>Ga0070712_100001194_pt1 | contig 15695 bp, 13 predicted proteins | sample LARL81metaG_FD_71396 | JGI IMG/M metagenome (GOLD analysis project Ga0070712, IMG submission 71396) | Corn, switchgrass and miscanthus rhizosphere microbial communities from Kellogg Biological Station, Michigan, USA - LAR L8-1 metaG | ecosystem: Host-associated > Plants > Roots > Rhizosphere ...
TCGGTGGGCAGGCCGCGCCGGTCCCAGTAGCCGGCCGCCGCCCCGCGCAGGCAAGGCAGGCCGGCCACGGGGCCGTAGGCGTTACGGGCGCTGGCCCCGGCCAGCGCCGCCCGCAGCGCCGGGTGGACGGGCAGCCCCGCCTCACCGAAGGCCAGCGGCAGCACGCTCTCGCCGCGCCCGCGCCGGGCGGCGAGCGCCTCGTTGGCGGCCAGGGTGGCGGACACGGTAACGGGGATCCGGGAGGCGACGGGGGTGGCGGTCATGGCCATGGCAGCCACGTTCAGGGTCACTCCTTGCGCGGGGGAGGGTGCGGGCACTTTCAGGCTCTGGCCTGGCGGCCGCTCAACGACTCTCCAGCCTCGCCGACGGCAAGCATAAGCACAAGCGGCTAAATCTGAAGGGGAGGCTAAGCTAATGTGATGCTCGACGCTCGCAGGCTCCGGCTGCTGAGCGAGTTCGCCGAGCGCGGCAGCATCGCCGCGACCGCCGCCGCGCTCGGCTACACGCCCTCGGCGGTCTCCCAGCAACTCACCGCGCTCGAGCGGGAAGCCGGGGCGGTGCTGCTGGACCGGACGGCCCGCAGCGCGGAACTGACCGACGCCGGGTGGCGACTCGTCGGGCACGCGCGGCGCATCCTGGCCATGATCGAGGCCGCTGAGGCCGACCTGTCCGCGCGCGAGCAGGAGCCGCAGGGCCGGGTGGTGGTGACCGCGTTCCCCACCGCGGCCGCCGCCTTCGCGCCGGCCCTGGCGCACAGCCTGCGGGTTCATCCCGGGCTGACCCTGCTGCTGCGGCAGACGCAGCGCGCCGAGGGCCTGCGCCCGGTCCGGTCGGGCGAGGCCGACATCGCCCTGGTCGACGACTGGTCGGGACGCCTGCGCGGGCAGCAGCCGCAGAACCAGCAGGGCTTGCTGGCCTTCCACCGGCTGCTGCGCGACCCGCTCGTGCTCGTGGTGCCGCGCGCTCACCCGGTGGCCGGGCGGTCGCGGATCCAGATGCGCGCGCTTCGCGATGAGGCCTGGATGGTCACCCCCGAAGGCGAGCCGTCCAGGCAGGCGGTGGACCGCCTGTTCGCGAACGCGGGCGGTGCGCCGCCGGTCTCGTGGGAGTTCGAGGGCCTCGGCACCATCCTCAGCCTGGTAGCCCAGGGCATCGGGATCGCCGCCGTGCCGCGGCTGGCGCTGGCCGCGGGGGCGGGCCGGGTCGCCGTGCGCGAGCTGCCGGGTGCGGTACCGGCCAGGGATGTCTACGCGGTGGTGCGCGCATCGAGCGTGCGTCGTCCGGCCACTTCGGCCGCGCTCGCCGCGCTGCACGCCGCGGCCGAGAGCCTGCCCTAGCAGAACGCGGCCGCCGCCGGACAGGCTCGCGGTTAACCTGAAGCCCATCATGACGAGACGGCCGGAGCGGGCAGGGCGGCCGCGCCAGGCCGGCGACGGCCAGGCCAGCCCGCCAGCCGGGCCCGGCTGGCGGGCGGTCTCGATCGTGCTGGTCGGGGCGTTCATGGCCCTGCTCGACACGACGATAGTCAACGTCGCCCTGCCCACCATCAGGACCGCCCTGCACGCGGCGCCCACCAGCCTGGAGTGGGTGGTCTCCGCGTACGCGCTGACCTACGGTCTCGCGCTGGTCCCGGCCGGCCGGGCCGGCGACCGGTTCGGCCACAAGCCGCTGTTCCTCACCGGCCTGACGATCTTCACGCTGGCCAGCGTGGCCTGCGGGCTGGCGCGCAGCCCGGGCGAGATCGTGGCCGCGCGCGCCGTTCAGGGCCTCGGAGCGGGCACCTTCTATCCGGCGATCGCGGCCACGATCCAGCTCACGTTCACCGGGCCGCAGCGATCGAAGGCGTTCGGCATGCTGGGCGCCACGATCGGCGTGTCCACCGCGCTCGGACCGGTGCTCGGCGGGCTGATCATCGCGGCCGCGGGCGAGCGGGACGGCTGGCGGTGGGTGTTCCTCGTCAACCTGTTCATCGGCGCGGTCGCGCTGCCGCTGGCCGGCTGGCTGCTGCCGCGAGCCAGGTCGCGCACCCGCCGCGGCTTCGACCCGGTGGGACAGACGCTGCTGTCCGCCGGGCTGCTCCTGCTGCTCATCCCGCTGGTGGAGGGCGAGCACGCCGGCTGGCCGGCCTGGTGCTTCGCGTGCTTCGGCGGCTGCGTGCTCGTGTTCGCGGTGCTCGCCTGGTGGGAGCGGCGCGCCCAGCGGCGCGGCGGGGATCCGCTGCTCAAGCCGGACCTGCTCGGCCAGCCCTCCTTCTCCGCCGGGGCGGTCTTCGCGATCGTGTACTTCGCGGGCTTCACCAGCGTCTTCTTCACGCTGTCCATCCTGTGGCAGGCCGGACTGGCGCACAGCGCGCTGGTGACCGGGCTGGTCATGCTGCCGTTCTCGCTCGGCAGCCTGGTGTCCGCGGCGAACAGCGACAAGCTGTCGGCGCGGCTGGGCCGGATGGTCCTGATCACCGGCTGCACGATGGTCGCCGTCGGGCTCGCCCTGGTCACACTCGTGGTGCACCTCACCGCCCCGAGCCCGGACGGCTGGTCGCTGGCCGCGCCGCTGCTGCTGGCCGGGCTCGGCAGCGGGATGGTGATCGCCCCGAACCAGGACTTCGTGCTGGCTCAGGTACCGCGGCGTGACGCGGGGACGGCCAGCGCCGTGCTCGGCGCCTCGCAGCGGATCGGCAGCGCGGTCGGCATCGCGATCATCGGGACCGTGCTGTTCGGCACGCTGCACGTGCTGCCCGGGCCGGACGCCGTGGCCGCGGCGTTCAGCCACAGCGCGCAGCTGGCCCTGCTGGCCAATGTCGGGCTGGTGGTGGTGGCCCTGGTGCTCGTGCTCGCGCTGCCCCGCCGGATCCCGGACCGGTCGCGGTAGCCCGCGGTGCCGCCAGGTACCGTGGCGCGATGACGACCTCAGACTGGGTAAGAGGCGAGCCTGCGGGCTGGCTACGCGGCGGGACCGCGGACTGGCTCCGCGGCGGGGCTGCGGACTGGGCACGTGGCGGGGGTACCGCGCTAGCGGCCGCCCGCACCGCGATAGGCGTGGTCGCGCTCGCGGCGCCGACCCTGGTCACCCGGCCCTGGCTAGGCCCAGACCGCGGCCCGGCGGTCCGGGTACTCGGCCGGGCGCTGGGCGGCCGGGATCTCGCGCTCGGCCTCGGCGCGCTCGCGGCGCTTCAGCGACCGCCGACCGGGTCCCGGTCCGCGGGCCACCCGGGGATATGGATCGGCGTCGGGGCGCTGTCGGATGCCATGGACGTGCTGGCCACCGTGGCCGCCTGGGACGAGCTGCCGCGGGTCGGCCGGTGGCTGGTGGCCATGTCGGCGGGCGGTGCCGCCGTGGCCGGCGCCGCGGCCGCCGGGTCACTGCTCACCAAGCCCGCCGCGTCGCCGCCCGCGGCGGCTGCCGTGTCCGCGCCCGCCCCGGCTGCCGGATCGCCGCCCGCCGAGGCCGCCGCCGATGGGCCTTGACCTTTCCGCCGACGGCGCGGCCCTGACCGCGGCGCTGGCCGATATCGAGTCCGTCAGCGGCTCGGAGCGGCGGCTGGCGGGGGAGATCGCGGCGGCGCTGCGCTCGCTGCCGCACCTGACCGTGCACACCGACGGCGCAGCCGTGGTGGCGCGCACCACGCTGGGCCGGGCGCAGCGGGTGATCCTGGCCGGGCACATCGATACCGTCCCGGTGGCCGGCAATCTTCCTTCCCATACCGAACGGCTCCGCCTCTACGGTTGCGGAACCGCGGACATGAAGTCTGGGGTGGCCGTCCAGCTCCGCCTGGCCGCGGCGCTGGCCAGCCCGGTCAGGGACGTGACCTACGTGTTCTACGACTGCGAGGAGGTCGAGGCCGAGCGCAACGGGCTGGCCAGGATCGGCCGCGATCGGCCCGAGTTGCTGGCCGGGGACTTCGCCGTCCTGCTCGAGCCGACCGGCGGCGTGGTCGAGGGCGGCTGCCAGGGCACGCTGCGGGCCGACGTCACTGCGGCGGGGGAGCGGGCACACAGCGCCAGATCCTGGATGGGCACGAACGCGATCCACGAGGCGGCAGGCATCCTGGACGTGCTGCGGGTCTACCAGGCGCGCACCCCGGATGTGGATGGGCTGACCTACCGCGAGGGCCTGAACGCGGTCGCGATCAGCGGCGGCATCGCGGGCAACGTGATCCCGGACCGCTGCGTCGTCACGGTGAACTTCAGGTTCGCGCCGGACCGCACCGCCGGGCAGGCGGCCGACCACCTGCGCGAGGTGTTCGACGGCTGGCCGGTCACGGTGCTCGACGTGGCGCAGGCGGCCAGGCCCGGCCTCGGCAGCCCGGCGGCGGCCTCGTTCGTCGCCGCCGTCGGTGGCGAGCCCCGGGCCAAGCTCGGCTGGACCGACGTCGCGCGCTTCGCCGAACTCGGCATCCCGGCGGTCAACTACGGACCTGGGGAGCCGGAGGTGGCGCACTCTCGCGGCGAGTACGTCGAGATCCCGAAGATTACCGAGTGTGAGGCCAGGATGCGGGCCTGGCTGGCGGATTAGCCCGGTGCTGCCCGGGTAACTCCGGCACGGCACGATCAGCTCCGGCACGGCACGGTCAGCTCCGGCGCGGCGCGGCCAGCTCCGGCACGGCCGGTTAGCCCGTGGCACGGCCCGGTCAGCTCCGGCGCAGCCAATCGGGGCGGGCCGGGCTCTCGCACCGGCCCGCCCCGATCAGCGGTGCTCGAGGCCGCGCCTCCTCTACTTCGCCGGGCCGGCTGCCAGCTTCAGCGACGAGGTGTGATGCTGGCCGTTCGGGGCCACCCACTGAACCGAGATCGTGGCACCCGGATGGTACTGGGTCAGGTTCTGAGTCAGCGAGGCGGGCGAGGCGATCGCCTGGCCGTTGATGCTGGTGATGACGGCCCCGGCGGTCATGCCGACCTGATCGACCGGCGTGCCGCACAGCACGCCGCTGACCAGAGTGCCCGAGCTGACCGGGGCGATGCGGGTGGGCACCGAGGTCTGGGCGTTGACGTTCAGGCAACTGTTGCTGCTGCTGCCGCCGCCGGACGGGGCACCACCGCCGAAGCCGCCGAATCCTCCGCTCTGCCGGTTGGCCATACGCAGTTGGTGCTGTTGCACCTTCGGGTCGGCGGACGTGCTCGGTCCCGACTTTTGGCTGGCCACTGTCACGCCCAGGAACGCGGGCAGCCCGATCTGGATCTTGGGGCTCAGTTTTCTCTGGTCGATCAGAGTCGCGATCGACAGCGCCGTGTTGATGGGAATTGCGAACCCCATGCTCGCGCCGCTCTGCCCGCCGCCGATGCTCGCCGAGCTGTTCGCGGCGGTGTTCATCCCGATGACCTGGCCCTGCATGTTGGCCAGCGCCCCGCCGGAGTCACCGGAGATGATCGGCGCGTTGGTCTCCAGCATCCCGTGCAAGTTCTCAGTGGTGCCTGCACCCTGGTCGGTCGCCTTGATCGACTGGTTCAGGGCGGTCACCCTGCCCGCGACCACGTTCGGCTTTCCGCCCCGACCCTCCGCATTGCCCAGAGCCACGACCTGGTCGCCCTTATGGACCGAATCCGAGTTGGCGTGCGGGATCGGATGCAGGCCGGAAGCGCCGTTCAGTTGCAGCAGCGCGACATCGTCGGTCGCGTCGGTGCCGAGCACGGTGACGTTCTTGTAGGTGCGGCCCGTGTCGGCGATCTTCACGACCCACTTCGACGTTCCCTGTACGACATGGTTGTTCGTCAGCACCAGCCCGGTGCTGTTCAGAATCATGCCGGTGCCTTCCAGCGTCCCGCTCTGATATTTGGGGCGGGAGATGATGTCGACGATCCCCGGGCTCACCTTGCTGGCGGCGGCCGCGACCTTAGCGTTGGAGATGCCGTTACCGCCACCCGTCGGAGCGCCGGCCCCGCCGAATCCGCCGCCGGGCCCGCCGCCAGCCCCGCCGAATCCGGGGTTGGGCGCGGCGATGTTCGGTGAGGAGTTGCCCGAGTTGTGGTTGAGCGCCAGCACCGTCCCGGCCCCTACGCCGGCCGCCAGCGCGGCGACGACCACGTAGGTGACAATCCTGGATCCCCGCTTGGGCGGGCGATCACGGTAGCCGATGACGTCGTCGGGGCCATACCCTCCAGGCGTCCCGTAGCCGGTGCCGCCGGGCGGGTAACCGCCGCCGGGCCCGTACCCGCCCGGGCCATATCCGCTGGGCCCGTAGCCATAGCCGCCCTGGTACCCGGACCCGCCGTAGCCGCCGCCATAGGCCGAAACGCCGCCATAGGCCGAAACGCCGCCGTAGCCGGGCTCGCCGCCGTAGCCGGGCTCGCCGCCGTAGGCTGACCCGCCGCCGCCGTAGGCCGACCCGCCGTAGCCGGATCCGCCGTACCCAGGCTCGCCGCCGTACCCGGCCCCGCCGCCGTATCCGGGCTCGCCGCCGTAGCCGGGACCGTAACCGCTGGCCTCGTAGCCGCTGGCCTCGTGGCCGCTGCCGCCGGGGCCGTACCCGCCCTGGGTGCCAGGATCGCCCGAGCCCGCCGGATACGAACCAGGGGGTGCGTAGATCATCGTCGGGTTCTCGTAGCCGCCCGCCCCGGGCTGGCCGGCGCCGCTCGCCAAGGGTTGATCCGCCGCCGCAGGCTGGTCCGTAACGCCCGCCGCAGGTTGGTCCGCCGCCGCGGGCTGGTCCGTGCTGCCCGCCGGGGGCTGGTCCGCCCCGGCCAGGGGTCCCGCCTGGGGGCCACTCGCCTGCCCGGCCGGGAGAGGACCTGCTTCGGCGGGCTGCGTGGACTGGTCGCCGGAAGCCGCAGACGCAACGTCGTGCCGCGCCTGGTCTGGATCACCGTCTGACGGTGCGACGTAGTCGTCGGATCCGTCGTGGGACGCTGGCCAGGCGCTCTGGTACTCCGGTGGCTGCTGCTCGCTGCCGCTGCGGTCTTCGTGCATCTCCATCACCCTTGCCCGGAACTAGCGTAATTCCCGTTCAGGTCCGCTCACTCCCCAGGCCAAAATCGCCGTACCAGACCCGGTCTCTCCCTTAGTTAACCCACCTGGCTGGACTTACCCTGAACGCGCCCTGAGGATTGCCCAAGGTGACCTAGGTCACCCGCACCGCGAGCCGGCTCGACACCGGGAAATGCGGGGGTTATCCCTACTCTCCCGAGCCCGTTACCTAGGGTATATTCACGATATAACGTGAGTGCCGGAGTTGGATGGCCGGCCGTCGGGAGGCAACCCGGTGCGCAGGCCACCAAGATTCTGACAGGAGTGGTAATGCCCGCACCAACTAGCGTCGAGCCCGGCCTGTCCAGGCGGGAAGAGATGTCGGTGTCCACCGCCGCGATGTCCAGCGCCCCCTGGACCGCCGCCGCCGTGACCGGCGGCGTCGTCACGCTCGGCGACCTCGGACTGCACCTGATCGGCGGCAGCATCGGGTTGCACGCGCTCACCGGTTCGGTGTCCCTCGGGGCCGTAGCGTTCTTTGTCGTCGCTGCCGCCGGTGCGCTGCTGAGTTCACGTTCCGGCCGGGCGCTGCGCTGGGCTCGCAGCAACCCCTGGCGATTCGCCCTGGTGCCCGGCATCGCCGTGGCCGCGATCGCGTTCGTCCTGTCCGTCGTGCTCGGCGGCGGGGTGTTCGCCAGCGTGTTCAGCGCGGCCTGGCACGGTGCCGGCACGTTCGCGCTGACCGGCCTGGCCGGGACGGTCGGCGGGGCGCGTCGCCGTCACGGCTGATCTGCCCGGCGCTACTTTCCGCCCGCCGGCCCGGCGGCAACCACGGGTTGCGTTCTCCTCGGCTCCCGGTGTCCGTCAAGGACTGACTGCGGCCAGGGCGCAGACACCAAGGTCAACATCTCGCTGCGCTTGATCACGAATGCCGCGGAGCGTTGGTCCTGGCGCGTTCGGAATCTCCGGCGTGTCGTTCGCCGTATTGTCGTACCCATCCGATACGGGCTTAGCCGGAGGCCAGCCGGTAACCCTCACCGCGCACCGTCTTAATCAGCTCGTAACCGAGCTTGGCACGCAGCCGCCAGACGCAAACGTCCACCACGTTCGATCCCGGATCGAAGTCGTACCCCCACACCGACGACAGCAGCTCCCCCTTGGGTACCGACTCTCCCGTGTGCTCCATCAGCTCCCTGAGCAGCAGGAACTCCAGCCGGGTCAGCGGAACGCGACCGTGCCCGTTGTCCGCCTGCAATCGCCAGAGATCCAGGGTGAGGTCGCCGTTCGTGATCGTCTCCGCATGCATCCGGGAATTGCTCCGCAGTTGCACCCGCACCCGGGCGATCAGTTCGTCCAGCGCGAACGGCTTCGTGAGATAGTCCCGCGCGCCGAGATCCAGGCATTCGACCTTGGCGGTCACGTCCGCCACGCAGGACAGCACGACCACGGCCTGCTCCGGGCGGATTTCGAGCAGCCGCTGCAGGACCACGCGGCCGTCCACGTCGGGCATGACCAGGTCGAGGAGGACAAGATCATAGTCGTGCGAGGCCGCGTGCTTCAGGCCGTCCATCCCGGTGTCGACGCGGTCAACGGCATAACCGGCCGCCAACAAGGCCCGGGCGATCAGCGAACTGATTGCCGGCTCGTCTTCAATGAGGAGAATGAGGCGCCTGGGTGACTCCTCGACCCGGGGTCTGCGTGCAGCCTCTGCTCGGAGAGTGGTCATACACACTCGACAATCCACCTAACCCGCCCAGCATGAGGCGGGTACGAACCCGGCGCCCCGACCTGGCCCAGGCTCTCTGCTCGCGACCACTCTACGCCCCACGTCCGGTCAATTCCCGCGCTCTCGCGCAGTGCCCCAAACGATTGCATTGAGCCTGGCCCGCCGCCGGGGAGTCGCGTTTCGCGGCGCTGCCCCACCGGCCTTGGCGAGCACCGCCGTCGGCCATGTCGCGGTGGCCTGGCGCATACCATCGTGCGGCGTTACGCTGCTGGCACGCTTCTGGGCGCCGGGGAGGGACCCGGTCACCCTCGCGCCGGGGAGAGGCACCATGGGCATTGCCACGCTCGCCAGCTGGCTGCTCACCGCTGCCATCGGCGCGTACATGCTGCGCACGTGGATCGTCCGCGGTGGCCCGCGGATGCGGCGGGCCGCCGGTGACCGCCTTCCCCCCATAGTGGTCTACGGGCACGCCGGCTTGGCCCTCACCGGGCTCGCGGTCTGGATCAGCTATGTGGTGTCAGGCTTGGCCGCTCTGGCCTGGTGCGGCGCCTGCATGCTTATGCCGGTGATCGGACTTGGCGCCGCGATGGTGACCGTGTGGACTCCCTATCCGGTCCTCGGGGCAGGATCATCCGGCGGCGGCACCGACGTGGGCGGTATCCTCACCGCGCCGGCCGAGGACGCGGTCGCCGGCAGGCTGACCGACGAGGTGTTCGCCCGCGCGCTCACCGACGAGGCGCTAGCCCGCAGGCTGACCGACGAAGTGCTCGCCCGTGTATCGTTCGACCCGTCAAGGCCAGCACGGAAGCACCGTGAGCACCTGGCGCCACTCATCCCGGCCGGCCATGGGGCGGCCGCCTTGACTACCTTCCTTCTGGCGGTGGTCACCGCGGTCAGCGCACGATGACCAGCATGGATTGATAAGGGGTGACAAGCGGTGGGTGATGCGGGCGGCCCAGGCGGCTGTCCGGAGCCTCGCAGCGTGGCTGATTCGCCTCCAGGCGCGGACCTGCGGCGCTGGCTCCCGGTGGTCGGCGCGGCGCTCGTGGTCGCGATCCTGGTGCCCCCGCTGTCGACGCTGGCCAGGCGGTACCTGTTCGTCGAGTCCGTCCAGTTCAGCTTGCTCGCGATGGTCTGTCCCGCGCTGATCGTGCTGGGAGCGCCCTGGCGCCGGCTGCGCCGGGCGCGTCGGGGGGACGACACGCCGCGGCGGAAGTCCGGAGCTCTGCCACGGCTGGCCCCCGGCCTGGCGGCGAGCCTGGATCGCTGGCCTGCGTTCCTGCGCGGCGGGGTGTTCCTCGTCGTGTTCATCGGCGTGAGCCTCGCGTGGCGGGTGCCGCCGGTGCTCGACGCTCTGGCCCGCCACCCCGGGCTTGTCGGGGCCGAGGCCATAACGCTTCTGGCGGCCGGAATCGGGCTCTGGCTCTGGCTTGTCCGGTCGCCTTCGTCGGCCCCCCCGCTCTCCGGGGGGCAACGCGCCGCCATCGCGGCGCTGGCCATGTGGTCCACGTGGATCGCCGCCTACGCGCTCGGCTTCTCCAGCCAGCCCCTGGTGCACGCGTATGCCGGCGACAGCGGACTAGGCATCGTCGCTGACCAGGAGATTGCCGTCTTCCTGGTATGGGGGGTGGCCGGCGTCTGCTTCGTGCCGGTCATCTTCGCCGGCTTGTTTTCCTGGCTGAAGGACAGTGACGACATCGGCAAAGAGTTCACGCAGGCATTCCCCGATGCCAGCGCCAGGGTCGGGGTGCGGGGATGGCAGCGTCCGCCGCGCGGGCCCGGCGCGCGATCCGGGTGACATCGTCCACGATGAACATCGTGCCGCTCTCGGGGCATACCGGAGCGTGTCACGCGCGTGAGGCTCGTAAGTCAGTCTGCTCCGTGAGCCAATGAAGTCATTTGGGGCAGCCGGGGGCGCCCGGGGTCAGCTAGGCAGGCTCGGCGGCGCTACATGGGCGGACAGCGACCGGTCAGCCGACGAGATGATCTTGTCGATGGTGGCACGTTCTCGATCGAGCGCTAGCTGATCGTGCCTTAGCTGCGCGGCGGCCGCCGCCCTGGCCGATGCGCTACCGGCACCCAGCTCCCTGGCCACGTCGGCCTGCACCTGCTGCGCGAGCGGGAAAGCCCACGTGACCAGGTCGTTTACCGCCACTTCGAGATGGAACTTGTACAGCGACTCGGTCACCTGGTACTGAACCAGGTCATCAAGCGGCATGCTGTTGGCCGGCGAGCAGTTGGACGCGCCGTAGGTGGCGATGCCGATCGCCGTCTTCAGCTCGTGGCTGGTGCCGGCCTGGATGGCGTGCAGCGCCGTGAACGATTCCCGCACCCCGCCCGCGCATGACTGGATGTCCGTGTTCATGTCGTGGACGAAGCCTCGGAGGTCAGCAGCGCGCTGAGCGGTAGACGGCCGGTGCGAAATGGCGGCCAGCACCATTCCGGCGACGAGTACGGCCCCGATCACGATGAGCCAGCGGGGGGTCCGCCGCACGGGCCACCCGGATGGCCGCATCCTGACCCGGGCATCGCCGCCGGGTGCGCGTACGCTCACTCGGGTCATCATAGGGGCTGGTCCGGGTGCCGACGGGAATCCCCGGGCGGGACATGATTAGCCCGAACGGGCGCCGTGCGGCCGCCGTCGTCACTCAGAGCCAGATCGTGCTCACGCGGCCGCGTGCCGGACCGCGCTCCTGTCGCGTGTCGCGGGCCGTCCGACCCGCCTTGACCGGGGGTAGACCGCGGCCGCGGCCGGTGGACGGAGGGTCCGCCGGCCCGGCGGGGCCAGGCGGGACGATCATGACAATTTCGTCATTCGTCGTCGTGCCTGTTGCCGTCCCCAGCCTGGTGCCGGCAAGATCGAGAGCATTAGCAGGCTTCAGGTCGTGATTCCTGTGAACACGAACTGCTATAGCTGCGTGCGCTGGGTGCGCCACAGGGAATCGAGGTGGTGACCGGTGTCTGTGCTAGCCCGGGCGGCGGCCCTGTCGGTGGCCGTCTTGGTCGTCGTCGGTGTCGGGATATTCGTGGCCGTCTACTACGTCGGCAGCAAGAGTCAGCTGACGAATGTGGCTTACACGGCGTCCAACGGCCAGGTAAACGTCGTCCTGCAAGAGGACCCGCAGAACAACTCGTCGAGCAAGCCGGACTGGGTCAGCTACTTCGTGCAGGATCCGAAGACGCACCACTTCATCCACACCACGCTGTTCTCGATACCCGCGCACGTGAAGGTGAACGTGACGATCTACGGGTACGACGGCTGCACCCCCCTGCGCAACAACTTCTGGAGCCGTGTTCAGGGCACGGACGGCGGCACGATCAACGTGCAGCAGTTCAACAAGGGCAGGCCGCTGGGGCCCGCGCGCAACGTGTCGGTGATCAACTCCTGGGCGCACTGCTCGGTGGGGCACACGTTCGCGATCCCGAGCCTGGGCGTGTTCGTGCCGGTCGCCTCGCCCAATGCCTCTGCCACCCTCTGCGGTTCGTCGCCCTGCACGCCCTCCTCGGGCCCGTACTCGCTGGTGAAGTTCAGCTTCACCAGCCCGTCCCACGGCGGGACCTTTCGGTGGCAGTGCTTCGTCCCGTGCGGCGGCGGCTTTATCGACGGCAATAACGGCCCGATGGGGACCCTCGGCTACATGATGGGCGAGATGCAGGTGGTGTCCTGATGGCGCAGAACCCGGCGGCGACCGACCCAGGCGCGGGAGGCCACGCGGCAGCTAGCGGCGGCGCGGAGCCCCGGCACGGCCTGCGCCTGCTGCTGATGTGGATCCCGTTGTCGGCGGCCGCCATCCTCATCATCTGGTTTGTGTGGTACCCGCACCTGCCGCCTGGTCGCATGAGCGACGCGGCCTCCGGCCAGCAGTTCGACATCGCGGTGCTGGCGGTGACCGCGGCCCCCGTCGTGATCGGCGTCCTGCTCTACATGATCTATGCCATCGTGGTGTGGCGGGCCCGGCCAGGCGACGAGGGCGACGGGCCGCCCATTCACGGGCACACGAAGGTCCAGGCCTGGTGGATCATCATCACCTCGCTGGTCGTGCTGTGGGCGTTCGCGTTCGGCACCTACCAGCTGGCCCAGCCGGGCGGCGCCGGCGGCGGCCAGGGACCGTCGCCGATCTGGCCGCTGCACGGCGCACAGACCACGGCCTGGTCGCCGTCGAGCAACGACATGCTGCAGGTACAGGTGATCGGCCAGCAGTGGGCGTTTACCTACCGGTTCCCCCAGTTCGGCGGTATGGAGAGCACCATGCTGGAGCTACCGAACAACATGCCGGTCGAGTTCCACGTGACGTCGCTGGACGTCATCCACAGCTTCTGGGCCTACCAGCTCGGCGTGAAGGCCGACGCCAATCCCCAGGTCGACAACATCGCCTACGTCAAGCCCCACCAGCTCGGCAGCTTCGTCGTGCGCTGTAACGAGCTGTGCGGATTCTGGCACGCCGCCATGTTCAACTACGGCCGGGTCGTGACCCCGACGGCGTTCCAGGGCTGGGCGAGGAGCCTTCAGCTCAAGGAGCTGAGAACCGGGGTGCTCGCGGCGCTGCCGCCTTACGCCCTGACCTATGACCCGACCGTGATCCCGCAGCTCGGGCGCGACATCGTCAAGGTGGCGGGTATCACCGGGGCCAACGGCTACTACTACCCGGGGCCGCAGGCGGGCACGCCGCACGGTGACCCGGTGTCACCGTGACCCCGCCGGGGCCGGGAACATTACGTGACCGCCCCGAACGAGGCAGCAACCGGCACGAACGCGGATGAAGAGGTGACGGGATGGCCATAGAGACCCAGCCGGAGAAGGCGCAGCCGTCCGGAGCCGGTCCCGCAGAGCCGAGGCCGGAGAAGTCCTGGTGGCGGCGGCCGGCCGTGCATACCGGCCTGATCGGAGCGGTGATCGGCTACTTCCTGGGCCACCTGCTCGGCAACTTCCTGTCCAGCGGGTACGCGCAGAACCTGCTCTCTGACTCCAACGACGTCCCGATCGTGCTCGGCTACGCGTTTGCCACCATCGGGTGGCTGGCCGGGCTCGGCGTGTTCAACGACCTGCTGCGCACGACCACCGGGAAACCGCTGCGCGACGTGCACCAGGAGGAAGACGGGGGCGAGCGGGGCTTTGCCAAGTACTTCAGGTTCACGCTCAACCACAAGATCGTGGGCATCCAGTACCTGTACGGCATGATCGCGTACTTCCTCACTGGCGGGCTGTTCGCCATGGCGATCAGGACCGAGCTGCTGTCACCCAGCTACCACATCATGGGCCCGGAACAGTACCTCATGGTGGTGGGCGAGCACAGCACGATGATGATCATGATGATGTCGTCGGTCATCCTGGGCCCGCTCGGGCAGTATTTCGCCCCGCTGCTGATCGGGTCGAAGCGGATGGCCTTCCCCCGGCTCGAGGCGCTCGGATTCTGGCTCACCCCGGCCGCCTATTTCATCCTGCTGTCGGGCATCCTGTTCGGCGGCTTCCCCACCGGCTGGACCGGGTACGAACCGCTGGCCTTGCAGGCCAAGCAGGGCATGGACGCCTACTACTTCGCGTTCGGCCTGATGGGCCTGTCCATGATCTGCGCCGGCTTCAACATGATCGTGACCATCATCAACTACCGGGCGCCCGGCATGCGGTGGAGCAGGCTGCCCATGTTCGTCTGGTCGATGTTCGTCGTCTCGTTCCTGCAGGTGCTCGCGGTGCCCGTGCTCGTCGCCGCGTGCTACATGGGGCTCATGGACCGGACCTTCCAGACCGCGTTCTTCGCCAACCAGCTCGGCGGCAGCAGCTATCTGTGGCAGAACCTGTTCTGGTTCTTCGGCCATCCCGAGGTGTACATCCTGGCGCTGCCCGGCTTCGGCGTGATCTCGGAGATCGTCGCGACGTTCTGCCGCAAACCGCTCTTCGCCTACAAGGTCGCCGCGGCCGGGATGGTCGGAGTGGGGCTGCTCAGCTTCTTCGTCTGGCAGCATCACCTGTTCGTCAGCGGCATCAACCCGGACATGCGGCCGCTGTTCATGCTCACCACCGAGCTCATCTCGATCCCGACCGGCTTCATCTTCCTGGTGGGATTGGGCACCTTCTGGAAGGCAAAGATCCGGTTCTCGGTTCCGATGCTGTTCGCGCTGGCCTTCTACTTCAACTTCCTGATCGGCGGGATCAGCGGCGTGTTCCTCTCGGACGTCCCCGCGGACGTCACCGAGCACGGCAGCTTCTTCGTGATGGCCCACTTCCACTACACGATCATGGGTGGCCTGATCTTCGCGTTCTTCGCCGGCCTCTACTACTGGATGCCCAAGATGCTGGGGATCTCTCTCAACGAGACGCTCGGCAAGGTCCACTTCTGGACGATGTTCATCTTCTTCAACTCGACCTTCCTGCCGCTGTTCGCGGTGGGGCTGCTGGGCATGCCGCGCCGCGTGTTCGAGTACGCGGACAACCTGGCTGGCATCAACCAGTGGTCGTCGATCTCGTCGTTCCTGCTCGGCGGTTCGATATTGATCTTCCTGATCAACTTCGTCATGTCCACGCTGTTCTGGCGGGTGCCGGCGCCCGCCAACCCCTGGCGGTCGCGGAGCCTGGAATGGCAGGTATCGTCGCCACCGCCGCCCGGGAACTTCGAGCGGGTGCCGGTGATTCTCTCCGATCCGTATGAGTACGGCGTCAAGGACGCGCCGCCCGTGGCCGACCTGAACCCGCCGCCCGGAGTGGTGGCTGCGGCCTACGCCGGCGTGGCCACGACGGGACCCGGAGCGGGAACCGGAGCGGAGGTATAACCGATGGCCGAGACGGTCGAGTCGCCTGCTTCCGGGCAGGACCCCGCTGCCGAGGACACGGGTTTTTACCACGAGTCCGCGATCAACGCGACGTGGACAGGCACGCGCCTGGCCATCGGCGGGCTGGCCTTCCTGTTCGGCGCGTTCGTCTTCGCCTACTTCTACCTGCGGTCACTGAACTCGGAGGGCAGGTGGCACGGCCCCGGGTATCACCCGCCCTCCCTGATCTGGGGAACCGTGATCATGCTCTTGGTGCTGGTGAGCGCGGGCGTTCACTACGCCGGGCTGCAGCAGATCAAGGCGGGCC
>Ga0070712_100001195_pt1 | contig 15681 bp, 13 predicted proteins | sample LARL81metaG_FD_71396 | JGI IMG/M metagenome (GOLD analysis project Ga0070712, IMG submission 71396) | Corn, switchgrass and miscanthus rhizosphere microbial communities from Kellogg Biological Station, Michigan, USA - LAR L8-1 metaG | ecosystem: Host-associated > Plants > Roots > Rhizosphere ...
CCCGGATGGTGCGAGACCGGACGGTTACGCAAGAGCAGTCGCAATTGGGACACTAGCACTACTTTGGCAGATTTACTCACGCCGCCGCTCGTTTCAAATCCATTTTCGACAATGCGGGCACCGCTGCGGCGGTAGTCGAGCGAAGGGTTCGAGGATGGCGTGGCGTACGGCGGGCAAAGTTGGCTGAGGCGGCGGCCCGTTGATTCTTTTTTTCCCGCCTTGCTGTTGCGAGCCGGCGATGCTGGAGGAAGGCGTAAGCGATCATTTGAAAGACGGGGTGGAGTGTGAGATAGCCCCGCCCGGCCTGGAGGAGAGCCCGGCGGCGAGAAATTTCCGTACCCTAATCTGCGCCACCTTGTCGCTGGCGCACGCCGCGCACATGACGCGGCGGAGTGGGTCGGGTCGAGCCGCTCGCGCTTCTTCACGGAACGAGGATCAGCTGCTGAGGCGTCAGTCCCAGGTAGAACTGTCCTGCGGATTGCATGCGGGCGATGCTGCCTTGCACCTGAATGGATACCGTATGCACGTCGCGGAAGCGTCGTTCGAACGGGTTGCTCTTGAAGATTGCCGTTGCACCAGTTTCCCTGAACAGAATGTCGACCGCATCGCGGGCCGAATCGATCTGATGCGTGCAAGCTTGACGGAGCTTGATCCGAAGGGGGAGGCTGACTGCACCGCTCGTGGCGCACTCTTCCCATGCCTCATGCAGCAACTGGATGAGCCATGCCTTGGCCGAGCTGATCTTGGCGTCGGCCTGCGCGATGCGCGCCTGAACCCAGGTATCGTCACGTAGGGCAACCGCGTTGGACGGGGACTTCCTCTTCGCAAGGGGAATGAACGCATCAAGCATCGCTTGGGCGGCTCCGATCGCGACGGAAGACAGGCCGCATGAAGCCACCAACTGCATCGAGTGACGATACAGTATGCCGCTTTCCCGCCGCTCCGGCTCGGGTTGCGCCGCTGTCCCCTCGGGAAGGTTATGATCGCGAGCGCTAACGCGGGGAACGACGCTGTAGTTGCTGGGCACAAAGAGATCGGACACCGCATAGGTGTCGCTGCCGGTGCCACAGAGCCCCATCACGTCCCAGCTCTCATTATCCACCGTCGCCGAGGAACGGGGAAAGATCATGGTCCGCTCCACCGGGCGGCCGTCGGGGTGCTTCAGCTGTGTTCCTTTTTCGTCGCACAGCCGACAATGCCCACCAAGCCACGTTGCACACCGGTTCGCGCTGCCAAAGGTCCAGATTCCGTTGATGATCCAGCCGCCGTCCACCGGAACTGCCAAACACGGTGGCTCGCCTCTTGTGAAGCCAAACGTAAAAACCGCACGCGGATCATCGAAGATCTTCCGCGCGACCTGCGGCTCCAAGTACGCCGCAGCCATGGAGGCGCAGGCCGCCTGGGCAATGCACCAGGCAACACTGGCGTCACCCTCGGCGATCGCTGCAACCACCTGCGCGTGGGTTGCCGGATCGAGCTCCGCGCCGACCACCGAGCGCGGCATCACCGTGCGGAACATCTGCGCGTCGTGCAGCGCGTCCAGCACATGGTCGGGAATCGTCCGGGATTTCTCGATTTCAGCAGCGCTCGCCTCCAGCAAGGGCTTCAGTGCGCGCGCCCGCTCGACCCACTCCCGGGTGGTCTTGGCGGAGATCGAATCTCGGATGTCAAGAGCTTCCAGCTTCACCAGCCTCTCCGCGTTTCATAACGTGTTTCGAGAGCGAGCACGCGTCCCCTCAAATTCGTCCGTCGTAGGCGGCGCGGGGAAACTCGCAGGATACCACGCTGAACCGCTCCGCCTTCAGCGCATGTACCAGAGCGCTCTCAAGCTCCTCCCGGCTGCGGCAGACATAGCCGTCGCCGCCGAGCGCACGAGCGAGTTTCCCGTAATCAGTGCCCGGAAAATCGACTGCTGCGTTGGCATACCCAACAGCCCGTTGCTTCATCTCGATGAGCGCCAGCGAGGTATCGGCAAAAACGATGACGATCACAGGTAGATCGAGGTCCCGCGCAGTCGTCAGCTCGCCCATCACCATGTCCAGTCCGGCATCTCCAGTGAAGGCGACGACCGGCCGACTGGGCTCCGATAACTTTACACCGATTGCCAATGGCAGCGCGCACCCCATGGTGCACAGTCCGTTCGACTGCAACAGCTCGCGGGGTCCGTAGGCTTCCCAAATCTGGCTCAGGAGGATGCGGTGGGCGCCGGAATCAACCGTTGCGATCGTCTCGCGCGGCAGCGTCCGACGTGCGGTGTCGATGATGGCGGCGGGCCCCCACGCTTCGTCCGGCCGGTAGGCGGCGTGCAGCTTGCTGCGGTACGCGGCAACTTCCTGGGCGTTCCATGTGGACTGACCCGTTAGTTGAGACGCCAACGTCCAGAGGCCTCCTCCGACATCCCCGAGAAAGCTCAAGGCTGCGCGATGCATGTAGTGAGTGTTGGGTACCGCGTTCAGCTCGATGACGCGCGCTTCCTCGGGCCACGGGTTGCGCCACCCGATTCGCATCTCGATCGGGTCATACCCGGCGAGCACCACACAATCGCTCGCTCGGACGAGCGGCAGCAACACCTGATCCGCCACCGGTGAAAGCCCTGCCCCGCCGAGAGAGAAGGGATCGTCCTCGGGAAGCAAGCCTTTGGCCTTGTAGCTGGTGATCAACGGGACTTTGAGCCGGTGAACGAAGGACTGAACGTCGGCGGCCGCGTCATGGTTGACTGCTTCCATACCGGCGATCATCAGCGGTCGTTTTGCCTCGGCAAGCCACATGCGCGCATGATCTAGCGCTTCGCCGTGTGGCGCACCGCGCACTGGGCGAGACCGGCGAACCGGCTTCCTTGCGGGAGCATCGGTAGTGCCGACCGCCACCGGGACATCGACATGAACCGGCCCGGGAGGGTCGTCGAACGCGATGCTGACCGCTTTATCGATCATCACATCGACTGCGTCAGGATCGACGACAAAGGAGGCCTTTGTAATCGGTCCTAGAAGCGCGCTCTGATCGAGCCACTGATGGGTGTATGTCTGAGCGGTGGCAGGCTCGATGCAGCCGGTCAAGACGATCAGGGGTACGCGATCCTGCTGGGCGTTGGCCACGACGTTGACTGCATTGACGAGGCCTGGGCCAACGGTCGTCACCAATAAAGCGGGCGCACCGGTGCGCTGGTGAGCCCCCTCCGCCATGAAGCCCCCGCAGTTCTCATGTTTGACAAGTACGAAACGGATGCCGATCTCCTGCAGCGCACCGATAAGGGCCAGAACCTCTCCGCCCGGAATCCCGAATGCATAGCGAACCCCCGCCTCCTGGAGGCGATTTGCTATGACCTGGGCGACGGTGGACACGGAACGCTACTCATCTGCTTACCCGACTTCAGATAGCCGTCGCGCGTTTGAGGCGTCTTGATCCCGAGAATGGCGCCGGCGACCTGCGTGCGCAGTATCTGTGCCGTGCCACCCACGATGGGAAACATGCGCGCATCGCGAAGCTTGCGCTCCAGGCCAAGATTGCCCCGATCGCTCTCCTAGAAAATACCTCGTAGAGCTTGAACAGGCAGGGAAGTCATTGCAAGATCCATTGTAAAGATTCCGATCGCATGGATATTGGGGAGATAGGCATGAGGGGATTGTGGTCTGTCCTTTTAGGTTGGTTCGCATTGGTCCTCTACCTCGGCACGGACAGTTTGGCCATTGCGCAAGATGCCATCAAGATCGGTGTCCTGACGATCCGAAGCGGCCCAGCCAAACCCATCGGCGACGACATCCTGGCCGGGATCGAGACGGCGACGAAGATGCACGGTCCGGTTCTCAGCCGACCGGTAGAGCTCGTCATCGAGGATAGCCTGTTCAATGCACAGACGGCCGTAACGAAGGCGACCAAGCTCGTTCAGCAAAACAATGTGGCCGGTATCCTGGGCACCAGCACGATCGAAGCGCTTGCGCTTCTTTCGGTTGCTGATCGGCTCGGGGTTCCGATCATCACTTCGAACGCGGGTTCGGCTGCCATCACGCGCGAACGCTGCAACAAATGGGTATTTCGGACAAACGCCGAAGACCTCATGTCTGTCGAGTCGTTGCAAGAACTCGTCAAGAATACACCACGGCTGCAACAGGCGAAGTGGTTCACGATTGGCCATGATTACCCATGGAGCCGCCTCGTGGCTGGCTCGGTGAAGGGGATCAAGGACCTTCAATACGTGGGAGAGACGTTTGCGCCGCTCGACACCACGGATTGGGCCCCCTTCATTGCGCGCGCGCGTTCGGCTGGCGCGACCGCCGTCATCATGCCAGTGACGTTGGGCGTCCCACTCCTGCAATTTATCCAGCAGGCGAATGAGTTCGGATTGACCGAGACGGCCATGCTCGTGTCGCCAATCGGGCTTCCTGATTGGCTGGTCGAAAAGCTGGGGAGAACATCGACGAACATCGTATCCGCCGGTTCCTGGGCGGCTTGGCGATACGAAGAGGTCTGGTCGGCCACCAAGGAATTCAACCAGGCGTTCTACGCAATGCACGGCCGGGTAGCGGGAATGCAGTCGCTGCAGTCCGCCACTGCGACGCTGATGTTGTACAATGCCATAGCCAAAGCGGGCTCGAAGGATTCCGAGGCCGTGATCCGGGCCCTGGCGACCGTCGAGGTGAACACCCCGGTGGGATTGTTGAAGTTTCAGCCAGACGGACGTCAGGCGCTGGTACCCCTGTTCCTCGGACCCTACGAGAAGCTCGACAGTCCGAGGTACGGGGCGACGTACGGCCAGCGGGCGGAGCCGTTCGCGGCGAGCAGGTCGCTGCCAAAGTCCGCCGCCGAATACGGCTGTAAGCTCAGTTAGGCAACCGCATCGCGTGCCCAACGCCGGGAGGCTGCGCGGGTGGACTGGAATTTCCTGTTCGTCAACATCTTGAATGGCGTCGTCTACGGATCCTTTCTTCTCCTGACAAGCCTCGGGCTCAGCTTGGTGTTCGGCCTTGGTCGGGTGGTCAACTTTGCACATGGCGCCATCTATGCGATGGGGGGCTATGCTCTGATCGTCGTGATGTACGGGATTGGCGCCGGCTACTGGCTGGGGCTGGTTGCGGCGCCTCTGTTGGTCATCCCAATTGCAATGGTGATCGAGCGGGTCGCGATACGTCCGATCCGTCATCGACCGGATGTCGATACGCTGCTCGTCACCTTCGGCTTGTCGTCCATGATTGTCGGAGGAATCGAGTATGTCTGGGGGACCGGCACAAAACTTCTTCCACCTCCGTCCCCCTTTGCCGGCATTGTCGATGTCTTTGGCAATCAATACCCTCTGTACCGGCTGGTTGCGGCAGTCGTGTCACTCCTTGTCTCGGCCGGGGTGTTCGTAGTTATTCAGTTCACGCCGATCGGATTGCGCATCCGCGCGATTACCGACGATCCGGGGATGGCGGAAGCGCTTGGCGTAAACAGGAAACGGCTTCTGACCCTGGTGTTCGGTTGCGCCGCGGGGCTCGCCGCGCTGGCAGGCGCGCTGGGGGCGCCCATCTTTGCTATCCATCCCGAGATGGGGATGAATATCCTGATTGACTCATTTCTAGTCGTGGTTCTCGGCGGCCTGGGCAGCCTGATGGGATCAGTGATTGGAGCCTTCTTCGTATCCCTCACCAAGTCGATAGGAGGCGGCTATTTCGCGGAGTGGTCAACGGCGATTTTGTTCCTGGTCGTCGCTGTCGTACTGATTGCTCGGCCAACAGGCGTTTTCGGTCACGGGCGAGTGGCCTGACTCGCAATGAGGACCGAAGCATGGGCAGGTCGCGCCAAATCGATGAAGCGGAGGCGCGAAAGAGGCCGGCTGCGGCGATGCTCGTGGTGGTCGGCGCGGTGCTGCTGGCCTTGCTGCCCTTCGTCGGAGTGAGACCGTTCACGATTACACTCCTTACCGAGGCGCTGATCTTCGCAATCTGGGCGATGAGCTTGGACTTGATGACCGGATACACCGGGATGCTCACGTTTGGCCATGCGGCCGCCTTCGGTCTCGGGGGCTACGCTGCGGGCTACTTCGCGCGCGAGGTCACCTCTGACTTCTTCACATCGCTTCTTATCGCAGAGCTTGTCATTCTCCTAGTTGCGCTCCCGATCGGCTTTGTCGCGACCCGTCTCTCGGGCGCTGCGTTCGCGATCGTCTCGCTGTGCATCGCGCAGGTTTTCTTCCAGATCGCGGTCGCCTGGCGATCCGTAACCGAAGGAATGGATGGGCTCGTGGGGGTCCCAATTCCAACACTGCTTGGTATGACGATCAATACTGGACCCGAATTCTACGTGCTTACGGTGCTGATCGCAGCCACGGTCTGTCTCGGTCTGCGCCGACTGGTGGCATCGCCATTCGGACGAACGCTGGGAGCGATTCGATTGAACGAGGATCGCGCGGCCGCGATTGGCATCAATGTCCGGCTTCACAAGTGGCTGGTGTTCGTCATTTCCTGGGCCATTGCCGGGATCGGCGGCACCTTGATGGTCTTCATGAAGGCCGGAACAACCCCGATGTCGCTGTATTGGATCGAGTCGGGAAACGTGCTGATCATGGCGATCTTCGGCGGGCTGGGCACATTGTTTGGTCCAATCATTGGCGCGATCTCATTCGTCTTCCTGCGGGACGAGTTGACGACCGGTTTTGAGGTGTGGCAGCTCGCATTCGGTATCGTTTTTGTCATCGTTGTTTTGGTATTTCCTTCCGGTCTGGCGGGAGTTGCCTCCAGTGCTTGGATGTTGCTGTGGCGAGCCCGCTCGTAGTCCGCAGTCTATCAAAGAATTTTGGCGCCCTTCGCGCGGTGGATGGGGTTGACCTCGAAATTAGGAACGGCCAGGTGCACTCGCTGATCGGTCCGAACGGCGCCGGCAAGACGACGGTGTTCAACTGCATTTCCGGATTTCTTCGGCCGGCCGGCGGCAAGGTGTTCTTGAGCGGATTGGAGGTCACCGCATGGCCGCCGCATCGACTTGTCGCCGCCGGACTGGCCAGAACGTTTCAGGTGACGAAGGTCTTTAGCGATCTGACGGTCATCGAGAACGTGGCGCTGGGAGCTCGGTCCCATCTCGGCAGAAATCTCCAGATGTGGCGTCACGCGCAAAACGCCGCAGATGCTCAGAACCTGGCCTATGAGGTTCTCGATATGCTTGGTCTCGCGGAGCAGGCCGGAGCGAATGCCGATCACCTTGCGCACGGAGACAAGCGGATCCTCGAGATCGCCATCGCGTTGGCGCTTCAACCAAAGGTGCTTCTGATGGATGAGCCAACCGCTGGCATGTCGCAAGGCGAAACGGAGCGTATTGGAGCACTTATCCGTCGCATTGCGAAGCGCTCTACCGTGCTGCTCGTCGAACACGACATTGAAATGGTTCTCGGCATCTCGGACGAAATCACTGTGATGACGCAGGGGCGCGTCATCGCAAGCGGGACACCCGACGCGGTCAGCCGCGATCCGATCGTCCGGGATGCCTATCTGGGAGCGATCGACGCGGGGACGCTGTAGTGCTCGTGCTGGAGGACGTCAACGTGCACTACGGATCGGCCCACGTGCTGCACGGTGTGGGCCTGGAGGTACGGGCGGGTCAGATCGCGTGCCTGGTGGGACGCAACGGCGCGGGAAAGAGCACGACACTGAAGGCAATCATGGGAGTCGTGCCGCTCAGCCATGGGAGAATCTTGTTGCATGACGATCGGATCGACGGGCGCGCGCCTCACCTCATCGCAACGCGCGGTATTTCCTGGGTTCCGGAAGACCGTCGAGTTTTCAATTCGCTCTCGGTCGAAGAGAACATCCGGGTTGCCGCGCAGGCCACCCATCGATCCAATTCCGCGCGGCGCATCAAGGAGGCCCTTGAATTTTTTCCCGACCTGCTTCCTCGACGCCGTAGCCTCGCCAAAAACCTGAGTGGCGGGCAGCAACAGATGCTCGCGATCGCACGAGCGCTGGCGTGTCATCCTGAGCTCCTCATGCTCGACGAGCCCACTGAGGGACTGGCACCGAGCATGGTCAACGCGATCCGCGTCGGAATTCTTGCGAGCCGCGATCGAGGCGTATCCATTTTACTTGTCGAGCAAAATCTTCGATTGGCCCTATCCGTAGGCGACGTGTTCTTCGTATTGAGTCGCGGAAGGGTGGTGTTCCGAGGCACCCGTGCCGAGGTTCAGGAAACATCGGAAATCATTGGCGACCACCTCGGGATAGGAAAGGTAAGGAAATTTTCACAATGGCACGAATGACTGCAGCCCCCTGCATGTTGCTTACGCGTACGACCAACCAGCCTTGGCTCGTCCGTAGAGCTCCACAATTTCCTCCTTGCTGGGCTGCCGGATGGTGGTCTTGAAAAGCGGATTCTCGGCGGCGCGAGCCGCCCAATCATCAAAGCTCGAAGGGTCGACAGCATCCGGCAACTTCATTGAGCACCAAACCACGACTATGCCTCAGATCCCGTCACATTGATGGGCAGACTGAACTGAAAGGTCGTGCCGCGTCCTGTGTTGTTGCTCGCCCACAAGCGACCGCCATGTGACTGGATGATCCTACGGCTGATGGACAGTCCCATGCCGGTGCCTTGCGGTTTGGTAGTGAAGAAGGCCTCATAAATGCGCTCGGCTTCGTGGGCCGGAAGCCCGATGCCCGAATCGCTCACCGATATCAGAATGTGACCTTCCTCGCTCCTGCTCGACGTGAGGATCAGTTCACCGCCTGCGTCTTTCATAGCCTCGATGCCGTTAAGCATCAGGTTCATCAACACTTGCTGCAGCTGTATTCGATCCGCTGCGGTCGCCGGAAGACCTGCGTCGAGTTCAGTGCGGATTGAAATGGAGTTCCGATTCGCCGTGTGTCGCAATAAAGCGATCATCTCTCGAGCGATGTCGTTAACGTCAACGAGTTCCCGTTCTGGCGCACCCCGCTTGAACAGTGCCTGAACTCGGTCAATGATCTCGGCGGCGCGCGTGACGTTGCTCACGATTCGCGAGGCAGCTTCGTACGCCTCTGTCATGTCGGGCGGATCACGATGCAACCATCGCACGCACGCATCTGCGCTCATGACGGCCCCGGTGAGCGGCTGCTTGATGTCATGGGCCAATGAGGCGGCTAATTCTCCCATCATGCTCACGCGGTTGATGTGGGCCAGATCACCCTCTAGCTGGCGCAGCCTCAGGCGCTCTTCCTCAGCCCGTTTGCGATCCTCGATGTCGACCGCCGTTCCGTACCACTTGACAATTGTGCCATGGCCGTCACGCAGCGGCACGGCCCGATGCAGGAACCAGCGATATTCCCCATCGGCTCGTTGCACTCGCGCCTCGTTCTCGAATGGTTTGCCAGTAGCCAACGAGGCAGCCCACTTGTCCACGTGTTCAGCAATGTCGGCGGGGTGAAATGCTGCTTTCCAGCCATCGCCTAAACTGTCATCCGTCGATACTCCCGTGTATTCCAGCCAATATCGGCTGGTAAAATCGTTGAGTCCGTTGGGCAGCACGCTCCATGTTATGGTGGGGATAGTATCGATCACGTCCCGAAGTCGCTGCTCATTGCGCCGCAGAGCTTCCTCTGCACGATCACGTTCAATCGCAATCCGTACGAAGTGGGTCGCAAACTCGATCAGCTCCAGGTCCTGCGAGCTGGGACTTCGCGGCTCGCGATAGTACATGCAGAAGGTTCCCAGGACTTTACCTTTCGAAGAGAATACTGGATTCGACCAGGAGGCTCGCAGGCCATGCTTCAGTGCTGAAGCGCGATGCTCCGGCACCTCCCACAGTGGGTCGGTCTTGATATCGGAGACAATGACCGGCGATCCTCTAAAAGCTGCCGTGCCGCAGGAGCCGGCACACGGTCCAATGGGCAGCTTTGCCATCTGCTGCCTCCACTCGTCGGGCAGACTTGGTCCTGCAACGAAATCCAGATGAACGCCATCGGGATTGAGTAACAAGACCGAAGCAAGCGTGCCGCTCCGTTGCTCCTCGATCATCAGAGACAGGGCATTCAAAATGTCTTCCAGTGCGCCCCCGGTGGCGATCATCTCGAGCAGCCGTTTTTCTCCGACCCTCAAGACTTCTCCTTGCTTGTGATCTTCAATGTTCGTCAGGGCCATTCACGATACGCCCATGCGATGGAAGGATCGAGGCCCCCGTGTTGCTCCATCTACCAGGCGGGTGCTTGACGCGGGTTGCTGTCGTTTGCGAATTCTTGCGCCAAGGGAGCGGCATGGATTCACTACGCCAGCGGCCAGACAGGCCGGGCTGGTTCGGGTCTTTCAGGAACTAATGGGGATCACGAAAGAGCGGGAACCGCCCCGCTGGACTGCGTTCTCGGACAGGCGAGTTTTTGGAAACAGCACCGACTTTTTCGGTTTCGGGTGCTCCGCTCACTCTGCTGCCGGTATCACATCCCGAAAGAGCTGTCGCCCAATTCCTGACATCCCGAGTGCATTCCGGGTGGGGCAAACCGACACAATCGGCGCTAGGCGCTGAGAATGAGACTCCGAGACGTCCTCAAAAGCATGCAAAATTCCGGTACACACGTCCACGAGCCGGGAGCATGGCGACACATTCAGCGTGCCAACGGCAAACAGCGCAAAAGCAGTGCGCATCATGACGGGGGCCTCCTAATTGCCTTCAGTTCTTGCAGCCGAGACCGGACTGCCGTTACGTGCCAAAACGGGACGCATGCACTGCAGCAAAGATGATCGCCGGCTATTGGCCGGCTATCATCGGAAGCTGCGCATCGCCAAGTTTACCGTTTCAACATATGGCCGCGTAAGCACCGGCGCTGCAGGCAGCCTCCTGCGCGGCAGCCGGCAGAGTCGTGGTGACTGCGGCGAGCGCCAACACGAGCGCGAGCGTGATCTTTGTGATCATGGTCGTTCTCCTTTATTCGAAGCCGGAATGGCTTTTGTTCTACGCCAGAAAATCTAGTTCGTTGCGGGCCGCTCGTTTTATCGGCATTGCTTCGTTTGGCTCGGACTTGCCCGAAAAACGTCGAGACGGGGGTCGATTCTTCCAACCAATTCTTCGGCCGATCGCCGCATGTTCGCGGGACGCAACGTCTATCCGGGAGCGCCTTGCGCTCACCTTGCTGGGCGCGTGCGATTCAGCGAGGGTGCTACCGATCAAACCGAGCGCAACCGCTGCTGTACTGTTGGAGCTGAGCCGGCCTGACGGCAGCGGCCAGGCACTGGGCACCCACCGCCCGGCGCTAGTCGAAGTTGCTGCCCCGACGTAGACGGGTTAAGCGAATCAAGGTCAAGCTCATAGGCGGCTATTCTGGCCCGCTTGCGCCAATGATCGAGAGGCAGATTCGCGCGTGAGTGCGAATTTTTGGATGGGGACAGCAGTGCCATGATGAAATCCCGCTCTGTACTATGACGATGTCCAGTTTGAAAATCCGGGGCGGCGAAGTCTTCCTGGTCGCGCTGCCCATTCGACGCCCGCATCATTGGGTAGGCCATAGCGCGCGCATCGGCGAAGGCTATGTCGTGCTGCGCCTAGATCTTGAATGCGGCATCGTCGGCTGGGGTGAGGCGCAGGTGATCGGCACGTGGGGCGGCGATCATGGCGCGCGCTACGGCGAGACCCCAAGGATGACCGCGACCGCGCTCAGGGAGATTCTGCTGCCCGCCATTGCCGGCGCGAACGTCACCGGGATCGAGTTGCTGCACGCCCGCATGAACCGGGTCCTTCGCGGCTACCCTTACGCGAAAGCCGCGATCGATGTTGCTGCGCACGACGCGATCGGCAGGATCTTTTCCGTACCCGTCTATCAGCTCCTTGGCGGCAAGGTGCGCGATCGCGTAGCTGTGGCTCACAGCATCGGGATCATGGACGCCGATGCTGCCGCGCGCGAGGCCGCCGAGGTCATCGCGGAAGGCATCGCCACCATCAAGGTGAAGATTGGTGTCGAGCCGGACCGCGACCTGAAGGTAGTGGCCGCAGTACGTCAGGCAATCGGCAGCGCCGGGCAGATCCGGGTCGATGCCAATCAGGGTTACCGCACCTGGCGCGAGGCAGTGCGGGTGCTCGCGGCCATGGAGCGATACGACATAGTCTATGCCGAGCAGCCGGTCGAAGGTCTGCGCGCCATGGCCCAGGTAAGCGCGCGGCTGAATTTTCCGGTGATGGCGGATGAGAGCGCATGGACGGCCGAGGACGTGCTCGAGATCGTGCGCCTTGATGCCGCGCAAATGTTGTCCGTGTACTACACCAAGCCGGGCGGCCTATCGCGCGCCAAGCGGCTCCTGGCGGTCGCCGGGGCAGCATCGCTGCCGTGTGACATCAACGGATCGGCCGAAATGGGAATCGGGGTCGCTGCCGATCTGCATCTTGCCGCCTCCTCGCCTGAGATCATGCTCCCCGGCACGATTCCGGTCACGTCGACCGCTGAAAGAGTAGTGACCAAGGTGGCAGGCCACAAATATCTCGACGATCTGATCAAGACCCCGTTTGGCTATGACAAGGGCTGTCTGCACGTGCCGGATGGTCCCGGCTTAGGCATCGAAGTGGACGAGGGAAAGATCGCGAAATACAGGATTGGGTAGAGACACGTGATTGAGGCTCAACCATTCCAGCACTTGGGTTCGTGACCGGTCGGGCTTGCCGCAAGTGACCGGGATTGCGCTACGCTGAACCACGTTATGAGCGCATGCAGCCGATCAGCAGCATAGCCATTATCGGCGCGGGCAATGGCGGCTGCGCGGCGGCCGCGCAGCTTTCACAACGCGGCTTCAGCATACGCCTCTATGGCCGCAGCCCCAGCACGACCGAGCCATTATCCGCCATCGGCGGCATTGAATATGAGGGAGCGCTGGGCGAGGGTTTCGCTCCCCTGGCGCTGATCACGAATGACGCGGGTGCTGCGCTGGCCGGCGCCGATCTCGTCCTCATCATGGCGCCGACCCACGCACACGCCGCGATGGCCCGCATGCTGGCGCCGCACGTCGCACCGGATCAGCTCATCATGGCGGCGCCGGGTCATACACTGCTGCTCATCCCGAATGTCATCCGCCAAGCGGGCGGCAGGCTTGGACTATATTGCGACTCGTCGAGCCTGCCCTTCATCTGCCGCAAGAGCGCGCCGGACCGGATCAAGGTCACCCGCGTCGCGCAAATCCTCTACTTCGCGGCATTTCCCGGGCGTGAAATCGACGCGATCGCGCAACGCATCTTGCCGGTCTTCCCGCAGATTGCGCCCAAGCCTTCGCTCCTGCATACGGTCTTTCCCTATACCAATGCCATCCATCACCCGCCCGCGCTGTTGCTCAACGTGGGTCGCGTGGAATCGACCGACGGTGACTACCATCATTACTACGATGGGATCACGCCGAGCGTCGCGCGCCTGATCGATGCGCTGGACGTTGAGCGGATCTCGGTGGCCAAGGGGCTCGGCGTAGCGATCGAGCCCCTGGCGCAATTCTTCTTTCGGATGGGGTACACGAACGCGGCCGGTCGTGATGGCGGCACCGCCTATGACGTATTTCACAACAGCGAGCCGAACCGCTGGATCAGGGCTCCCACCACCATCGATCATCGCTTTTTCAACGAGGATGTGCCCTTCGGTCTCGTCGCGATCGCCGAGCTCGGCCGAGCAGCCGGCGTGCCGACGCCGTGTGCGGACGCGGTCATCGATGTTGCCTCGATCGTTGCCGCGCGCCCATTCCGCAGGGAAGGGCTTACGCGTGCGCGCATGGGCATCGAAGGCATGGGCGCGACCGAAGTGAGCATCCTGCTCGAGACCGGCAAGGCGCCCTAGCGCATATCTCTTCGCGGCAGCATCCAGGCCAGATCAATTGACAACCCCTTCGCCGCGCCCATGATTGCCGGGTTTGAGCAGAGACAGACCATGGCGATGAGCGTGAAGCCTGTTCAGTCCGGTCCGGTAGCGATAATAGAGCACGAGGTGCCGGCCAAGCTGCGGGGTGCCATGATCGACGCCGGGCATGACGCCCTCGTCGCGTTCTCGCAGGACAATGTCACCTATACCGCCGGCTTTCTCGTACCGAGCCATGCGAGCAACCGCTTCCGGCGCACCATCACGGTGCTCGCGCAAGATAAATTCGCCGCTCAGATCGTCGTGAATGTGGAGGAGAACCTGGCGCGGCAGCGCTCGCGCTTCTCAGATATTCGCGCCTACAACCAGTTCACGCAGGACCCTGCGGATGTTCTCGCGGATGCCCTGCTGGAGGCCGGCGTGGGTTCGGGACAAATAGCGATGGAACTCGATTACATGCCTGCGCAGGACTACATCCGGCTTCGCGAGCGCTTGCCCAGAGCGAGATTTGTGCCGTGCCGCGAGCTCTATTTCAACGTCCGCATGATCAAGACCGAGGCCGAGATCACGCTCCTCAGGGAGGTCGGCACACTCACGGACCGTGTGATGGGGCAGGTGCTGCGCGAGACCCGTGTCGGGATGACCGAGAAGTCGGTCGCGCAGAGCATCGGCAACCGCATGCTGGAGGGCGGTTGTGATGGGTTCAAGTGCCAGGTCGGCTCAGGAGCGCGCAGCGGCATCACCAACTGCACACCGACGGACAAGCGAATCGAGGAAGGGGACATTCTGCGAGTCGAGATTCTCGGCGACATGAAACAATACCGCTCGAACGTGACGCGCACGGCAATGGTAGGTGCGCCGACGCAGGAGCAACGCGAAATCTGGCGCGTGCTGATCGGAGCGCGCGAGGCCTGCAAGTCCATGCTGAAGCCGGGCACCGTAGTTGCAGACCTTTATCGCATCTACGTCGACTATCTACGAAATCGCGGGATCGAGCCCACCCTCAAGTTCCTCGGCCATGGCATCGGCCAGACCATTCATGAGGAGCCGTACATCACCGACACGCGGACGGTCGTCTTGCAGCCGAACATCACGTGCACGATGGAGCCGCTCTACATGATCCCCGGCCGCATGGGCTTTCATGTTGAGGACATGTATCGGATCATGCCAAACGGCTTTGAGGCGATCACGGGCGCGATCACACCCAATGACGAGCTGATCGAGGTGGGCTGATTTTCTCTCCTCGCTTGCCCCTGGCGAGGGGAATTACGCGTTGTCGGACTGTATGCAAGCGAAGGCAAACATAGCATGGCAATGAACGTGCGCCTTGGAGTGAGCTTCGACGGCTTCGTCACGACCGATGAAGCGATCGCGCTGGCACAGCGCGCAGTCGCAGCCGGCGCGCGCAGCCTCTGGGTGGCCGAGCATCTGGGATATCGGGAGGCGATTGCCACCTGCATGGCCTTTGCCCTGAAAGCGCCTGGGGCCATGCTCGTTCCCACTGCGGTCAGCCCCTATCTATGGCATCCCACCCCGACCGCGATGGCAATGGCGACGCTCGCTGAAGTCGCCCCCGGGTGCGCGGCGATTGCCATAGGTGCCGGCAATCCCATGTTCCTCGCGGAGTCGGGGCGTGACGTAGAGAAGCCGGTGCTAGCGATGCGGGAATTCGCGGCTGCTCTGCGTCAGCTCTGGCGCGGCGAGGCCGTGCACGCCGATGGGAAATTCGTAAAGCTTGCCGGCGCCCGGCTGGCATTCAAGCCGAGCTCTTCAATTCCGATCTATATCGCCGCCATCGGTCCCGACATGCTGCGGCTCGCTGGCAGCATCGGCGACGGCGTGGTCCTGTCGGCGGGGTTGTCGACGGATTCGGTGCGTCGATCGATCGCACTGTGTGCCGAAGGGGCGCGCAAAATTAACCGCGCGACGGGCG
>Ga0070712_100001198_pt1 | contig 15667 bp, 13 predicted proteins | sample LARL81metaG_FD_71396 | JGI IMG/M metagenome (GOLD analysis project Ga0070712, IMG submission 71396) | Corn, switchgrass and miscanthus rhizosphere microbial communities from Kellogg Biological Station, Michigan, USA - LAR L8-1 metaG | ecosystem: Host-associated > Plants > Roots > Rhizosphere ...
GCGCCCACACCGGCAAGACAACGGCCGGGCGATGCCCGGCCCAACTCGTCTACGGTGCCCGCAAAATGGAACCGAGATGACCGACCACTGTCGGCACAACCCGGAGTCTGTTCAAGCTAGCCGCCGGAGCTGCCGGACCCGCCGGACCCGCCGCTCGAGTCCGTCCCGCCGTCGCGACCGCCGCTCGTGGCCGTGGTCGTGGTCGATCCGCCGCCGCCCGAGCCGGAGCCGGACTGCAAGTCGTCGCCGCCTGAGGGCTGCGATCCGCCGTCGCCCGACGTGGGCTGCGCCACCGTCGGGTCGCCGCCGGACGATCCGCTGCCGCCGTCGTCGCCGCTCTGGGAGCGCTGGCCCGAGCCCGAGCCGTCGCCGGCCGAGGAGGTGCCGCCGTCGCGTCCGCCGCTGCCGCCCGATCCGCCGTCGTGCCGGGTCCCCCCGTCGCCTCCTGCGCCGCCGTCGCGGCCGCCGCCGTGCGACGTGCCGCCGCTCACCGGCGTCCGCCGCCCGCCGATGGGCGCGAGCCGTTCGCCGTGCGGCGCAGGCCGCACGACCCGCGCGTGAGCGCGCGAGCCGGCGCCTGCGCCGCGATGGCTGGTCCCTTCAGCGGTGTGCGACCGGGCGCTCCCGCCCGTGCGCCCGGCGTCCGCCCGCACCGTCGCCGCGAGCGGGCGCGCCGCCGCGTGCGCTTCGTGGCGGTGTGCCGGGCCGAGCCCGACCGCGCCGACCGCGACCGCGGCAGTCGTCGTCGCGATCGCGCCGATCTTCAGCAGGCCGGCGCCGGCTGTCGTCCCGGCCGCGCCGGCGACGCCGCCGCCGACGAGCTCCGGCACGCCGTCGACCGCGCGCAGGGCGCTCGCGCCGAAGCCGCGCGCCGCCCACAGCGCCAGCGGCCACGGCACCGCCGCGCCGATCGCGGTGCGCAGCCGCATGCGCGCGCGGTGCGCGAGCTGGCGCACCGCGTTGGCCTCCAGCTTCATCTCGTGCCCGACCTCGGCGCCGGAGGAGCCGTCGACCGCGAGGCGCAGCAGCGCCTCGCGCTGGCGCGGCGGCAGGCGCTCGATCTCTCGCAGCAGGTCTCGGGTGCGCTGGCGCATCTCAACCTCGTCGGCGGTCGCGGTCGCGGCGACGAGCGTCGCCGGCAGCTCGGCGGTGACCAGATCCCGCCCGCCCGCCCTGGCGGCCGCGCGGATCGCGGCGTTGCGCACAATCCGGTGCAGCCACGCCCCGACGTGCTCGACCCGCGCGCCGCGCTCGAGCGCCGTCCACGCCTGCAGCAGCGCCTGCTGCACGACGTCCTCGGCCGTCGCCGCGCAGCCGAGGCGCCGCGCGAACGCCAGCAGCGCCGGGCGATGGCGCTCGACGAGCAGCGCGAACGCACGCTCGCCGCCATGCGCCGCGAGCGCCGCGAGGCGCTCGTCGGCCTGCATGCGCAGCAGCGGGTCCGAGAGCCGATGCCGGTTCATGCGACAACGAGGATCGCGTGGGAGTCGGACGGGCGCAAGGTCAACGGACGGAAGGACGGGACGGAGGCCGGGGCGGACGGACGGAGTGCAGGTGTCCGCCCGCCCCGGGACCTGGGCCGGTCAGTCGCCGCCGTCTCCCCCCTCGCCGCGGTCGCCGCCGTGGTTGTCGTTCGGGCCCTGGGCGCCCTGCCCCTGGGCGCCCTGGTCGCCGCCGTGGTCGTCGCCCTGGTCGCCCTGGTCGTGGCGATCGCCGCACGGCTGGCCGGACTCCTCGTTCTGGTCGTCGGCCTGCTGGCCGTTCTCGTCGTCCGCGAACCCGAGCAGCGTGTACGTGCCGTCGGAGTGCAGCGCGACGAGCAGCTCGACCTCCTGACCGGCGACGAGCTTCGTGAGGTCGATCGACGGATCGGGCACGGAGATCGTCAGCTGCGCGCCCGACTGGGCGTCGTCGTCGGCCGTGATCGTGATCGTGCGCGCCGTCGTGTCGACGGACACGAGCTTGCCCTCGACGTGGATCGTGAAGTCGGTCCCGGCCGGCGTGACGCTGTGCGCGACCGGCGTGCCGCTCGCGGGCATCGTCGCCTCCACGTCGACCGTCTGCCCGGCCGCCGGCACGAGCGCGCTGCGGGCGCGCACGAGCAGCGAGACCCCGTTGGCCGACAGCGTGAAGCGGTGGCCGTGGCGGTCGGCGAACGAGACGGTCCCGTGCAGGTGGACGTGGCGATGGCGCTTGCCGGCGTGGACCTGGCTGCCGGAGAACGTGCCATTGCGCAGCGCGCGCGCCTGCAGGTGCACCGAGCGTCCGATCCCGGGCAGCGATGCGGCGTGCACGGCGGCCATCTGGCCGCCCTTCGCCGCAACGACGAAGCTGTGCGCACGGCGGTTGTGGTGGACGACGGTCCCGCTCAGCGACTGCGCGCCCGCGGGCACGGCGAGGGCGAGGAGCGCGGCGGCCACGGCGGCCGCGACCACTCCCGTGCGGTGAATCCTCATCGCGGTGGGTCCTTTCGGTCGAGTGCTCTGCCTGCGGAGGAGGGGCATCGACCGGTGAGAGCCGCGTCGCGCGCAAACGTTACGGTCGGATCTCGTCAGCGCTCGGCGAACGCGAGCAGCGGCCCCTGCCGGGCGACGAGGCGCAAGCCGGCCCGCGTGACGACCGCGTCCGCTTCCGGCGGCAGCGATTCGTCGAGGAAGACCGCCCGCACGCGTTCGCGCCGCGCGACCGCGAGGCTTGTCAGCAGCTGCTCGCGCGTCGGGATCGCTTCGCCACCCGAGTACGGCGCGACGTTCACGAGCCCGAGGTCGTACGCGATCCGGTGCCCGAACGGTATGAGGATCGCGACCTTCTCGCCGCGCGCGGCGATGCGCGCGACGAACGCCTTGCCGTCGGGCTGCGCGTACGGCCGCGCATGCCCGCCGCGCTCCAGCCGCGCGACCTGCGACCACGGCGCCGGGATCTGCGGCAGCGCGCAGATCGCCAGGCCGAGCGCGAACAGCAGCGCGAGCGTGCCGGCGTCCGGGACGCGGCGCCGCGCCGGCGCGGCCGCCGGCGCACGCAGCGCGACGACCGCGAGCAGCAGCAGCGACAGGTACCACGGCGAGAACAGCACGATCAGGTTGACCTGGTCCGAGCGCCCGGCGTAGTAGCCGCCGGCGACGAGGCCGAACACGCCGCTCCACGCCAGCATCCCCGTGAGCACGGGATCTTCCCCGCCGCGCAGCGCGCGCACGGTCGCCACGGCGAGCGCGGCCGCGAACGTCGCGTAGAGCGCGAGGTGCAGGCCGGCCGCGGGCATCGGCTCGAGCACCCACCCGCCGATCGCGTAGATGCGCGGGAACTCGAGCAGCAGCCCGAAGCGCGGGAGCTGGCCGGCGCGCGCGAGCGTCAGCGCGCACACGAGCGCGGCGGCGCCCGCGACCCCGGCCGCCGCGGTCCCCACCAGCCGCGCCCACGCGCGCGGCGACGCCGGCCGCCGCGTCCACGCGATCGCGGCGAGCGTCGCCGCCAGCGCGCCGGCCCCGAGCTCGACGTTGTTCAGCGCGACGAGACCGCCGACGAGCAGCAGCGGCCAGGTGCGGCGCGGCGCGGCGCCGTCGAGGTGCCGCGCCGTCAGCCACGCCAGCAAGTAGGGCCCGGCGAAGCGCAGCGGCCAGAGGCTGAAGATCGCGGCGGCGCTGTAGCGGTCGACGCGCGCTCTCGTCATCAGGAAGAAGCTCATCGCCAGGAACGGCACGTAGAGGGCGAGCGCGAGCGCCGAGCGCGCGGCGACGCGCCGGAAGGTCCCGTAGATCGCGAGCGCGGCGACCGCGCTGATCGCGGCCATGATCGTCGTCCAGGCGGTCAGCGTCGCGCTCCCGAGCAGCGCCATCAGCGCCGCCGCCGCGTAGGGCCACAGGTGCGCGTACTGGGCGTGGAAGTCGACGAGCGGCGAGCGGCCGTCGAGCACCGCCCACGTCTCGCTCGCGTCCCATGGGAGCAGGTTTCTCGCCGGGCTGTGGACGACGGTCGCGTCGGTCTGAACAGCCGTCGACAGCCACAGCGCGGTGAGCGCGACGGCTGCCGCTGCGCACAGCAGCCGCGCCCGCGGGGTCTCGCGCAGCGCGCGCACGCGCCGCACGACGCGCTCGTCGTGCCACAGCGCCACGAGCGCCGCCGCGAGCGCGGCCGAGACCGCGAGCGTCGGCCACGTGAAGATCTGGTCCGGGGTCGTCTTCGACGGGACGTAGGCGCGCAGCAGGACGTCGTGCTGTGCCAGGACGCAGAGGATCAGGAACGCCGCGAGCACGCCCTGGGCCGTGCGCACGGCTGCGCGGATCGTGCGGGGACCGAGCGCGAGGCGGCGGCGCGCGCCCGCGACGATCAGCCCGGCCAGCAGGCCGGCACCGGCGAGCGCGAGCAGGTAGCGCGCGTGCTCGACCGGCTCGGGGCGGTCGATCACTTCGCGCCAGAAGGCTTCGCCGCGCGGGCTGAGCAGCGCGTGGCCGAGCGGCGGGCCGAGCAGCACGATCGCCGCGACCGTCGTCAGCGTGGCCGGCAGCGCCGCGATCCACGCCAGCTCCGCGGGCGTCACCGCACGACTCGCTCGTCCGCGCGAGCGCATCCCCTCCCCCTCCCGGAAACGAAGCCTGCTGCTCCGCGCCGCAGGATACCGGTGAGTCAGTCGCGCGCGGTCGCGTCGGCTGGATCCCGCTCGCGCCGGTGGCCGAGGAAGTAGCGCTCCTCGATCGCGGGAAGCGTCCGCTCCCATGCGGCGCTCGCCTGGCGTGCACCGTAGGCGCCCGCGAGCGCGCCGAGCAGCTCGGCCGCGACCAGCACGAGCGCGCGGGTTCGCTCTTCGACGTCGGCCGGGTCCCACGACAACTCGATCGCCAGGCCGCGGATCTGGCCTTTGAGGGCGGGAATGTGGTTCTCGTCGGGCATCGCGGTGGCCCAAAGCGCTCCGGCCGTTGCCGGCCGGAGCGCCCGTCGACCGGCCCAAACGTCGAGCAGGTGATCCTTCGCCCGGCGTCCGGAGGGGTGCACATACCCCCTACATGACGCATCTTGACACCTATAAGGGCTGGAGAGCAAGTCCTGAGCGGGCGAGAGTGCCGCGTATGCCGACGCTGTCCGCCCGGGAGCTGCGCGCGCTGGCCAGCGCCGCTCGCGAGATCCGGGCGCGGGAGCAGCTGCGCCAGGAGGAGGTAGCCGCGGCCGGCGGGCTCGGCCGCAAGTACGTCGGACAGCTCGAGCGCGGCGAGCTGAGCCCGTCGTTCGCCGCCCTGGTCGCGGTCGCGCGAGGGCTCGGCGTGCCGGTGAGCGAGATCGCCCTGCTCTACGAGGAGCGCCTGAAGGCGTAGTCCCGCGGGGGCGCGCTACGCCAGCCCGAGCGCCTCGCGCGCCTGCCGGGCGGCGGGGGCGGTGTCCGGCTCGAGGCGCCGCAGCAGCTCCGCCCAGCCGGCGTGCTTGCTGATCGCGGCGCGCAGGTGGTGCAGGCCGCGGTCGGTCTCGCCGGCTTGGATCAGCGACAGCCCGGCCCAGAACTCCAGCTCGACGCACTCCGGCGCGGTCTCGTAAGCCTCGACGTACCTGCGCGCGGCGGCCGCGTGGTCGCCCTCGCCGACATGCCAGTCGCCCTCGCCCGCGAGCACGTAGGCGTCGTGCAGGCCGACGAGCCGGCGCAGCTCCTGCAGCGGCTCGGGGTGGTCCTCGACGCGCAGGTCGACGATCCGCTCCCACGGCTCGCCCTGCGCGGGCACGACGAGGATCGCGGCCGACTGGCGCCCGCGCACGTCGCCGCCGGCCGCCTCGCCTGCGTCGAGCGCGGCAAGCAGGCGGCGCGTGAGGCTCTGCCCGGCGCTCGCCGCGAACGCCTGCGACATCGCGTCCCAGACGGACTCGCTGTCCATGATGTTTGCCTGGCAGGCGTGGCCGGCGCCGATCGTGTGGCCGGCATAGGCCATGCAGCCGTCGCCGGTGTGCGCGGCTGCGCGGCCGCGCGCGTCGATCACCGCGACCTGGCGGGTGCGCGCGTGCTCGGCATCCGCGGTGAGCTGCGCGATCGCGTCGGTCGCGCTCGCGCCGCCGCGAAGCAGCTCCAGCGCCCGCGGGCCGAACGAGACGTCGACGTTCGCCTGCGTCGCGACCGCGCCGACGCCCGGCTCGGCCCACGTCACGAGCGCGCCGACGGAGAACCAGTGCGACTGCACCGCCACCCCGACCGCACCGGCATCCGGGTCGTACGCGACGATCGAGTACGTGCCGCGGCGCGCGCGGCGCCGGCGTGGGTAGGTATCGGGCATGGCCGTCTCCTCGTCTGACGTCTGATCCAGCGCCCCGCTGGCGCATATCCAAGCAGGTCCGGGCGGCGACCGCGCGGCGCGCGAACGTGCGCCGCCGAAGCTGCGACGATGGCCCGCATGGCCTACGACGAGGATCTCGCCAACCGCATCCGCGAGCTGGTCGCCGGCGAGCCCGCCGTCAGCGAGATGCGGATGTTCGGCGGCCTGGCCTTCCTGATCGCCGGCAACATGTCGGTCGCGGCGAGCGGCCAGGGCGGCCTGATGGTGCGCGTCGATCCCGACGCCACCGAGGACCTGCTCGCGGAGCCGCACGCCCGGCCGTTCGAGATGCGCGGTCGCGCGATGGACGGCTGGCTGCGCGTCGACCCGGAGGGCCTGCACACGAAGCGTCAGCTGGAGCGCTGGGTGCGCCGCGGGGTTGGATACGCCCGCTCGCTGCCGCCGAAGTAGCTCCCCGGGGTGGACTCGAACCACCAACCCTTCGGTTAACAGCCGAATGCTCTGCCAATTGAGCTACCGGGGAATGCGGCGGTGAATGCTACCGCGATCACTGGCATCGGCCGCCGCGCGCGTCAGCCGCTGCCCTGCAAGCGGCCGCCCAGCTCGCGCAGGCGGCTGCGGACCTGCTCGCGTTCGCGGCCGAGGGTGCCGACGTCGAGTGACTTGGCGATGCGAGCGGCGTCGATCGCGCGCTCCAGGCGCGCCAGCTCGATCACGAGCCAGGCGTGCTCGAGGCTGTCGGCGCTGACGCCGGAGTCGGCGGCGCGGGCCGCGCGGGCGTCGAGCTCGGAGACGAGCGTCGACAGCTCGGGGTCGTCGGCCGGGAGGCCCTCCAGCGGCGCGTCCAGGTGCTCGCGCAGGTGCGCCGCCGCGCGGCGCGACAGCTCGCTCGTCAGGTGCTCGGCGGGACCGAGCCGCGCGAGCGCCTCGGCCCCCTCGCGCGGGAACGCGACGCAGAGCGCGAGGAACGTGCGCTCCGCGCGCTCGCGGCGGTCGAGCACGAGCGTGGCGGCCGGCGAGCCGGCGGCGATCCCGCCCGGCGCGCCCGTGCCCGGGAAGCCCGCGGCAGCCACGCCCGGCCCACCGGAGCGCCCGGCGCCGCCCGCGGCGTACGCCGGCGCCGCACCGGCCGGCGCGCCAGCCCCCTGCGCCAGCAGCGACACGACCAGCTCGCCCGACAGGTCCAGCCGGCTGGCGACCTTCTGCACCAGCTCCTCGCGCAGCACGCTCGGCGCCAGCGGCCCGAGCACCGGGCGGATCTCCGCCAGCGCGCGGTCGCGCCCCTCGGCGTCGCCGACGTCCGCCCGCGCGAGGATCCGCTCGACGTGGAAGGTCACGAACGGCACCGACGCGGCAATGCGCTCGCGCACCGCCTCGACCCCGTCGCGCGCTATGAGATCGGCCGGGTCGGCGCCCTCGGGCAGCGGCGCGACCCGCAGCTCCAGGCTGCGCGCGCCCGCCACCCGCGCGGCGCGCAGCATCGCCTCCTGGCCGGCCCCGTCGGCGTCGAGCGCGAGCACGAGCGTGCGCGCGGTGCGCTCCAGCTCGCGCGCCTGCTCGTCGGTCAGCGACGTGCCCATGATCCCGACCGCGTTCTCCAGTCCCGCCTGGTGGGCCGCGAGCACGTCCGTGTAGCCCTCGACGAGCACGACCGAGCCGGCGCGCGCGGCGGCGCGGCGCGCGCGGTCGATCCCGAACAGCTGCGAGCCCTTGTGGAAGACCTCGCCCTCGCTCGTGTTGAGGTACTTCGGCGGCTGGTTGTCGCGCATCGCGCGCGCGCCGAAGCCGACCACCCGGCCGCGCGCGTCCGCCAACGGGAACATGATCCGCTCGCGGAAGCGGTCGTAGATCGAGCCGGCCCGCTGCTGGCTGCGCTGCGCCAGGCCGGTCGCGACCAGCTCCTCCTCGGAGAAGCCGGCCTGCCGGGAGGCCAGGAGCATCCGGTCCCACGCGCTGGGCGCGTAGCCGACGCGGAACGCCCGCAGCACCTCCTCCGCCAGCCCGCGCCCCGCGAGGTAGTCGCGCGCCGCGGCGGCCTCCTTCGACTCCCACAGCACACGCGCGTAGTAGGCGGCGGCGCGGTCGAGCAGCTTGTACAGCCGCTCGCGGCGCTCGCGGCGGGCGGCCGCGATCGGGTCCTCGTCCTCGACCTCCAGCGTCACCCCGAAGCGGTCCGCGAGCGACTCCAGCGCGCCCTTGAAGTCGAGCCCCTCGGTCTCCATCACGAAGTCGAACGGGTCGCCGGACGCCTGGCAGCCGAAGCAGTGGTAGTGCTTCTCCTGCGGGCGGACGTGGAACGAGCCGGTGCGCTCGTCGTGGAACGGGCAGCGCCCGAAGTAGCTGTTGACGCCCGCGCGGCGCAGGTCGGTGCGCGCGGAGACGAGCGCGACCATGTCGACCGCGTCGCGCACGCGCTCCTTCGAGTCGGCGGTGTAGCGGCTCACGGCTCCGCCGCGAACGCGTCCGGCACGGTGAGCGCCTGAAACTGGCGGATGCAGTAGCGGTCGGTCATGCCGGCGAGGTAGTCGGTCACGCGCGTGGGCAGGTCGTCGGTGGCGTCCGGCGCGGGTGTCGGCAGCTCGCCGGGATGCTCGCACCAGTGGTCGAACAGCGCGCGCAGCATGCGCTCGATCTTGACGTGCTCGGCGCGCGCCGCCGGGCCGAGGTAGACGCGCTCGAACATGAAGTCGCGCAGCGCGGCCATCGCGTCGCCCGCCTGCTCGCCCTGCACGATGTCGCCCGCTCGTTCGGACGCTTCGACGACGTCGTGGACGAGCGCGTCGATCCGCGCGGCGCCCGTGGCGCCGAGGATCGCGATCGGCTCGGCCGGAAGGTCGGCTTCGTGCAGCACCCCGGCGCGCAGCGCGTCGTCGATGTCGTGGTTGACGTAGGCGACGCGGTCGAGCAGGCGCACGATCCGCCCCTCCAGCGTGCTCGGCGCCGGCGCGCGGCCGGAGTGGCCGAGGATCCCGTCGCGCACCGGCGCGGTGAGGTTCAGGCCGGCGCCGTCGCGCTCGAGGCGCTCGACGACGCGCAGCGAGTGCTCGTGATGCATGAAGCGCCGGTCGAAGCGCTCGGTCAGGCACGCGTCCAGGACCGCCTCGCCGATGTGCCCGAACGGCGGGTGGCCGAGGTCGTGCCCGAGCCCGATCGCCTCGACGAGATCCTCATTCAGCCGCAGCGCTCGCGCCACCGTGCGGCTGACCTGGGTGACCTCCAGCGTGTGCGTGAGGCGCGTGCGGTAATGGTCGCCCTCGGGCGCGACGAACACCTGCGTCTTGTGCTTCAGGCGCCGGAACGCCTTGCTGTGGACGATCCGGTCGCGGTCACGCTGGAACGGCGTGCGCAGGCCGCAGTCCTCCTCGGGCCGTTCGCGCGCGGCGGGGTAGGACGGCGTTGCGCGCGGCGAGAGCATGTCGGCCTCCTGCGCCGCGACACGCGCCGCGAACGCCTCGGCGACCGGGCCTGAAGGATGCGGGGGGGATTGCACGGCCATCGCATCCGATTCTCGCACCGGCGGGGGCGGCGGCGCGGGCGGGCGCTCGGCGCGCGCTGGCGACGCAGCGTCAGGTGCCGGGGGCGCACCGCCGCGCGGACACGGGCGGCGGCCATGCGTGAGAATCCCGCGCTCGATGGTCGCGATCCGCCCCGCCACCCCCGCGGACGTGCCGGCGCTGCTCGCGCTGATCCGCGAGCTGGCCGTCTACGAGCGGTTGGAGGATCGCGTGGACGCGACGGAGGAGCTGCTGGCCGAGGGGCTATTCGGCGCGCGGCCGAGCGCGGAGGCCCTGCTCGCCTGGCATGACGGCGAGCCGATCGGCTACGCGCTCTGGTTCACGACCTTTTCGACGTTCCTCGCAAGACCCGGGATCTGGCTGGAGGACCTGTTCGTCGTGCCCGCGCGGCGGCGCGGCGGCGTCGGCCGGGCGCTGCTGGCCCGGGTCGCCGCGATCGCCGTGCAGCGCGGCTGCGGGCGACTGGAGTGGTCGGCGCTGGACTGGAACGAGCCGGCGCTCGCGTTCTACCGCTCGCTCGGCGCCGAGACGCTGGGCGAGTGGGTCCAGCACCGGATCACCGGCGAGGCGCTCGAGCGCCTCGCCGGCCGATCCTGACGCGAGCATCCGCTACCCGCGAGGCTTGCTGACGCGGTGCTTGCGCGGGGCCCTGCCGTGCCCGGTCGGCGCGGCGCGGCTCGCGCGCTCCATCGCCTTCATCGCGGCCCAGGTCGCCGCGCGAGCCTGCGCGGTCGCCGCGTGCAACTGCCTGACGGCGGCGGTCGCCTGCTGCGCCGCCGCGGCCGCTCCCGGCCCGGCGAGCTGCGCGCCGCCGTGGGGATCGACGCGACCTTCGATCACGGGGCTCGGGGCGAGCCTGAGCAGGCACACGTTGTACGCATGCGTCGCACGCAGCTCCTCGGCGCTCCCCTCGGGGGCGCGCAGCATGCTGGCGCGCTCCATGGCGCACGGCTGCGTGTAGTCGAAGTGCAGATCCGCGCCGGAGATCGCGTCGGGTTCGATCGCGCCGCCGCCGGGACCGCCGATCACCCACGTCTCGATCCATGTCCAGATGCTCGGCACGGTCGTCCGCTGTGTGCCGCTGCTCTGGCTGCCTTGACCGGGGTTTGCCGGATCCGACTCGGGCGGGCCCGTTTCGGGGACGGCCGGCGGCTCGTCCCACATCCCGTCCCGGTCGTCGACGCCGTCGCCGGCGTCGGGGTAGCTCGCATCGCCGCTCGCGCCCGGCTCGCTCGCGTCGCCGCCGGCGCCCTGGTCCTTGGCGGTGCCGCCGGAGCCGTCCTGATCGCCCCAGTCGCCGCCCGTGCCGCCACCGCCACCGCCACCGCCGTAGCCACCACTGCCGCCCGTGCCGTCATCGCTGCACGGCTCGGTCACGTTGCACTGCTGATCCTCCGCGTGCGCGCGGCTCGGCGCGACCGCGTGCAGCCCGGCCACGAGGCCGAGGACCGCCGCGAGCAGCGCCAGCCGCGCCGGATCCGCTCAGGCGAGCGACGGAGGACCTTCATCGAGCTACCCGCGACGCCTCTTGACGCGGCGCTTGCCCGCCGCCTTCGGCTTCGACGGCGCGCGGCGCGCCGAGGCCCGACCGGCCTGCTGCCCGGCCCTCGCGGCCGCTTTCATCGCGGCCAGGGTCGCCGCACGGGCGGCGAGGCTCGCGGCGTGCAGCTGCACGCGCGCCTGCGTCGTCTGCTGCGTCACCGCCGCCACCGGTCCGGTCAGCCCGGGAGCGGGCGAGTCGACGCGAGCGGTGGGGTGCGGGTCGAAGCGGTGCTCCGCCTTGCACTCCACCCACTTCTGGTGAGCTGAGTCCAGCGCTGCGTCCCCACGGGCCTTAGTAAACGCCTCCAGCTGCGCTTGGCACGGGTGCAGCGGGTCAAATTCGGACCCACCCGGCGAGCCGGGACCGTTGTCGATGTGCTCCTCTGGCTGAGGCGTCTCGGTCGGCGGCTCGACGATCGGGCCGTCCTCCCAGGGCTGAAAGGGATCCGAGCTCGAAGACCCGGGGGCCGGGTTGCCGCCGGGTCCCTGGGTGACCGTGTCGCCGGTGTCGCTCGGGTCGCCCCAGCCGTTGCCGGGATCGGCGCCGGAGCCGCCCGTGTCGCCGGTGTCGCTCGGGTCGCCCCAGCCGTTGCCGGGATCGGCGCCGGAGCCGCCGGTGTCCACCGGGTCGCCCCAGCCGTTGCCCGGATCGCCACCCGTGCCGCCGGTGTCGCCGCCGCCACCGCCGTATCCGCCACCGCCGCCGGTGCCGTCATCGCTGCACGGCTCCGTCACATTGCACTGCTGATCCTCCGCGTGCGCGCGCGACGGCACGACCGCGTGCAGCCCAGCCACGAGGCCCAGCGCCGCCACGAGCAACACGAACCGCGCCCGCAGGCGCCCGTACGACCAGCCGAGAGTGTTCATCGCGTCCTTGTCCTGAGCCCGGTTGAAAAGGGTGGCCCCTCAGGAAGGCGTGCGACGTATGCGCGGCAGCGTACCGGGCCCCGCCGGCGCCGTGGCCGGATCGCTGGACGGATGTTCGGGCGCGTCGGCGCTACCCGATCGCCGCCTGCGCGGCCGCCACGCGGGCGATCGGCACGCGGAACGGCGAGCAGGAGACGTAGTCGATCCCCGATCCGTGGAAGAAGGCGATCGAGTCGGGGTCGCCGCCGTGCTCGCCGCAGACGCCGAGCTGCAGGCCGGGCTTCGCCTTGCGGCCCAGCCACGCGCCCATCCGCACCATCTGCCCGACGCCGGGCGCGTCGATCGTCTCGAACGGCGAGCGGTCGACGATCCTGCGCTCCAGGTACGCCGACAGGAACTTCCCCTCCGCGTCGTCGCGCGAGAAGCCGAGCGCCGTCTGCGTCAGGTCGTTCGTGCCGAACGAGAAGAAGTCCGCGTGCTCGGCGATCCGGTCGGCCTGGAAGCACGCGCGCGGCAGCTCGATCATCGTCCCGACGCGGAAGTCCTCCCCCGCCGCCAGCCCGTGGCGCTCGGCGACCTCGACCACGAGCGCGCGCATCAGCTCCAGCTCGCGCTCGTAGTCGACGAGCGGGATCATCACCTCCAGGTGCGGCGCCGCCCCCGTGCGCGCCCGCACCGCGACGCAGGCGCGGAAGATCGCTTCGGCCTGCATCTCGTAGATCTCGGGGTGCAGGATCCCGAGCCGCACGCCGCGCGTGCCGAGCATCGGGTTCGTCTCCTCCAGCGCCTGGACGCGCTCCAGCGTGCGCCGCAGCTCGTCGCTCGGCTCGCGCTCCAGCGCGTGCTCGACCTCGAGCCGGTGCGGCAGGAACTCGTGCAGCGGCGGGTCGAGCAGCCGGATCGTGACCGGCTGGCCGGCCATCGCCTCGAACAGCCCCTCGAAGTCCTCCTGCTGGAGCGGCAGCAGCTCCGCCAGCGCCGCGCGCCGCGCCTCCACGTCACCGGCGAGGATCATCGCGCGCATCTTCGGCTGGCGCTCGGCCGCCATGAACATGTGCTCGGTGCGGCACAGGCCGATCCCCTCGGCGCCGAACTCGCGCGCGCGGACGGCGTCCTCGGGCGTGTCGGCGTTCGCGCGCACGCCGAGGCGGCGCAGCTCGTCGGCCCACGCGAGCACCGTCTCGAAGTGCGACGTCGGGCGCGCCTCGACGAGCGGCACGTCGTCGCGCGTGACGATCCCCGCCGAGCCGTCGATCGCGATGCGGTCGCCGCGGCCCAGCACGACGCCGTCGACGTGGACCTGCTCGGCCGCCAGGTCGATCTCCAGCGCCGAGGCGCCGCACACGCACGGGCGCCCCATCCCGCGCGCGACCAGGGCGGCGTGCGACGCCTTGCCGCCCTCGCTCGTCAGGATCCCGCGCGCGGCGTGGAAGCCGGCGACGTCGTCGGCCTCCGTGAAGGGCCGCACGAGCACGACGTCGCGCCCGTCCGCCGCGGCCGCGACCGCCTCGTCGGCGGTGAAGACGATCTCGCCCTTCGCGGCGCCGGGCGAGGCGGGCACGCCGTGGGCGAGCACGTCGATCTGTGCCGAGGGGTCGAACGTCGGGTGCAGCAGCGCGTCGAGCGCGTCCGCGTCGATCGTCGTCAGCGCCTGCTCGCGCGTGAGCAGCCCTTCGCCGACCGCGTCGACCGCGAAGCGCACGGCCGCCTGCGCGGGGCGCTTGGCGTTGCGCGTCTGCAGCATGTACAGACGCCCCTCCTCGATCGTGAACTCGGTGTCCTGCATGTCGCCGTAGTGGCGCTCGAGCGTGCGCAGGATCTCCATCAGCTCGCGGTGCGCGTCGGGCATCAGGTCCGCCAGCTCGGCCAGCTCGCGCGTGTTGCGCACGCCGCTGACGACGTCCTCGCCCTGCGCGTTTTGCAGGAAGTCGCCCGACGGCTCGGGCGCGCCGGTCACCTCGTCGCGGCTGAAGGCCACGCCGGAGCCCGACGTCTCCCCCTTGTTGCCGAACACCATCTGCTGGACGTTGACGGCCGTGCCCCAGTCGTCGGGGATGCGGTTGATGCGCCGGTACTCGATCGCGCGCGCGCCCGTCCACGAGTCGAACACGGCGCGGATCGCCTGGCGCAGCTGCTCGCGCGGCTCGGCGGGGAAGTCCTCGCCGGTGTGCTCGCGGAACAGCGCCTCGAAGCGCCGGGTGAGCTCCTGCAGCGCGCCGACGTCGAGGTCGGTGTCGAGTCGCGCGCCGCGCTCGGCCTTCAGCCGGGCGATCTCGTCCTCCAGCCGCTCGCCCGGCACGCCGCGCACGACGTTGGCGAACATCTGCGCGAAGCGCCGGTAGGAGTCCCACGCGAAGCGCGGGTTGCCGGTCGCCGCCGCGAGCCCTTCGACGGACGCGTCGTTGAGCCCGAGGTTGAGGACCGTGTCCAGCATCCCCGGCATCGACTCGCGCGCGCCCGAGCGGACCGAGACGAGCAGCGGGTCGGCCGGGTCGCCGAGCCGCTTGCCGGCCGCCTGCTCGAGCCGCGCGAGCGCCTCGCCGACCGCCTCGTCGAGACCGTCGGGCTCGACGCGCCCGGCCTGCATGTAGGCGACGCACGCCGCGGTCGTGATCGTGAAGCCGGCCGGGACGCGGTCGGCACCGAGCACGCGCGTCATCTCGGCGACGTTGGCGCCCTTGCCGCCGAGCAGGTCGCGCAGCTCGCGCGAGCCCTCGGCGAAGTCGTAGACGTACTTCGTGGCGGTCTCCGTCTCGCCCATGTCGGGAGTCTATGGAGCGCGCAGCGGGACCCGCCGCGGCTTGGCGGCTGGGCGCCCGCGTGTCCGGTCGCGGGCGCCCGATGCCGTCGGATCGCGGCTACAGCCCCAGGCCGAACGGCGCGCAGAGGCTCTGCACGTCGCAGCCCTTCGGCTCGTCGCAGCGGTGGTGGCGATGGCAGCGGCCCTCGTGCTTGCCGTGGTCGCACGGGTGGCTGTGCTTGCACGGGTTGCCCTGGTCGCCGTGGTCGCAGGGGTTGCCGTGGTCGCACGGGTTGCCCTGGTCGCCGTGGTCGCAGGGGTTGCCGTGGTCGCGGTGGTCGCACGGGTTGCCGTGGTCGTCCTCGTGACCGCAGCGGTCGCAGCCGTGCTCGTCACCGGAGACCGAGCCCTGCTGGTGCTGGTCGTTGGACTGGTTCGTCTCGTTCGCGTTGCTCGACTTCGCGACCGTCGTCGCGTCGTTGGACTGATTGACGTCCCCGTTGTTCGAGCCCTTGCTCAACACGCTGATCGGCGCGTTGACGTTGACCTGCTTCGTCGTCGCGTTCGAGCTGGCGCTCTGCGACGTCGAGTTGTCGTTGCTCGCGTCCTGCGACTGCGACAGGCCGTCGCCGCCGTGCCCGCCCTGGACCGAGCCTTGCTGGCTCTGGTCGTTGGACTGGTTCGTCTCGTTCGAATTGCTCGACTTCGCGACCGTCGTCGCGTCGTTGGACTGATTGACGTCCCCGTTGTTCGAGCCC
>Ga0070712_100001203_pt1 | contig 15645 bp, 16 predicted proteins | sample LARL81metaG_FD_71396 | JGI IMG/M metagenome (GOLD analysis project Ga0070712, IMG submission 71396) | Corn, switchgrass and miscanthus rhizosphere microbial communities from Kellogg Biological Station, Michigan, USA - LAR L8-1 metaG | ecosystem: Host-associated > Plants > Roots > Rhizosphere ...
GAGAGGCAATCGACAGCATCGAACACCACCGGCACTTTCCCTGCGTTAGCTTCCACCATAGGTAACGATTTCAAATGCTCGGCATGAATCAGATCCACTTCGCCCGCCTCGACCAACTCATTTATACGATCGCGTAAACGTGGCGAATAAAAGTAGGCACAACGCAAGGAGTTAGCGGAGAACAGGGCGCGGAGGCTGTTCCCGAGCGACCGCCCTCGGGAGACGCGGATGACCTCTAGGCTCTGGCAGTGCTGCCGCAATTCCGAGACGAAATGATCGTCTGCATCGTTGGTTGCTAAACACACGACCGACATCTGGTGCATCTGGGAGAGGCCGCGGATGAAATGCAACGGCCGCGGCCTAATGGGCGACGGGACGTTGGGGACGACGAAAAGGATTCTCATGAAGGCAGCTACTTATGACGGGAACGTTCGCTCAGCCGCTAGTATCCTCTGGTCCCGGAGTTTCGACGGACGTCGCACTCTGACTTAAATTGTAGGCGCCCAGCAAGACGCCAAGGAGTATCCAGGGGAAAACTATGAGGGTCATTACATGCATGCCCCCTCCCGCGGCGGCGGTTGCAAAAAACCCCTCTTGAAAGAAGCACTCTGCAATCCAAAGTAGCAGAAAGGCGGACCCTCCGACCGTCAGCCATTCGTAGGAACCACCAGGAGACCCTACAGAGAAGCGCAATTGACTGCGAACCCTGAACAGCGTGAACACCAGCCATAGGAACGTCAGCAGACCGACAATACCCGTCTCAGCTGCGATGGTCAGAAACTGGTTATGTGCTATTCCCCCTGCCGCGTCTCCCTCGTAACTCCGATCAAAGAACTGATAGTTTCCTGCTCCCACGCCCAACACAGGGTGAGTGGTGAATAGCTGCAAGGCCGTTGCGTAGTAGTACATCCTTTCCAACCCGTACACTTCGTCTGGATTGTAGAAGGTGGAGACCAGTCCGATGATGCCGGAAAATACAATGACGACGGTGACGAAGGCGACGATCATCACGCGAAAAGCCGGACTGAGGCGTGAACGAAGCCACGCAGCCGACACCAGCAATAATCCGCAAAAACCTAGTACCCAGGTTTCGCGCGAAAACGTAAGCACAAGGCCGAGAAGACACAAAGCGAACAACCCACAGATGAGCCAGTAGTGGGAGACCGAACGGCGCCCGAACAGCACTGCGGAAAAGAGAAATGGAAGACAAAGCGCGGTGAGCTCAATCGACGAATCCCACGGCTGTCCCCAATAGGCACGCGTAGCGCCCAAGATGGCATACGAACCGCCGAAACCAAAGATCAGGCCACCGGCTGTGAGCAGGGTCCCCACGGCCACCGTGACCCCAACGAGGATCACAACTGTTTCGATATCCTTCCAGCGTTTGATCGCGGCCGCAACCGCAAAGGGGATACAGAGCGTTGCAGCCAACAACACGAGTTGGGAGATTTGGGCAGTAGTCCAGGAAACGTCCGAGTGCGGGTAGGCGTAAGTTACCTCAGCGTCGGGGTGAAGACGCGACCACAACATTGAAATGGGCACCATCAGGCCGATACCGAGTAAAGGTTTGTTGACCACGGTGGTGGGCAAAAAGTTCTTGGGTGATGTCGAGATATTGCTGGCGAGCCACGCAAGAATGAAGATGCCGATGGCTACGTTGCCGGGGTAGAGCCGTGACCAGGCTCCCGTCTCGAATGGGGAATAGTTCGCTAGCCCACAACTGAAAATCACCACCGCAAGACCGCTTATGGGGCTTCTGAACTGGGCGAGCACCGCCAGGACCCCGGCCGCTCCCAGCCACACGAGCGGGTACTGAACCAGCAGGACGTCCACGGTGACAGCAACCGCGGCAATCAGAACGCAGATCTTCCACGACCAACCCTGCGGTATCAGCGAAGAATTATCGAGCGTATGCACGGTGATTCAGTGTCCGATGCTGGTGGGAAAGGCTAACCAATAGATTAGCCTGTAGCGATCTATGCTTTCGTCATTCCGTGGAAGCGTTCCCGGAGTATCCTGCAACCATCATTCATTTGATGTTCATGCCGTCAGCCGCATACAAACCAGACCACGCGCAGCAGCGGCAAAATCCGGGTCCAAGGTCTTATCTTGAAATCTATCGAAGCAGGTGGCATTTGCTAGTTCTGCAGGTTCTGCTGCCCGCCATCCATCGGGGAAATATCCGAAATACTCCATTTCCTGACTTGTCGGCTGAAAGCCATCCAGGACCATCTGCACCTTTTGTGAGTCAAATACTTGAAACCAACTCCGCTTGCATGCTTTACCGAACGGCACCGTGATGCAGCAGACCCCTCCGGGACGAATAACTCGACGGAACTCACGAACCGCCGCACAGAAGCCCGTTTCGTCATCTTCCTTCTTAGTACCGTCTGCGGTGTATAGCAGAGTGTTATCTAAGCCGATGTGTTCAATGGTTGATATGCTTACGATGGTGTCAAAGCTTTCGCTGCGAAACATGGATGACCGGAGATCATCAAATACATACGAAACACTTCGCCGCCAGTAGCATCTTTTCTCCGGTCCCAAAGTGCAGATACACAGCTTGGCGTCGGAAACAGGCACTCGATTGATCAGAAACTTCCAATTAAGCGCGGAGCCAGCATCCAGCATCATTCCCGGTTTGCGCGGCAATCGTGAATAGACCCAGGGATATTCGATGATCCGCTCGTCAATCCTGAACCCGAAACCGCTCGGCAAAACGTTACCGGGACGCAGCAGTCCGGCGTCGATTGCATTTTCGATCTGCCGCCGTTTAGCCGTGTAGTATCCAGGAGACCACGGCCTGCGGTCTCGCGCTACATAGAGCGGGTAGCACAAGGCGTCGAGCTTTTCCATTATCTCGAAGAGCATGGACTCCTATCTCGTTTAGCCAGTGACCGAATTTACCTCACGGCAATATAAGCCTTCGTCATTCCCAGGAAGCGTTCCCGCCGGATCGTGCAGTCGGGGAACAAGCGCCGCATTTCGGAGTAATTCAGCAGCCGAAGATGCGCCTGGAAGTCCTTTACTTGCTCTCGTGAAGGTTTCCACCGCATGCCGTAATACGTACAGTAGCGGACGAACCAGTAACGCCGTAGAAGGGATCCAAACCACGCAATGAACGGCGTAAAGTAGTGGGGCTCGAAGAAAAAGCCGCGTGCGGGCGTCTGACAATAGATCCGCTTGCCGACGCGACATATTTCACGCGCGAATGCCTGCTGATCTTCCCAGGTGCCAACGTGCTCGATGGTTGAGTTCGAAAAAGCCAGATCAAAAGACTTATCCAGAAACGAAGTTTTGCGGGCATCGCCTTTCATAGCAACAAACTCCGCCGGGGCCCGCTGTTCATCGATGTTGAGCAGCACTACGTTACGCTGTCGAAGGTTTAACCATATCTCGGGAGTTCCCCCGAAATCGACGACGCTTTCGACCCCGGAAAGAAACTCATGGAACCGGCTGAATCTTCGGCGACGGAAATAGCCGGCCAGCCTCCAAAGGAGACGGTCCACCCAAGTGGCAGCCTGTGCTTGTGCACCATTCAGAAGAAAAGGTACGTTGCGTTCGGACATATTTATTTATCCAACCTTGACTGACCGACGCGCAAACAGCGCGTCCATGAACTCATGGAAGTGCTCCCGATAATTTCGATATCGAAGCGCTCGCGCTCCATAGGTGAAAAACCTAATTAACCTGACAATTGATCTCCCGAAAGGCGAGAGCCGCACATAATGCGAAAAGAAATATTCTTCGCTCTTTGCGTTCTCGATGTACCTCTTCGCTTTCAAGCCAACTGCCGAAGCGCTTCCCTTGTGCCAAATCATTGCCTGGGGGACAAAATAGACGGACAAACCCGCACTTCTCACCTTCTCCGCCATGATCCGTTCTTCGTAATCCAAGAAGGTGCTTTCATCAAAGAGGCCGGTTTTATCAAAGCTCGCCGCGCGAAAGAAAAGAGCGCTTCCGGGAAGAAACTGGACAACTGCGGCCTGCCTCTTTGTGCAGTAGAATACGCGGTGAAACAGCGGAATACGCGCAACTAACAGACGCATCGGTGTAAACGCGCAAAGCAACGTGAGCAGATCCAGTTTTCTGCAGATGGGCCACTCGCGCACCGCGTCGCGACAGTCGATTTTTGGCCCCATAAGGGCGGCGTCAGGATGTTTTTCGGCGAATTCGTTGAGCGCGGAGATCGCATCGGGGAACACAGTTGTATCGTTATTCAAAACGAATACATAGTCTGCCCGGTTCTTCAGCGAGAAGCGTATTCCGACGTTGTTCCCCGCTGCAAAACCAAGATTGCGGTGAGTCTCGAGGATCGATGCTTCCGGACAAGTTTCTCTGAGTCGTTCGACGGAATCGTCGGTTGATCCGTTGTCCACGATGACGGCGTGCCAATTTTGATAGTCCATGCGCCGCAGCGAGCGCATGCATTCCAGAGTGTCTTGCCATCCGTTCCAGTTCAAGATCACGATGTAAACGCGCGGCTGATCCCGATCGGATTCAGCTGGAGTTGAAAACGCTGGCTGCTCTTCACCTGTGCGCCGGTACGCGAGTTCAGCCGAGGTGTATTCGCTTTTCACGAGTGCGTCTGAAGAGTGCGACATAGATTAGTCCGGCCGGAAGCGTATGCCCAGAGTGGCTCGATATCCATCCGCAAAGCCTTGCACCATCTTTTTCAAGCAGTCCAGCTTCTCCGAACCGAATAGAAGTACGCCGGCCGCATGGCGCATGAGATGCCGCAAAACAGATGCTTTAGCTGCCAGGCTCGGGTAAAGCCACCATACGGAATACGCAAGATTGCGGCTCATGTAATATTCGCGAAAAGGACGATGCTCTGACCAAAGCCAGCGCCGGCCGAAGAAGCGGACGCTGCGAGCCGCTCCGATTTCGTGATAGAAGTTGGCGCGCGTGATCACAGCGATCTTGTACCCGTGCGATCGGGCGCGAAGGCAATACTCGTAATCAACGAAGTCGATGAAGAAGTCGGACCGAGGTAATCCAATCGTCTCAATTACTTCGCGACGCACCATGGATCCCGAGGTAATGACCAGATCGGTAAACAATATCGGGTCGGAAAAGGCCTCACTGGACGGCTTGACGAATCCATTGCGCCAAAGCCAGGGAGTGGAGGAATTCTCCATCTGTTGATCGAGGGGCAGAGCAGCAAGTATGCCAATTTCGCTCGAATCATCTTCAAGCCGGCGGGCGGCCTCTTGTAGCATCGTGTGGAGCGCGTCCGCAGCGGGGACGCTGTCCTGATCAAACATCCAGATCCAGTCATGTTTCTTTGTTAGTGCGGCGTAAGCTAACCCGGCAGCCAACGCACCTCCGGTGCCCAGGTTCTCCGCCATGCGGAGCACCGTGACCTGTGGGTAACGCGCCGCCAGCAGGGAGCGGGTCTCGTCAGTCGAAGCATTATCAACCACAATGATTTCCTGGAGCGGCCTTCTTTGCTCCAGCAAAGCGTCAATGTGCCGAGCCAAAGCATGCGCCGAGTTATAGGCGGTTGTGACGCTTGAGATCGATAGGGTATCGGACAACACGGACTAACCCTGACCTGCGTGAGCCGAAGAACCGCTCGCTACAAACTGATCGTTTCTTGCATATAGCATTCCCATCTGAGAAAGCCCAATCCAGGCGGCATCGGTATCCAGGGGAACGATTTCCAAGATTGAGAAATTATTGGACACGAAAAACTGCACAATTTCCTGAGGGTTGTCGTGGTACTCCAGAACTACGTAATGCAGTCGTTTGACCTGTTCTCCGAGGCGGCGGAGAATCGCGAATTCCGAGCCCTCACAGTCGAATTTCGCGAAATCGTAGCTTTCGAAGACGTCCCAGATGCACTGTACGTCTTCTGTTCGTACTCGCTCTTCGACAATCGGACCCGCTTGATGTCCGAGATTATTCTTGAACAGCGTTCCTGAGGCATCGTGGCTTTCCAGTTTGTAGAAAGCGGACTCGCCACCCCGGTCACTCAGCGCGAAGTTGAACACAAAGCCATTCCCTTGGTCCACAGTCTTGGCCAAGTTTTTTCTAAGCATCTCGAAGGTGCTCTTTGAAGGTTCGTAACACACAACTTTAACGTCTCGGTTTTGGTGGATCGCAAATGCGGAGAAGAAACCGAAATGAGCACCCACGTCGAGCACCCGATAGCCATCGAGGATTGGGAAATGCTTCGTGTAAACCTTCCATCTCCAGACCTGGTCCGCGAGACTCCAACTCTCGGCGTTGTTGCGAGCGAACAATGTGGATCCGTTTACCTTGATGGTCGTCGTCGCGCCTCCAGGGTGGATTCCCATTCGGCTTAGGAACCAGCGCGGCCAGTTTTTGTACGTCTTTCGAACATCCTTGAGTGAGCGTATCTTATGAGCTAATTGATCTGGCTGCATAGGTGTTCCAAGTTTGCTCCTCGCTGCAAACCGCTGTCTGTCTTGCGGCGAAGGCAAGACCGAATACCGGGCATAAATTAACTCTCAGCTAGCCCTACGAAATGCGCGTCCATTCTTGAGCGAAAACTCTCTAGCCTGCTTCCGTCCTTTCCACCGAACTCGTAGGCTTGAATAAAACGGCAGCTTGCTAATCCAGCAGGGCATTCCCGCGACTGCGGGTCCTTGAGGCGAAAACCATGCTGCGGCGTAATCGCTTTGCATGGGAGGTTCAACAAATAACGGCACATCAGCTACCTTGCGCGCATGAAACAACAACAGCACTGGAGCCTTGGTCACCAACCCTATTCGAGCACCTGCGTCTGCGGGATCCATGAGCTCGAAGACATCGGAAATCGGAATGAGTTCTACCCCGGGATAGCGTGCTTTGAGGGCAAATACTGGTCCCAGTTTAAAGCCGTTTTTAGGCGTGAACACCCGAAATATAAGCTCCGGACTGAACTGATAAAAACCATGACCACAGAGATTATTGGAGGGTGTCGAAACTGACACCATGCCACCCACACGGGTCATCCTCATCAGATTTGCAATCGCGATCGGGAAGTTAAAAACGTGCTCGAGGGATCCGGCTTCAACAACGACGTCGAACTTTCCTTGCAGGTGGTCTCGAATTGGCTGGTTTAGATCGTGCAATAGATCTGCGCCTTCATAGGCCGAGTAATCGAGCGTGTTCACCTCGGCAACTTTCAAGCATTCCTTAAAAAAACGATCTGCATACTCCCCCCACTGGTAATTGGGCAGAGCCTGCGGGCACGTTTTTCGAAGTTCTCGCAGTTCGGAGGGATGTAAGAATAATGACTGACGACCGATCATCAGAACACGATCCATGCGCGTGCCGGCACGATACGCGTCCAGCAGCAGTTTCACTTGATAGTTGATCAGTCCCAAGATTAATTCCTCTGACTACGCGCACTCCTGCTGAACGCAGAGTGAGGATCTCAGCACCCGGTCCAACCCGGCTTCAAGCCTGATTGACGGCGTCCAACCCAGCTCTCTAGCGGCTCGAGTGATCTCCAGGGCGTTGTCCAGCACATCGAACCCGCGCGCCGGGGCATAAGTTACTTGAAGGCGCCTGTCGACGCGTTGGCCGATAAGCTCAAGCAGTTGGTTGAGAGACACAGATCGTCCCGTTCCAATATTGAACACCCGTTCTGGCCCTCGATATGTGATCGCTTTCCGGAAGGCATTCACTACATCATCGACATGGATGTAATCGCGACGAATCGTGCCATCACCCCAAATTTCGACGGTCTTGCCGGTGGCTGCTCGATAGGCAAAATGCGAGACAGCGCCCAATGGCTTATCGAGATTCTGGTGTTCACCATAAAGATTGGAGACGCGCAAGACGATCGAATCCAGTTCCCCAAGGGTTCGAAATAGGTAAAGATATTTTTCAATGGCCAGTTTGTGGATGCCATAGGAACAAATGGGATCCGTGGGATGCGTTTCGGGAATGGGAATTTGGCGGGGAACTCCATAAACAGTCCCTCCGGACGAGATGAAGATCACCCGCTGAACGCCGCTCACGCTGGCCCTTTTTAGCATCTGGACGCTACCTATTAAGTTAGATTGAAGATCAAAGACTGCGTCCGAGTTCGATGTGCATGGGTGAGTTGAGCTGGCCAAGTGAAAGATCACTTCGGCACCGGCCATGGCAGAACGCGAAGCCTCGGCTCCCAGGTCTGCCTTGATCCATTCCATATCGGACCACCAGGACTGCACTTCACCCTTCGGCCTTCCTGTCCGCGAGACTGACCGTACGTTGTAGCCGTCGGTCAATAGGCGCTGGCAAAGGTGTTGGCCCAGAAAGCCGTTCCCTCCAAAAACAACACAAGTCCGCGAGCTAGGCATATTGATGAAGTCGAGGTGAGTTTTCTCTTGTCCGAAGGATGGCGGATTCGATCGTCTGAATTTCCTTTGTCCAATCGGTGGAACGTGCGAGCGCCAAGCCGGCTTCGATTTTTTGGCCCCGTAACTGGTCCGACCCGAATAGCTCGGCGATTGCCTCCGCGATGGACCTGGGATTTGCTTCTGCCAGCTGCGCCGTCTCACGGCTCAATAGCCAATCCACATTCGGGCCATGGTTCGATATCACCGCACATCCGCACGCCATCAGTTCAAGCGGTAACAAAGATATATTGGTGTGTGATAGAACCAGCGCTACATCGCAACTTCGATAAAGCGCGCCCAACCGGGAGAGCGGCAGCACCCCCACGCAAGTCGCGGGGAACGGCAGATCGACCGAACGAGCCGGTACTCCAGCCAGGACGATCTCCACACCCGGGAGTCTTTTTGCGACCAGCGCCAATGCGAGAGCTCCAAGTTCGAAGCCTCGACGCTCCGTTTCCGGGCGCGCATAGAACAGCAAACGTCTTTTGCCGTCCGGGAAAAGATGAGGGCCAGTATCGGCGTATAGATCGCGATCGTAGGAAAACCCAAAGCTCGAACACTCCATGTTGAACTCTCGTCTCAACAAGTCCGCGATCCATGGTCCGGCAGTGAGACCACGAAACCCGAAATGATAGGTTTGCCGGGCAAATTCATAAAAGCTCCCCGGTGCGTAGAACATGTATTCGAGATCCTGAACGAAATAGAACTTTGCAGCCGTATTTCCGATGGACCGTGCCGCATAAGCGGTGGGCCATGCGGTTGCAATGAGCGCATCGCAGTCTCTAATCTTGGGTCTGAGCGGTTCCACCTCCACGGTGATGGGAAAATAAGCCTTTCGAATCCGCTCCTTTACGGCAGCAGAACCTCCGCGAAGGTTTCCCGACAGGTACACACGATTCTCGTGACCCGAAATTTCTAATTGCTGAATAGTTCGAAATATATTTATGAATCCTCCGTGTCCGAAGGCAATACCGGGCAGAATCCAATTGATACGAAGCGGTCCGGAAGTGGACGGCTTAAGTTGAGCGGGCGCTTCTTCAGCAAGTGTGCCTTCGAGGTATTCGGGTAGCTGGACGAAATTTCTCGAAAATCGCCTCGCAATTTTCGAGCCAACCGCCGCGAGCCCTCGCCGGAGGCCCTTCCGCTGAAAAAGCTGCACAACCTCCGCCAGCCGCGAATCCTTGAGATCCGTCAATTCCCTGCCACCTCGCTGCTGATCCAATTTGCTTCGATCGGTTCGGCGGAATGCCACTCCCTTCGGTACTTGCTAAAAAGCAGGGCTCCGCATCCCATCCCTATCACACCAATGATGACCAAGTACCCTGCGACCATGCCGACCGCACCCGACGCTTTCGCAAAGTAGTAGTTAGAAAAAAGGACTGCGACGGCTATCGCCAAAGACAGGTAGAAGAGCTTTTCTTGTTTGTGTGCCCGCAAGTAGGTCGCGATTGCCGCAAAAACATGGTTGAATATCGCTGCAACGAGCAGAAGTGCGAAGGGAAGAGGGCTGAGTAGTTTGTACGCATAACGGGAGTGAGCAAAATGGAGGTAAGTCGTACCCAACCAAATTAGGGTCGCGCCCAGTCCAGCAACAAAAAGAGATTGCCTCAGGGCCCGGAAGAAAACGCTATCCAATTGCACATAGCGCTTCTGGGCAATGAGCGTCCCGAGCGGCGCCGCTTTCGTGGAAATCCAAGCCATGGCTGCAAACATAAGAGCGTTGGCAAAGCTTAGAGACATGCCCATGCGCCCGGCTTCAACCGGTCCTCTATACGCGAAGAGGAATGGATTAAAAGTTTGGTAGACGAAATAGCCGGAAACCCAGCTGACCGCGATTCGCCACTGAAAGGGCCAGATTTCGTGGCGCCACGAGACCGTCCCCAGTACCGTGTCCCACGTCATAAGCGCACATAAAAAGTGGCGTTTCCCAGTGAGCCATATTGCCGCAACCAGAACTTGACCCGCAATCACCGCTGCTGGCGCGTAGAGCCCACGTTGCAGGCCCAGTGCCGTCCAGCCGAACAGGCTTCCAGCAACCGCTTGCATCCAGCGCACGTGTGCGACCTCTGCGACAAAGCCGCATCCTTCAAGAAAGGAGTACAAGGGATCGATCTGAAATGCGAGCACCGTTACCATCGCCGTTGCGATCCAGGGAAGTCTCCAGGAAACGAATTCCCCCAACTGCTGATGGGTCGAAAAGAAGTAAAGACCAGAGGGCAAAAGGGCGACAGCCAACAGCAAGGCACCCCATCCATACCAGCGCGTCGATATCTGCAGGATGGACGCGAGTCTCGACTGAGCAGCATTGTCGCCGGTTATGGTCCCATCTTTTCGAATGGAAAGGTGCGCGTGTTCGTGGCTGGCAAGTTGCATGACGACTTGCGAGAAGCCCAACTCGAAAACCATTTGCAGGGCAATAAGGCTCGAGAAGGTGTAGTAGTACCCCTGCTGAGCAGGCGAAAGGAATCGGGCAATCAGGACAATGGTGATCAGTCCAGATCCGCTCGCCCAAACGCGGGCCAAAACCGTGAACGCGACTGCCCGATCAACCCCGAGTCGATGCCTGGTGGACTCGACTATCGTCCGGAATGGTTCGAAAACGTCGTAAGCCGACAAAGAAGTACACTCGCGAGAGAAATCCAGGCCGACTTTCCTAGCCCGTGTTGCCCAGTGAGCCCAGCGCCCAACGCAGGAGGTTTGGGACTGGGGCACAGCTTCGCCTTCTCACTTACAGCGGCCGTCGTGAGCTAACCCCTGCAAAGTAGCCCCGGCCTTCGAGGCGTAGATACTGTCTGCGCAAACAATGCAAACGAGAATTCTTTTGATGGTGGCCTTGGTGTCTTGGTTGTCCTGTGTGGCTGGCCAAGCGACGGCCGACCGTTAGGCTGACCACAACTGGAGCACGAGTATGACCCGGACAAGCGACGTTCCCACACTTATCGGAGCGGGACTAACCCGTTGATCCGGATGCCCCCTGCCTGAACTCAGACATCTGAGGCGAAACTTCCAACAGGGTTGGCTATACGAGTCCCTGGGCGCTCCGATTCGGCAGACCTTGCCCGATTCCATTAGAATTCGACTGATTCAACTCAATTTTGTGGGCCGGAGAGAGACATGGCAAAAGAAGCAGGTAAAGCAACAAAGAACAGCGCGTTCATGAAGCCCATGACGCCGTCAGCAGAGCTTTCCAAAATCGTCGGCACTGAACCGCTTCCACGCAGCGAGGTCACAAAAAAGATTTGGGCACACATCAAAAAGAATAAGCTCCAGAATCCGGAGAATAAGCGCGAGATCATCGCCGACGACAAGTTGCAGCCAATCTTCGGCAGCAAGAAGCTCGACATGTTTCAAATGACCAAGGCTGTCAACAAGCACCTCAAGTAATTCTGGCTGACGTGCCGGTTGCGAGCGGGCTGATGAGGCTCAAAACCGGCGCCGCGTTCACGGATGCATTCCTCGTGGCAGCAGAAGATAAGTCAGTAAGCCAGCCGACTGAGATAGGCTTGTGCGCCGATTGCGAGCACATGAGGCGAGTAGTGTCCGATCGTGGGGCCACGTTCTATTTGTGCGCGAGGGCGCTCAGCGACACGGAGTTCGCGAAATATCCGAGGCTCCCGGTCGTTTACTGCCGAGGGTATAAAAAGAGAAATACGTCAGGCGCGGATCCCCGAAATTCGTAACGACTTTTAATTCGGATACGATCTCCTCGCCAGCCGCACTATCTAATCGGTACGACCTGGTGCGCACGTCGTTGCCACTTGCAGCTGGACAGGAGTTCCTCAATGTCTGCTCTCGCCGTTATGCCTACACCCGCTGGAGTCACGCAGCAGAACATTTCTGACAGCACGCCGATGGGCGCCAACTTGGTCGCCACGGGCGCAACTTTTCGGGTGTGGGCGCCCCGTGCCAGGAATGTTTACGTGATTGGCGAGTTCAATGAATGGACGCCTTCCAACCCGTGGCTCCTGCAAGAGAGAGCTGGAGGGCACTGGACGGGATTTCTTCCGGATGCGACGGATGGCACGTTCTACCAGTTCTGGATCGAAGGTGACGGAGGCGCTGGCCCGAAACGTGATCCATACGCCCGAGCGTTGGAACACATCTGGCCCGATCCCAAATGCATTATTCGATCCCCTGACACATACCCGTGGCAGGATGCGTCGTGGCGTACGCCCCAATTTCGCGATCTCATCATTTATGAGCTGCACGTCGGCACGTTCTACGGCGACAAACGTGACCAGAGAGTGGCCAAGTTCCTCGATGTCGTAGATCGAATCGAATACCTCAGCGACCTCGGAATCAATGCCATCGAACTGATGCCCATCGTGGAATACAACACGCCGAGGAGCGCGGGATACAACGGCACCGACTTGTTTTCTCCCGAGATGGATTACGAGGTGGACGATCCGGGTGAGCTAAAACAGTATCTGGAAACCGTGAACCAACTGCTCACGAAGAAAGGCAAGACACCGATCATACCCGACGTGCTCGCGATTCCCACGAATCAGCTTAAGGCGCTGATCGACATTTGCCACGCTTGCGGAATCGCAGTGTTGCTTGACGTCGTTTACAACCATGCATCCGCCGATCTGAGAGATCGGAAGAATGATCCCGAGTCACTCTACTTTTTCGACTTGGCGCCCGGCAATGATCCTAATGACAGCCAGTATTTCACCGCGAACGACCATTGCGGACCGATGTTCGCATTCTGGAAGCAGGAAGTCCGCCAGTTCCTCATCGACAATGCCCGGTTTTTCATCAACGAGTATCACGCGGATGGATTCCGCTACGACCAGGTGACAGTGATTGACCAACAGAATGCCGGCAGCGGCTGGCTGTTCTGTCAGGACCTGAACAGCACGCTCAATGCCGCCAATGCTGCTGCCATCAACATTGCAGAGTATTGGGGACCCGAACCCGCAGTGGTGAAGCCCCGTGACCAGGGCGGAGCTGGTTTCCACGCAGAATGGCACGACGGTTTGCGGAGAACCTTGCGGGGCGTGCTGGCTGAGGCGACAGGTGGACGTGATGCGCAGGTGCATTGGGAGCCAGTGGCGGATCAGCTTAGAGCGCCCGGCTTCTCTGATGCGTGGCGGGCAGTTCAGTACATTGAAAGCCACGACACAGTCGATCAGGACGGCCCACGAATCTCGTCTCTTGCTGGCGGCGGAAATTCCCACAGTTGGTATGCCACAAGCCGTTCGCGCGTCGCAACCGGAATCCTGCTCACTTCGCCGGGCATTCCCATGATCTTCATGGGAGAAGAGTTCTACGAGGACAAGCGCTGGTCCGACAATCCTGCAGGATCACTGATTTATTGGGACGGCCTCGACTCTGATCGTACGATGATCGACTTCCATCGTTTTACGCGCGAGCTCAATTGGCTGCGTAGAAAGCAACCGGCCCTGCGGGCCGAAGGCGTCGCAACGATCGCTGTGGACGACTACAATCGCGTCCTTGCCTATCAGCGCTGGATTCCTGACGTTGGCCGCGATGTGGTAGTTGTTGCCAGCCTGAATGAGTCAACTTTGAACGGATACACAATCCCATTCCCATCCGTGGGCTACTGGCACGAAGTTTTCAACAGCGATGTTTACGAGAACTGGGTGAATCCGACGGTGGCAGGGAACGGTGGCGGGGTACAGGTCAACGGTCCAGCTTGCAACAACCTGCCCACATCTGCGCAGATCACCATTCCGGCAAACGGGCTGCTCGTCTTTGCGCGTGATCAGGGCGACTGACCCGCCAATCAGCTGGCCAGTTCTCGATCCGTCGTCGTGGATTCCGGAGCCAGGGTCTGCTAGTGGACCTGGGGAGCGTCAGGAGGATTCTTCTTTGGATTGAGAGTTGCGGGATTGTTTGTAGCGGCCAGCAGGGCACTCACGACGTTCTGCGGCGTCTGTGTAATCTCATATACATCCTGCACCCCGCTATTGATTGCTGACTGGAGAGTGAGGAGATCAGTCCCAGGGGCGAGCACCCCGATATAAGACTGGGGAAACACCAGGTGCAGAACCCCCGCGAGCGGCCATCCATCGCCCGCCTCACTGAGTTGTGAGGAGACAACCGCTACATCGAAAAAATGCTGGGTAATGGCCAGGAGTGCTGTCGGGAGATCGCGGGCAACCACTGTCGTGAATCCGCCGGACGCAAGCAGCGTCTGATACTGCGAGAGCACACTTAGGTCGGGGTGCACCACCAGCGCGAATTTTGAGCCTCGCCATCCACTCATAACCGCACCGTTCGATCTGCGGCGTTCGTCACCACCAGCCGATTCAAAACCCGCTTCAGTTCATCCACGTCCAGCGGCTTCAGGGCGAAATAGTCAACAGGGACGCCCAAGGCTGCCCGCGCATTGCCAGTACTCCCAAATCCGGTGAAAATCACAATGATGGGTCTCGGGCGCAACTTAGATGCAGAGCGCGCCAACTCGAGACCAATGTCCTCTTTTTCCATCCACAGGTCGGTGAGAATGGCGTCAAACGGGCAGGGCTTACGGATGAGTTTTTCAGCTTCTGCGTAGCTCGCCGCGGTACTGATCTGGTATCCGTCTTCCTCGAGAACCAGTTTCAGCGTAAGCAGCACATTAGGTTCGTCGTCAACGATCAGTAATGAAGGTTTTCGCAGCATCTTCAACTCGGGAGAGAAGCTCTGCATATTGTACCCCGACACTTAACCTAGTTTTCCCAACCCCTAAAGGCATCTCGGAATCTAATTCTGCCAGGACGCAAATAACCCAGGGGACCCGCCGCGAGTGGCTAACCAGCAGCCCACAGTGTTAGTTGTCGATGAAGAACCCGCCGTTGCCAGTACCTACCGCATGTTGCTGGAGGACCAGGGCTACCGTGTGGCTACCTGCGACTCCTATGATTGCGGTCGCAAGCGGCTGTCTCAACAGGCCTGGGACGCCACCCTGATCGAAATGGATCTCGGGACCAGAAGCCAAGGTCTAAAACTCGCGCAGGAAGCCAAAAAGCTGAAAAAGCCACCTTTGGTGATTCTTTCGACCGGCTACCCTACGGTCGAAGCTCTGCGCGAGGCGCTGCAACTACGGGTGGATTACCTGCTCATGCGGCCTGCCGACGCTGAAGAGATGACCCGCTTCCTGCAGCGGGAACTCGCCCGCCGCGAGGCTCTGCAACACCGGGAAGCTTCTAAACGGCCACGCGTATGACGGTTTTAATGTTGAGCCAGCACCTTGGAAGTGGTCGCGATGGTCTTCAAAAAGTGAAGTAGGAACTGATCTTGGAGCTGGGACACTCCTCGCAAAGCGCTCCTGAGACGTGCTTTCCTCGTCGTAAAAAAA
>Ga0070712_100001205_pt1 | contig 15643 bp, 8 predicted proteins | sample LARL81metaG_FD_71396 | JGI IMG/M metagenome (GOLD analysis project Ga0070712, IMG submission 71396) | Corn, switchgrass and miscanthus rhizosphere microbial communities from Kellogg Biological Station, Michigan, USA - LAR L8-1 metaG | ecosystem: Host-associated > Plants > Roots > Rhizosphere ...
TGGGACTTGCGACGCTCTTTTCTAACTCAGCTATTGTAAGGCACCCTGATCGCACTGTAAACAGATGCAGCAGCACGACTTGGTAGCCTTCGATGCCGTTGTGTGCGTCCTTGGCAGCGAGAAAAAAGGCCGGCTCGCAGAGCCGGCCCTCCTCAATTGTCCTGCAACTCGAGGATAAAGGATGGACGATCAGAAGATCAGTTTCATTCCAAACAACAGGCGCCTCCTGCCAATTCCATCCGTAACGTTGTTGCCCGCGAAGGTCAGCCCACCGTTGCTATTGAAGTTGGTGTTCTGAAAGCTTCCTCGAGTCACATTGTCCAAGATAGGATCGGGAACACCTCGGAATTGCGTATTAAACACGTTGTAAGCCTGCGCTTGGAATTGCGCGGTCAACCTTTCGGTGATCCTGATGTTCTTGAAGAACGCCAGATTCGCCGTGCTGATGTCCTGCCCGCGCAACGTATTGCGATTGGTTCCCGCGAATGGAGTACCGTAGACGATAGCAGCGGCGGGAGTGTTCTGGATCCAGTGCACGGCGCTGGTCGTGGTCGGCAGCCCGGTCACAAAATCCGAGAGGCTGCACGTCGAAGCGGTCAACCCCGTGCATGTGTACTGCCCGACGGTGTCCAGCGGCGCACCTGCATTCGAAACGATCGGACGGCAGGCGTCATAGGTGCCGCCGAAATTTCCAGTTGGATCGCAGAGACTTCCGTTCACGTATCGCTGAATAGTCGTGTACGGTTGCCCGCTGGTATATCGATAGGTGGTGTTGACCTGCCATCCACCTAGCAGATGACCCACAAGTCCATGCTGTGCCTTGTAGAACGGCAAGTCGTAAACCACAGCGACACCTACGACGTGGGGAAAGTCGATCCCCGAGTTAGCCCGTTCTGCCTCCCCTGAGTTGAATGGGTTCTGCGCGTACGCCAACGTATTTCCACCACCAACTGTGCTGAATACCTCGCTGGCATTGTCGATTGTCTTGCTGTACGTGTAGGAAGCCGTGGCCGTCAGTCCGCGCCAATTTGCGATCCGCAACTCACTCTGCAGTCCGCTGTAGCTGGAAGACGCTGTATTGGCATATTGGATCACGTTGGTAAAGTTGCAATTGGCATATCCGGCGCTGGATCCTGGAGCGGTCGGATCGCTGCAGGGCGTCAATCCGGCAGGAATCAAATTCTGGAAGCCGGCGCTGATTAACGGTTGCAGCGCAGGATTTCCGTTGAGTTCCTGGAATTGTCCCACGGCGTGATTGCCTACGTAGCGAACCTCCGCCACGATTCTGGGCGTGAATGAATGCTGGATGCCCAGGTTCCACTGCTCCGTGTAAGGATTGCGGAAATTCTGGGGCACCTGCACCTGGTTTGCGAATCCCGGATTTCCGCCCGCCGCCAGTGGGGTCAGAAAGGGAATAACCTGCGTCCCGAAAAGACCGTTAGCGGGCACGCCGGTCGGCGCACCTCCGACAATCGGACCTAGAGTTGCAAAATTCACCTTCGGGGCTGCCGTGGCAACGTTCAGGAACATGTTGTAGAAGGCCGGATCGTACGCGATTCGGAATCCGCCCCGAATCACCGTCTTCTCCGTGCCTAGCAACCCCGGGAGGATGTGAGGAGTCCATGCGAAGCCGATCACTGGCGCGAAGTTTTTCAATGATTGCGGCACTGATGGAACCGTCGTCTGACTGAGGGGCAGGCTGGTACTCCACAGTGGATTTGACCCCGTTTGCTGCTTTACGCTCTGATCGTGCAGCAAGTTGATCGCCTGCTGATACCAATCCCAGCGCATACCTAGATTGAGGGTCAGATTGCTCTTGATTCTCCAATCATCCTGCACATAGAAGCCCAAGTCCCATTCACTGAACGGCAATGTTGGACTGCCCAATGCGATCTGAGTTCCGAACGGATTGTTGGCGATCATGTCGCTATACGAGGTAAACAGGAATATCCCATTGTTGCCCGGTAGAAACACGTTCGGCGACCGCTGTTGATCGATTTCGCCGCCGAACTTGAGCGAGTGCTGCCCCTTCAGCATCGAGGCATTGTCTTGCAACTGGTACACATTGATGATTCGCCCTTGCGGAAAGCCTGCCGACACGCCGAAGCTAACGCTATCCTGCGGGGCGGAACCAATCAGTACCATGTCTGCCGGGCAATTCGTGGGGTTGCTCGAATTGCAACCCGAAAATGATTGCTCGTCAAAGAAGCTGCTGGCCCGCGAATAGCTGAAGCGCACCTGATTCACAAAGGCATTGCTGAAGTTCCGCACCCAGTCCAGGCCAATCTGCTGGCTCAGCCCAGGTACCGTTTGCCAGTCGCCCACTTGGATTCCATTACCGAAGTTGACGCCACCGGAATCGGTCTTCTGGTATACGTAGCGGCCAAAAAAGTTGTCCTTTTCAGAAAGCTTAAAGTCGAGTCGTCCGGTGGCCTCGTAATCGTTAAATGGTCCCGGAACGAATCGGGTAAGCGATCCAAATTCGACCGGCGTGCAACCGTTCACGCCCTGAGTGATGCACGGGAATGCAAAACCGGTCGTCGGATCGATCTGATTGGTTACCAGCACGTTCTGAATATTAGTGAAGGTTGGGTTTCCAGACTTAACCGCATTCGGTCCGATGGTGCTTTCAATCAAACCGATGGGGCTGGAAGGGAAGGCTGCGGCCAATTGAGCATCGCCGTTTGGTGTGGGCACAAGTCCTCCGGCAGTCGAAGCCGGGGAACCTTCAAAGCGCTGTCGCTCAAAGTTGCCTGAACCGAAAAACCACACTTTATCTTTTTTGATCGGCCCGCCTACTGTTCCCCCGAAACGGTTGTCCACGAACCCCGGGACTTTCGGGACGATGCATCCATCCGCTGCCGTCTGATCCGGCAAACAAAACCCGAGCAGCGGATTTTTTTCATTATTCTCCAGCGAATCGAACGTCGATCCCTGCCAGAATTCATAGGCTGTGCCGTGAAACTGGTTCGTGCCTGACTTGGTGACGTAATTGATTACCGCACCGGTGTTGCGGCCAAACTGCGCGTCGTAATTCGTCACAACCTGCATTTCGGAAATGGCGTCTTGATTGCCGAAGAAAATCGACGGTCCAGCGATAGAGTTGTCATTGTTGCTCTGACCATCGATCTGGAAGTTATTGGCGCGCGCACGCAGTCCGTTAACCGACATTTCTGCGCCGTTATTGTTGCTGAAACTGGCGTCACCGGCCGTGACTACGCCGGGGAGAAATAGGGCCAGAGAGTCGAAAGTGTTTCCCATCGGGAGACTTGTAACCTTTTCTGCGCCGATGGTGTCGGAAATTTGGTCCGTAGTGGATTCAATCAGGGGCGCCGTCCCTTCTACGGTGACCGACTCGCTCGATGCGCCAAGCTGCAGTTGGACCGTTCCCAGCCCCGTGTCCTTGCCGACACTCACGGTCAAGTTTTTGGCCTCGTAAGCGCGGAAGTTCGCCGCTTCGATCTTCACGTTGTAGGATCCGGTCGGCAGATCGCGCAACGCAATGATTCCCGCCGAAGTGGTTTGTGTCGTGAATACTCGGTTCGTAGTCAGATGCGTGACCGTAACATTCGCATTCGGCACGACTGCGCCCTGCTGATCCTGCACCACGCCTGAGATGGAGCCAGTTACGATTCCTTGTGCCAGCGTAAATGTCGCGCAGAGGACCACGGCGACGAACGTCACTACCAGAGAAAGCCTGCAGCCAAAAACAGATTTCATCACTTTCCTCTCCTTGACCACCAAACGGAGCGCTCGACACAGTTGTTTTGATCTGTCTCGTGTGAAGCCGCGACGTCCGAGAAACCGTGGTACACAGAGCAGAGAGGCAAATTCATCTCCATAACATCCGCGGGTGCAAGTCCCAGAGTTGTCTGCAAAATCGTAAATGTCTAGAGTTATGTGTGACACGAAGCATCATGATTTCTCGGAGAACAGTTACGAAAATCAATAAATGCACGGCACGCCCCGCCGCAGAGTCACGCTGTTGGTGCAAACAACAGAGGGCTCCAACGATAACAAGGGTTGGCAGTTGTGTCCGGGAGTCCGAACCTAAGTTGGCGGAGGAGCGAAGGCGGCGGAGTTGGGAAGGGTTAATCCCGATCCGGGAGTAAGGAGAAGAAGCTGTCAAGAGACGATCTGAAACAGATCTGAGAGCGTAGCTAGAGACGGACTGAAAGCTGGTGCGGAAGGGGGGATTTGAACCCCCACGCCTTTCGGCGCCACCCCCTCAAGATGGTGTGTCTGCCAGTTCCACCACTTCCGCACGGACGAATGCAAAGGCAAGCAGCGAATTAATTATAGCAAAGCAGTATTGTGGAGCCTGGACGCTCTGCTGCGCACGGAATTGTCAGCATCCGAAACGCGCAATAGAAAAGGGCCGGATCCCCCGTCCGGCCCTTCTCGCCGAATGGCTCCCGCACTTAGTCGCCAGACGGCAGCAACATCTCCTCAGGCCCCAAATCGATATTGACCGGAGTGTGCGGGCAGTTGCCGAGAATGGGCTGGCATGCCGCATCGGGACCCTGTTCCGAACGCAGCAACGGCTTCTTTTCCGCAAACTGATCCGCTTCAGTGGAACCAGCCAGCGCAGTTGTCGATGCCAGTCCTCCACTGATCACCTGCTGCACTTGATCAAAATAGCCAGTGCCCACAAAGCGCTGGTGCTTTACCGCCTCGTAGCCATACTGCGTCTCGCGGCTGAACTCCTTTTCCTGCAAACGGGAATACGCGGTCATTCCGGCGAGTTTGTATCCACGCGCCAGTTCGAACATGCTGAGATTCAGCGCATGAAAGCCCGCGAGGGTTACAAACTGGAACTTGTATCCCATGCGCGCCAGTTCGGGTTGAAAGCGCGCAATCGTCGCTTCGTCCAGATTCTTGCGCCAGTTGAAACTCGGCGAACAGTTGTACGCCAGGACTTTTCCGGGATACTTGGCGTGAATCGCTTCTGCGAAACGGCGTGCCTCTTCGATGTCCGGGTGTGAAGTCTCGCACCAGATCAAATCGGCATAAGGAGCATAAGCGAGTCCGCGCGCGATAGCCGACTCGATGCCGCCGCGAAACTGGAAGAACCCTTCGGCAGTGCGCCCGCCCGTACAGAACTCGCGGTCGCGTGGGTCGATATCACTAGTCAGCAGGTGGGCGCTGTCTGCATCCGTGCGCGCCATGATCAACGTGGGAACACCCATCACATCGGCCGCAAGTCTCGCTGCCACGAGTTTCTGAATCGCCTCTGTCGTCGGTACCAACACTTTTCCGCCAAGGTGCCCACATTTCTTTGCAGACGAAAGCTGATCTTCAAAGTGAACGCAGGCCGCACCCGCTTCAATCATCCCTTTCATCAGTTCGAAAGCGTTGAGCGTGCCACCGAAGCCCGCTTCAGCATCAGCAACCAGCGGCGCAAACCACGTCTGTCCCGGCGCCACTTTGCCTTCCGCATGATGTACCTGATCCGCCCGCTGCAACGCATTGTTAATCCGCCGGCAGAGATTCGGGACGCTGTCCGCCGGGTATAAGCTCTGATCGGGATACATCGTTCCCGCGTTGTTGGCATCGGCTGCAACTTGCCAACCGCTGACATAGATCGCCTTTAGTCCCGCCTGCACCTGTTGCACCGCCTGGTTGCCGGTCATGGCTCCCAGCGCGTTGATATAGGCATCCGTTTGCAGAAGTTCCCACATGCGTTCGGCGCCCATGCGCGCGAGCGTGTGTTCAATGTGAATTGAGCCCCGCAAGCGCAGTACATCTTCAGCCGTGTAGGAACGCTCGACGCCCTTCCACCGCGGATTGGAGGCCCAATCCTGGTTCATTGCAGCCTGAGCTAGAGCGTATTGCGCGACGCGTTCCCGCTCACTCAATGGGTGCTCGATCTGGTTTGAGGTTGTGGGTTGCGCGTTGTTTCCGTTTCCTTTGGCCGACATGTACTTTCTCTCCTGGTAATTAGGGTCCTAATGTTGTGCACTGCTTAAGCCGGATTGAAGTCTCCGTTCACGATCATGGCTTCGCTGATGTCGCGGGCCCGGCGGAAACGCTCCGCCTCCTCTGGGTCGGAATTGTTGGGAAGCCCCGCCAGCAATCGCTCAAGTTCTTCGTCGAACAGTCGCGTTATGAATGTCGGCGTGTGCTTGACCGGTTGGCCGTTATCGTCATGCACCGGAACCAGTTCGCGATGCAAAACACGTTGCGCAATCATCAGGCGATAGATGCGGTCCGTGGCCAGGTCTTCCATGTATCCATCGAGCAAGCTGGCTCCTCTTCCGCTGAGTACGCCGTGCCGGTAGCGAATCACGGTGCGCACCGCAGCGCGCGTCCCGTTCACCGTGCGTGCGCCGACTTCTTCCGGCACGGGCCGTAGGTCGGGATAGCGGCTGGCATTTTTCGGCCGAGCCTGCAGTTGATTGGGGTAAGGGAACTGCGCCACCGCGATCGCGTTCTGATCGGGATGTCCCGTCCACGCTCCGTCCATCAAGCAATCCGCTTCGTTCTTTTTGTCCTTTTCGAGGATTGCCAAAGCCCGCGCGTTCAAGTCCGCGTCTTCGCGGCTGGGATATAGGGCCGTCATCCCACCAATCGCCAGAATGCCGCGGTGATGGCAAATCTCAGGCATCAATTCCCGCAAGTTCTGAAAGAAAGGTACATTGTGTGGAATCGTGTTGCGATCGGGCAAAACCCAGTCGGGATTGTCGAGGTTGAAATGAATCAGGCTGGCCATGTAATCCCACCGGCCCAGGTTCAATCCAATGATGTGATCGCGCAAGTTGTAGGCGAACTCCTCCATCTGATACGCAAGAGGATGCGACTCCACAAGAGCCATGCATTTGATGTAGTCGTGCGGAAGGCCGCGCCACTTGGCCAATGCCTGGAAGAGATCACGCCACCACAGGGCTTCCTCTGCCGATTCGGATTTCGGAATATAGATGCATAAAGGGTGTTTCAACTCTGCCGGTTCAATGCCGTAAAAAATGCGCGCCACATCGATCAGTGAGGCCGAAACCAATTCTCCCGGGATCACGCCTGCTTGATTCAGATGAAGTCCGCGTGGGCGCGTGAAAATTACGGTACCGTTGCGCTGGATGTTTACGGTTCGGTCGCGCTTTTTGTCGTAGTAACTGAGCGTACCCCGCAGGCACGCCAGAATATTTGCCACGCCCTCTTCATGATGCGTCCATTCGTTGACGCAGGAATCCTCCAGGTCGAGCATCACACCCGGTGCGCCCGAGTTCAGCATCTTGACGCACAGTTCCGCATCGTCAGCGGGACCGGTCATCTGGTTGCGTTGGTCCTTGCACCACTCCGGCAACATGATTCTCCAGCCGTTTCGGACCGTATCGGAAGGGAAGTGGTGCGCCGGCTTCTCGCCTTCGAGCGAATTCTGTAGCACCTCGATCCGTTTCCGTGCGAGTTCCCGCTGCCGCGGAGTAAAAGCCCGGTGGAGCGGCAGAAAGAATTCCATAAAGCCGATAGGCAAATCACGACCTGGATCGAAGCCAGCCGGCGCGCTATTGATCGGGTTAATCGAAATTCCTGTTACCGGTGTCGCGGTAGCCGTGGGTGTCATAGAGTTGCTGGTCCCTTTTTTTCGTGTTTAAGAGTGTTCAGGATACTGAACAGCACTTCGTAATACTGGCGGATCGTACGATGCGCTCGAATGAGGGTCAAGTGCGTTGTGCAATATGCCGAACATACATTCATTTTGTCGTCCAACTAGGGGCTTTGCTACCATAACGATTTGGCGATGCCCACTAAAGACGATTCCCCATCGGTCGCGGTTGAGCGAGCGCTCACGATTCTCGAATCGATTGCGCACGCACCTGAAGGCTTAAGCAATGCCGAGATCAGCCGCAAGCTCCAGATTCCAAAGAGTTCTGCGAGTTACATTCTGCGGACGCTCGAGACCCAGGGATACCTGAATCGGGATGCAAACAGCGGGAAGTATCGTGTCGGTTTGAAGATTCTGAGTTTGAGCCGTGGCGCTCTCAGCGGCATTGATGTTCGCGAAGTCGCTCTGCCCATCATGCGGCATCTGGTGGAAAAAACCGGGCTCACTTGCCATCTCGCAATCCTCGACGGCCCGGAAGCGGTTTATATCGAGAAGGTCGAACCGCCGGGATTCATCCGCATGGACACATGGGTTGGCCGCCGAATGAGAGTTCACGCCACGAGCGTGGGCAAGTCTCTGGTTGCCTATGTTCCGCAGGATCGACTGGAGAAGATCGTGGGCGAGCGCGCTATGGAAAAGCGCACCCCAAAAACAATCACTACTCTTTCTCGTCTTCTGAAGGAACTCGAAAAGGTTCGTACGCAGGGTTACGCCGTCGACGATGAGGAAAACAATCTGGGAGCGAGATGCGTGGGCGCTCCAGTGTTTAATCAACAGGGCGCCATTGAAGCCAGTGTGGGGTTAAGCGGGACGACGAACCAGGTCAATGCTCAAACAATGCCGCGCATTTTGGAAGCGCTAAAGGATGCCGCGCGACACATTTCGATGCAGTTAGGTTATCGCGCACCTCATCGGCGAATGGGATCATAAAAACGGGGGCAGCCTGTTCGGGCCGCCCCACGCTGCAAAACGTCTAGATAAACCGCTAGTTTAAGCGAGAGCCTTTTCCTTTTAGCCGCACGATCCAGGGACCCTGGTTGAAGTTCTGATCCATCCATAGACCTACGATCGTCGACCCGTCCGCGGAAATCGCCAGCACATTAGTCAGGGTGACGCCCTTGGGGATAACTGCGCCGTTCTTCACTAACAGCGGTTGCAGGCGCTGCAAGCCTGTCTTAGCGCTCCAGATAAAGGGATGACTCGCCCAGCTGAATGTACTGATGCTTGCTCCGATTACGATGCCGTTATCGGAGACGCCAGTGGCCACGCTTTCATCCGTCTTGTTGCCCGAGAGCACGCCCAACAATACCAAGCCGCCGGAAGGAGTGTAGTAAAACGCTGTGCCCACTCCACGACTGTTTGACGCCTGACCAACAATCTGTGATCCATCGGAGCTGACACCAATCGCTTCTCCTGCCATCGCATCACCCAGGAAGAGGTCGGTACTTCCTGAGATCCACCGCACGGGACGCCGAAATCCTTGAGTTGGGTCCTCGTAGAAACCAACGATCGTAGATGCATCGGCCGAGATCGCAGTCGCACGACTGCTGGCGCCTGCCGGATGTCCAAGACCAACAATGCCGCCTTCCTTGGTCCACTGGAAACCCTCCGCTCCGGGGCAATACCAGGCCAAGCCAACGACGACCGAACCATCGCCACTCACGCTCCAGGCATCGCCCCAACCACCGTCAAGAACGCAGCCTTCGGCCGGGTGTCCAAGATCGACCCAGTCGGTATTTTTTTGCCACATGGCCGGATTCGTGTTCCCATCCGCACCGGTCCGTCCTGTCACAATCGTCTCGCCGTCTGCCGAGATTCCGATCGATGAGTTGAAAGAGTCGCCCAGTCCCAAGTCGTGGAAGCCTCCGCCGGACGTCCAGCGAAAAATCTCTCCTCCGAAGTTTGCTGCCATGACTTTGCCATCTTTCGATAGGGCGTAGTTTGACCACGTCTGAATGGGACTTTGAAGCTGCCTGAATGTCACTTGGGCCCAGGCCGAAGCGGAGACACAAAGAAGGACACACCACACCATCACGGTGAACAATTTCTTCATAATTGAATTTCCCCTTGGAAGCCCGCAGGCAGTCACAGGCACGATTTAGTGGGCTACCTTGCTCTCTCGGGAAGTCCGGGCTGGACCACTGTGAACCGGGAAAGACCCCAAAACGCTTAGGAAGACCGGAATAACCATAGTGCATTATGTATACATTGTCAACGATTCAACAGCGCCTCAAATCTGGCTTCACCAGTGTCAGAGTTTTGGAGAAGGCTAACGCCTATAATCTGTTCCTGTGACTCTGGTCCCTGTGCCGAACCTGAGGATGCGGCTGCGTCGACTGTTTTTGGCAGGCATGCTTGCTGTGCTTGGCTCAGGAGTCATTGCGTTCAGTCTGGACTATGCTGTATTTCGGATTCGCGCAGCCACTGACCGCAACGCATACGGCACGGTCCGGGTGAATCATTATTACGCGGTCCTTCAGAAAAACGGGAAAACGCAATTCATCTTCGACCCGCCGCAAGATCAGACCTGCGTACACGCACTGTTTCCGCACGCCGCATCGTTGCCATGCTGGTACCTGACTCGACATCCCGATCAGAGGACCGATATCTAGAGACACGCATGACACGCTAGAATGTGTCGTCGATTCTTTAGGCTGAACTTCGCGAGGAAACCATGGGAAAGAGTTTGTTACGTGCCGGGTGTTTGTTCGGAATCGCCCTGACCTTGATCTGCTCGGCAGCGATGACTTCGGAAGCCGCTGCTGCGACCGACGACGCCAGGCTGCAGAAGGCCTATCGATTTCAGAAAGGTGGATGGACGTACGTTCACCTCGAAGGATCGCCGTCTGACCTCGGGTTTCAACACGGTTATCTTCTAGCGCCGGAAATCTCCGACGCACTGGAAGCCATCAAATTATTCGACACGCACCAGACGCAACGCGATTGGGAGTTCTTCCGCACAACGGCGCGGCAAATGCTCTGGCCCCATATCGACAAAGAGTACCAGCAGGAACTTCAGGGCATTGCCGACGGGGCCAAGGCCCACGGAGTCGATCTCGACGTCTATGACATTGTCGCCCTCAATGCGTTTGAAGAGGTGCCCGACTACTACCTTCCTTGGCTGAACAAGCAGCAGAAATCCGCGAAGGCGCCGAAGCTGGTGGCTCCCGGGAACTGCAGCGCATTCATTGCTACCGGCAGTGCTACGAAGGATCACCAGATCGTGATCGCTCACAACAATTGGACCAGCTATCTCGCGGGCGCCCGCTGGGTTGTGATCTTTGACATCGCTCCGGAACATGGAAATCGTGTCCTCATGGATGGCTTTCCCGGCGTGATTACGAGCGACGATGATTTCGGCGTGAATTCCGCCGGCATGATGATTACGGAAACTACGATCACGCAGTTCGAAGGATGGAATCCAAACGGAAAACCCGAATTCATGCGGTCGCGAAAAGCCCTCCAGTATGCCAACAGCATCGATGACTATGTGCGAATCATGAAGGAAGGGAATAACGGCGGATACGCCAACGATTGGCTCATCGGGGACCGCAAGACGGGAGAGATCGCTTATCTGGAGTTAGGCCTGAAGAACACTCCGCTCTGGCGCACCAAAGATGGTTACTACGTCAGTTCCAATTTCGCCCGCGATCCGAAAGTAATTCGTGAAGAGACCACCTTTGATCCCAATGACGCTTCGTCTTCTCCAAATGCCCGTCATGCCCGATGGGAAGAAATTATGAAGCAGGCGAAGGGCAAGATCGATGTTGCTATGGCCCAGCAGTTCTTATCGGACCACTTCGACAGTTTTGAGAAAAAAGACCAGCCCAACGAACGAGGGCTCTGCGGACACGTCGATACATCCTCGCGAGGGGTAAAGGAGTGGGCGTGGGACGCTTACAACCCAGGCGGCGCTGTGCAAGGAAAGGCTACCGACAGCACCATGGCCGCGAAGATGAGCTTTATGGCAAGAGCAGGCCATCCTTGCGGAGCCGACTTCCTCGCCGGAGAATTCCTTGACCACCATCCGGAGTTTGCTTGGCAAAAACCCGTGCTACGCGATATGAAGGCCGGCCCATGGACTGTATTTGCCGCCGGACAAAGAGAGAAGCAGTAGCGAGCGAAGACAGCACGAGGCGGCGAAAGGCAACATAGCCTTCCGCCGCCCCGTCATTTACGGAACCGTTACTTTGAGGGTCTGATCCCCATAGGAGCCGGTGCTGTCCCAGGCTCGCACTAAGACTGTGTGCGTCCCAGGAGTCATGCCAAGGTTAGCGTTTACTGTGTTTCCATCGTTTTGTCCGAACCAGGAATCGCCATCTACATAAATCTGCCATCCCGTGATTGCGTTTGCACACGACGCTTCCGCCTCGATGTTGACTGGGGAAGTCACCGAGGCTCCGCCCGCCGGAGTGCTGATGTCTACTGCCACCTTCTGAACGTCGACGGAGAAGGTTTGGTCTCCGAACGCACCAGAGGAATCCCATGCTCGAATTAAGAGCGTGTGCGTTCCCGTTGACGCGGACACGTTCGTGTTAATTGAAGCGCTGCCTCCGGCCTTATAGACCGGGATGCTGTCCAGGTAAATGGCCCATCCCGTAATCCAATGACCTCTGCTGGCAGTGGCTGACGCCTGAACTTTGGTGGGCGAGATGACGTTAACTCCCGGCGCCGGCGTGGACACCGCCACCGCAGGTTTGCTACTCACGGTCAGGCTTAAGGTCTGGTCGCCGTAATCACCTGAGGTGTCCCAGGCACGAATTACAACCGAGTGGATTCCGATGTGCATTGTGACATTGGCATCGATGGAGGTTAGAGATCCGGCGCTGTAAGCGGTCGCGCCATCGACATAGATTTTCCATCCCGTGATCGACTGACCGGCTGTCGGTGAACTCGAGGCTCTAATGTTGACCGGGGTACCCACGTTCGCGTGATTGGTGGGCGTCGAAATCGCGACCGTCGGTTTAAGATCTTTTGCAGTTACTGTGACACTCTGGTCGCCATAGTTTCCCGAGTTATCCCAGGCTCGAACCAGCAGGGTGTGCTTGCCCGCATTTATGTCGACCCGTGCATCGATCGCGTTTTCCGCCCCCGCACTGTAGGCGCCAATTCCGTCCACATAGACCCACCATCCGGTGATAGCATGGCCCGCGGATGGAAACGCTGAGGCTTGAATGTTTACGGGAGAACTCAGCGTTGCTCCACCTGCGGGAGAGCTGACAATCACTTCGGGCTTACCATTCTTCGTAGTGAAGAAATCACTCATATTCGATGCCGTCGACGAAGCGCCAGGATATTTCTTGATTCCCAAACTATCGAGGATCGTGCGCAGCGAGTTCTCATGCTTGTACGGGATCGCCGAGATCGTATGCGGTGTTACCTGGGGTCCAATCAGGGCGGTGTAGACAGCAGCACCACAGCCGCTGTTGGTGCCGCCCCCACATTCGTCGAAAGTGACTAGTAATAGCCCGTCGCCTCCCGGCTGGAAATCCGACGTGCTCAGAATCGGATCCAGTGTTCCGCTCATAAAACTGTCTGCCGCTGCCAATTTTTGCGCCTCCGAGCAGGAAGACATCCCGACCGGGCAATCGTGGGCGTCATGATTTCCGTCCGGGACGATGATCATGAACCGGGGCAAGCTGCCGTTCTCCAAGTCCGTGGATAACTGGGAGAGATCGACGATCTTGCCTGCCGAGCCTTGAACATTGCTCAGGATATCGCTGTACCAGGTCGCTCCATTGTGCCTTCGGTAGTACGAGGTGCCGTTGTTGTTGTCGGGCGTCGTCACACTGCCGCCCGCCTTGGCGTACGACTGGGCGTAGACCTTCCACGAAATCCCTGCATTGTTGAGTTCTCGGAAAATGTTGTCGTCGGTGATCGGATCGCTTTTCGAAGTCCCGGGATAAAAACAGTTGCTACCGTTGCAATTGAAGTCGTGAGTTCCCGGCGGTAGAGAGCAGTTCACGCTCGATTCGCAACTGCCGGAAGCTAGCCAAAGATAATCAAGCAGGGAACCGCCGTTGTCGGACTCGTAATTCGTGGCATATCCGTTCGCCTTGCCCTGTGCGACCAACCAGGGCATATTCGCCAGCACGTCACTGAAACTACTGTTCTCATCGATCACAAGCACCACTCGTTGCGAAGTAGGCACCTGCGCAAATGCCACCGCAGTAGCGATTGCCAGTGCGATGACTACGGACACACTTCTCCCTAGCCTCATTGAATTCATAAAAAGCCCCCGTTTTTGGCGTGCGCTTGCTCCGCTCGTGCATCGACACTATGCACAAGGGTCTTTCAGGAAGTGAGATTGTTCTTGCGGTGGAGGGAGTGTACTACACTCTTTGTTTCAAGAAGATAAAGAAAAAAACAATGCGGAAATAGTTAGTGCAACATCGTCTTCGGAGACGAGCGCGCCGGAGCTCTTCTCTTTGTTCCCGTTCTCTACGGAGTCTCAGCTCCTTCTACCTTTCCCTCTTCAGTTGTGCCATCCACGAGCATGGTTGCGCCCCGGCCATGCCTTCCAGGATTGCGAGTTTCCAGCCATTTCATGTAGCCGAAGCCCACTAGTAGCGCAATCAGAAACAAGTAAGGCGTCAGGTTGTAGGGCCAGGACGGCTCGGGATAGATGGTCACAAAGAGCACAGGCAGGAGGGCCAAGGTCGCAATCCACGGAACCAGTTGGTGCTTCCAAACTCTGAAGTTGTCTCGTTGTTCGCTGCGCATATAGCGCGTCAAAGCCACGTTCGCCATTGCGTAGAGCACGATGACCGCGAGCGTGGCAACGGTTTCCAGGAATCCGAAGATGGTAATGGGCTGCAACAACCAGCCCACCAAAAGGATCGCTGCAATCCCTGAGAACTGCACGAAGCCGATCGCGAACGTCGGCGTCCGGTGAGTCGGATGAATGCGTCCGAAGCTTGCGGGGAGCGTACCCGCCCGGCCCATCGTGTACATCACGCGCGATGCAGCGTTGGCGCACGCGAGACCCACGCCGACTGCGCTATTGATAATTGCCAGGACAACCAACCACCAGCCCGCGCCCCACAACCGATGACCGAGTGCGTAATAAGGATTGGGACTGGCGGCGAAGGCGCCCATATCTCCCGTACCCCATCCGATGGCGCTCGCATAGGAAGTCAGAATGTAGAAGATCCCAATGCTGCCAAGCGAGAGCATGATCGCCTGGCTGATGAACTTGCCGGGCAAGCGGGCTTCCTGCGCAAGCGGCGCTGGAGCCTCGAAGCCGCTCAGCGCGAGCATCGAGAAAACCATGCCCGCCAGAATGCCGCCAAAGTGATGCGGCGACGACGACGGTTTGAGTGGCGCAAGATATGTGGAACCCGTCCCAGGGTGAGCCAGGAAGGTAACCGCGAGCGCCAGCATGATAGCCAGTTCGAGGCCGCCCAGCAGCGCCGTAATCCTCGCCGACAACTGAATGCCATGGTGAGTTAGCGCCCAGATAACGGCCGAGGTCGCCAGCGCAAACAACCACCACGGGATGTTTACATGAAACTGTTCCCGCAGCATGTCTGAAACCAGATAGCCCAGAAAGCCGATACATCCGGCGGATCCGAGGATTTCGTAGATCAAATAATTCCATGTAGCCATGAACCCGCTGCGACTTCCAAGTCCTCGGGTAGCGAAAGAATAGTAGCCTCCGCTCGATGGCATATAGCGCGAAAATTCCGACACCGTGTTCCCGATAAAGAAGCAGATGATCGTGGAGAACAGGAACGATAGCGGCATAACCGGCCCGGCCTTGAGGGCTATGATCGGAAACGTGAACACAATGTTGGTCGCGGGAGCGATATGCGTCACACCTTGAAACACCAGTTCCGCAAGGCCGAGCGAATTCCGCCGAAGCTGAGGAGCTGCATCAGGGTGGGTCGTCTCAGCGGTCAATGGAAGCTCCCCTCGACTGAACGAATGACACTGCTGTCTCGCGCGCTCGGCGGACAGTATAACGGGCAACGGGATTCCGTCCGCCAAAGAACGCCGCCATTCGAGAAATAAAGCTAGAAGGAGAGTTCCGCTAGGGCTTAC
>Ga0070712_100001208_pt1 | contig 15617 bp, 14 predicted proteins | sample LARL81metaG_FD_71396 | JGI IMG/M metagenome (GOLD analysis project Ga0070712, IMG submission 71396) | Corn, switchgrass and miscanthus rhizosphere microbial communities from Kellogg Biological Station, Michigan, USA - LAR L8-1 metaG | ecosystem: Host-associated > Plants > Roots > Rhizosphere ...
TGATGCCGCGGCGACGGCCGCAGGTACTGCGTGATGGTCAGCAGTTCGCAGTCGGCCTCGCGCAAGTCGGTCATGGCCGCGAGGATCTCGTTCCGCTCCTCGCCCAGGCCGAGTATGAGGTTGGACTTGGTGACCAGACCAGCCTGCCTGGCCTGACGGAGCACGTCGAGGGATCGCTGGTAGCGGAAGCCCGGCCGGATCCGGCGGAAGATCCGTGGCACGGTCTCGATGTTGTGCCCGAGTACCTCCGGCCTCGCGTCGAACACTCGCGCCAGCCGTTCGGAATCGGCGTTGAAGTCCGGGATCAGCAGCTCGACCCCGCAGCCCGGGACGACCTGGTGAATCTCGACGCAGGTCTGCGCGTACAGCCAGGCTCCGCCATCGTCCAGGTCGTCCCTGGCCACGCCGGTCACTGTCGCGTACGCCAGGCCCATGCCGGCCACCGACTCGGCGACTCGGCGCGGCTCGCCGGTGTCGAGCGCGGCCGGCTTGCCGGTGTCGATCTGGCAGAAGTCGCACCGCCGGGTGCACTGGTCGCCGCCGATGAGGAACGTCGCCTCGCGGTCTTCCCAGCACTCGAAGATGTTCGGGCACCCGGCCGACTCGCAGACCGTATGCAGCTGCTCGCGGCGGACCAGGTCCTTGAGCGCGGCGTACTGCGGCCCGGTGCGCAGCCGCGTCTTGATCCACGCAGGCTTGCGCTCGATCGGCGTCTGGCTGTTGCGGGCCTCCAGCCGGAGCATCCGCCGTCCTTCTGGCGCGAGTACCACGATCTCAGGGTACGTTCCCCGGCCTGCTGGCATGACAGCCCGGGGGATCGCGCCCCGCCGCCTGCGCCGTGCCGGGGCGTTTCGGGCGCCGGATCGGCCGCTCGACGCCGCGAGGCCGCGGATGGCCGGTCAACGGCGGCTATGACCTGAGGATCCCGGCACCGGATGAAGCAGCCGGCCGGCCTGTGGTTTCGCTGCCGCCGACGTCAGTTGAACGCGTCCGTGATCGGTGTCGTGCTCGCGCTCTTGCCCAGCGCCTTCAGGCCGTAGGCCTGCTCAAGCGTGCGCAGCACCCGGTAGTGCGTGACCCGCTCGCTGTACTTGCCTGCCTTGACGTGCGCGCCGGCGAAGATCGTGGCGATCTTGTTGCCCGGGCTCCCGTCGTTCTCGTCCCAGGTGACGATCAGCAGGCTGTTGTGTCTCGTGGCCCAGGTGACGTAGCTGCCCATGTTCGTCTTCAGCCAGCTGTCGCCCGCGGCGATGGTGCCGTCGTGCATGTCGTCGAGCAGGTTGGGGTCCACGAACGAGACCGCGGGCAGGCTGGCGTAGGCGGAACTGCGCGGGAACTGGGCGAACGTCTGGTTGACCGAGGCCGGCAGGTCGGTGTAGTTCGCCGCCGGGTTGTGCTTGCGCGCGTACTCGCCGTTGGTGCAGCGCTCGTAGCCTCGCGACGGCATCGACTCGGAGTAGTCGGCGTAGCTGAGCTTGGCGGCGATCAGCTCAGAGCCGATGTTGGCCTTCGAGGTGGTGAACGGGCACACGTCGGAACTGAGGCCGTACGTCGATCCCGAGGTGATGGCCATGTAGTTCGGCTCGCTGGGGTGGGTGATCGCGTGCGAGTTGGTGAACAGCGCACCCTTCTTGGCCAGGGAGTTGATGTAAGGCGCCTGGGAGTTGCCGATGATCTGCGAGTAGGAGTGGTTCTCTTCCATCACCACGACGATGTGCGAGTAGCTCGGCACCTGCGCGGAGTGCGCGCGGGCTGTTCCGGCCCGGCCCGGCCCGGACCGCGTCGCGGAAGCGGTGGCAGGGGCGGCCGATCCGGCGGCGGCCCCGGCTTGGTGGGTCGTGCACGCGCTGGCGGGCATGATCGTGCCCGCGGCCAGGATGACCGGAACTATGGCGCTGATCGCGACGCCGACGGAGCGGGCTGTCAGGCTGGTCACAGACGTCTCCCATCACGAGGCGTTAACTCAGGCCGCTGGCTCGGGTGGTGACTCGGGGCGGCACGGCCGGCGTGCCGCCCTGAACACCCTGAGGGGCCGGACGGGGCCACGCAAGACCCATAGGGCAAAGATTGGCAAGCCGTTACGTGCTGCTCACCCGGCCGGGGGACGTGGTTAGGCCGGGGGACGTGGTTAGGCCGGGGGGCGTGGTTAGCCTGCCAGCACGGGCGCGGCGGCCGGTACGCGCCGCCGCCAGTGCCGGGCGCCGAGGGCGTCGGCCAGCGCGCGTTCGGCCGAGGGGACAACCTCGGCCACGGTGACCTGCCGCCCGGTCTCGGCGGACAGCGAGGTCACCCCGGCATCCCTGATGCCGCAGGGAACGATCCTGTCGAACCACGACAGGTCGCAGTCGCAGTTGAGGGCGAAGCCGTGCATCGTGACGCCGCGAGACACCCGGGCGCCGATGGCCGCGACCTTGCGGTCGGGCGACGGTGCCCCGCCCGCCGGGTCGTCGGCCTGCTCGCTGCCGAGAACCCAGGCGCCGCTGCGGCCCTCCACCTGGCGGGCGGTCACGCCGAATTCGGCACACATGCGGATCAGCGCCTGCTCGAGCGCGCGCACGTAGGCGATCACGTCGATGGGGTCGGTCAGCTTGATGATGGGATACCCGACGAGCTGGCCGGGGCCGTGCCAGGTGATCTTGCCACCGCGGTCGACGTCGATGACCGGCGCTCCGGGGTCGCCGATCGGCCGGTCACCCGGGGCGGTCCGCTTGCCGGCCGTGTACACCGCAGGATGCTCCAGCAGCAGGCAGGTATCGGGGATCTCGCCGGCGACGCGCTGTTCGTGCAGTCGCCGCTGGAGCTCCCAGCCCTGCAGGTAGGGCACGGCTTCCGCGCCGAACCCCGAATGGGCGAAAACTAGTTCCCCGGTCACATCTGCCAGCATATCGGCGGACGGGTGGCACCCGATATCGGCGCATATCGTGGCACTCGAATTGGCGAGGCCCGGGCAGTCCCGGGAATCCGCCGCGGGACCGGACGCGTTTTTGGGGGCCAAGCCGGGAAGAACGATATTCGGTTGGAGCGTTTCCCCCCATGGGGTGAGATGGGTTCAGCGAGGTACCGGCAGCGCGGTCGCGGGTGAAGGAGGAACCGGATGCTCGACGAAGCCGAGCTACGGCTGATGAGCCCGGAGCAGCGCGCCCGCGTGGCGCGCACCCTCGCTGTCATGGACGCGCCGCGCTTCCTCGATGACCCGAAGGCCAAGAGGCGCCGGAAGCTAGCCCTGACCCTGGCGATCGGCTGCTGCATCTTCCTGGCCGCCTGGATCGGCGTGCTCGCGGTCACGTTGCCCAGTCGGTACAGTTCCAGCGGCTGGCGGGGTGCCTGGGTCGGATTCGATATTGCGCTGCTGCTGGCGTTCGCCTCGGTCGCGTGGACGGCGTGGCGGGGCAAGCAGTTGCTGATCGTGGCCCTGATCGTCACCGCCACACTGCTGTGCTGCGACGCCTGGTTCGACCTCACGCTCGACTGGGGCACCAGCGGCATCTGGTTCAGCCTGCTCTCGGCGATTTTCGCCGAGCTCCCGCTGGCCATAGTCATGGCGCTGGGGGCACGGCGGCTGCTGCGGCTGACCATAGCGACCGAGATGGCCCTGGAGGGAGCCACCGGGCCGGTGCCGCCGCTGTGGCAGGTTGCCCTCCTCGGTCCGAGGCTCGGCGCGCGAGACGACACCTCCTGTCTCGACGGGGGCTCAGACTCGGGCGGCACCGCGTCTGGCCCGGCAGGATCCGGCCAGGTGGAGCCGGGCGGGGTAGCCGGGCGCGGCCGGGCCGCCGCGGCTGCTGGCGACCGGGAGCCGGCCGCCTAAGGGCACCCCGGCGGTGCCGGGTCAGCCGAAGTCGGGGTTGTTCTGCTGCACGATCCAGCCGTTCCCGTCCGGGTCATCGAAGGTCTTCCACCTGCCCCACGGCGCTTCCTCGATCTTCTCCTCATGGAAGCTCACGCCGCGCGCGTCCAGTTCGGCGAGCGTCTCCTCCAGGTCATCGCAGCCGAGCACGGCGCCCCTGAGCGACCCGGCCGGCATCGTGTCGAACCAGTTGACGAGCGTGATCCTCGTCCTGCTGCCGGGCGGCTGCAGCATGACCCAGCGCATGTCCTCGCCGAACGTGCCGTCCATCACGACCGTGAAGCCGAGCTGGTCGGCGTAGAAGCGCTTGGCGCGATCCTGGTCGCTGACCGGGACCGAGACGACTTCCAGGTTGTTCAGTGCCATATCGTGCTCCTCACTTCGAAGGGGTCTGCCGCCAGCCGCGGAAGACGGTTAGATAGGCCCGCCAGCCCCCGGCGCCCTGATCGGGAGCGGGCCGGGTGCCGAGCCCGGCCGCGCTGTCCAGGCGGGCGGCCAGCCGTTCGCGCAAGATGCCCGGCCACCCGCTGGCCAGGATCCGCCGGGTGATCTGCGCGCCGAGGCCAGCGAAGCCGACCTGGTGCATGCGCAGCCTGGTCAGCTGCTCTCCGGCGGGCTCGAGGGTGAAGGTCACGGTCGTGTCGATCTTGCTCGCGGCCCAGGACCAGACGATCCGGCGCGGCGGCTCGAGTTCCAGCACCTGGCAGCGCACGATGCCGTCGAATCCGGGGGCGGGCTTGGTCTGGAACGTGAAGCGGTGCCCGACGACGGGCTGAAAATCGTTCGGCATCAGCCAGGCGGCGAGCGCTTCGGAGGAGGTCAGCGCCGCCCAGACCCGGTCGATCGGGTGCGGGTAGGTGACCGTGAGATCGATGTCGGCCTTCACCATGCCTCCCGGAAGTTCACGAAGACCCTCCGAGGTAGTCGCCGAGAGCCGTGAGCCGTTCCTGCCAGAACCGCTCCAGCTCGTCGAGCCAGTCGCGCAGCTCCGTCAGCCCGGCCGGGCGGAGCTGGTAGTAGCGCCGCCGCCCTTCCTTCCTGGCCGTGACCAGGCCTGCCTCGCGCAGCACCCGCAGGTGCTGCGAGACCGCTGCCTGGCTCATATCCAGGTCAGAGGTGAGCTCGGAGACCGCACGGTCCCCGGCAGCCAGCCGTTCGAGCAAGTGCCGCCTGGTCGGATCGGCCAGTGCTGCGAACCTGTCGGTTGGCCGCAACGGGTCGTGAGCCGGAGCCTGCTGCCTCCTCGGTCGTCCCGGCCGACGGGGCATGTCCTGATAATACGTAAGTTTTTATTTATATGTCAACCCCGCCGGGCTCCGGGCACGACGCGCGCCTCGCGGGCGCCCGGGCATGGGGTACGGGGTGGGTGCGGGGCGATATCGGGAGCGGGTAGGGCTGGGTGACCGGGTCAGGGGAGGGCGTAGGCGAGTGCGGAGGTGATGTCGGGGTGCTGGAAGGCGTACCCGGCCTCAAGCAGGCGACGGGGGAGCACCTGGGCACTGGCCAGCAGCTCGCCCGACATCTCGCCGAGCGCCACCCGCAGCGCCGGGGCGGGCACGTGCAGCACCGAACCCGGCAAGCGCAGCCCGGGTACCGGCAGCCCGAGCACGGCCGGGCGGCCGAGCGCCGCGTTCAGAGCCTCGGTGAACTCGGAGTTCGTCACCGGATGAGGCGCGGTCAGGTTCAGCGGGCCCGCGACGTCCGGCCGGTCGAGCAGGAAGCGCATCGCCCCGATCTCGTCGGCGAGCGAGATCCAGCTCATGTACTGGCCGCCGGACCCGAGCGGTATGCCGAATCCGAGCTTGAAGATGGGCTCCAGCCTGCCCAGCGTGCCGCCGCGTGCGGAAAGGACGAGGCCGGTGCGCAGGTGCGCGGTCCTGACCCCCGCGGCCCGCGCCGGGTCCGCCGCCTGCTCCCAGTCCCTGACGAGGTCGGCCAGGAATCCCGCGCCCGGCGGCGCGGACTCGTCCGCCGCCCGGCCGTGGGTGTCCCCATACCAGCCGATGGCCGATCCGCACAGCAGCGTGGGCGGCGGCTTGTCCAGCCCGGCCAGCCCGGTCGCGAGCGCCCTGGTCCCGCGAACCCGGCTGTTCCTGATCTCGGCTTTGCGCGCCGCCGTCCAGCGCCGGTCTCCGATCCCCGCGCCGGCCAGGTGGACCACGGCCGCGACGTCGGTGAAGGCCCGCGGGTCGAGCCCGCCGTCCACCGAGTCGGGGTCCCAGGCCGACACGGCATCACCCGGCGCCGCGGCGTCGTCCGCCTGCGACCCCGGGTCGGCGCCACCCCCCGGCGCCGCCGCACGGCGGACCAGCCGGGTCACCTGGTGCCCGTCGCCGCGCAGGCTGGCCGCGAGCGCGGTGCCGATCAAACCCGACGAGCCCGTGATCGCGACTCTCGTTCCGATCACCTCCCTGGTGCGGGTCGGCCGGGCCAGGCATCCGGCGGCCGGGCAGCGGCCCTCCCGGTGTCAGCGCGGCGCGCTACAGGCCGAGCTCGGACTCGAACGCACCCTCCTCGAGGCGGTTCTTCACGGTGGCGAGGAACCGAGCGGCGTCCGCTCCGTCGATCAGCCGGTGGTCATAGGTCAGGGCCAGGTAGACGACCGAGCGCACCGCGATGAGCTCGCCGAGCTTCGGATCCTCGACGACGACGGGCCGCTTGACCACCGTGCCGGTGCCCAGGATGGCCACCTGCGGCTGGTTGATGATCGGCGTGTCGAACAGCGCGCCCCGGCTGCCCGTGTTGGTCAGCGTGAACGTCCCGCCGGCCAGCTCGTCCGGGCTCACCTGCCCGTCCCGGGTCCGCTGGGCCAGGTCGGCGATCTTGCGGGCCAGGCCGCCGATGTTCAGGTCGCCCGCGTTGCGGATCACCGGGACGAGCAGCCCGCGCTCGGTGTCCACCGCGACGCCGAGGTGCTCGGCATCGTGGTAGGTGATCTCGGCGGTCTGCGCGTCGAGCACGGCGTTGAGCTTCGGGTGGACCTTCAGCGCCTCGAGCGCGGCCAGCGCGAAGAACGGCAGGAAGCTCAGCCGCACGCCCTCGCGCGCCTCGAATTCGGCCTTGGCCTGCTCCCGCAACCGCGCAATGTCGGTCACGTCGGCCTCGACCACGGTGGTGAGCTGCGCCGAAGTCTGCAGCGACTCCACCATCCGCTGGGCGATGACCTGGCGTAGCCGTGACATGTGCTCAGTGGTGCCGCGCAGCGTGGAGGGCACGACATCCGGGCGGGTCGCGGCCGCGGCAGGCTGAGCGGCAGGCACACCGGGCGCGGCGGGTGCGGCCGTCGGCGCCTGCTGCGCCCGGGCCGTCCCGGCGTCACGGTGCGCCTGGGCGGCGTCGAGCACATCCTGCTTGCGGATCCGGCCGCCGACGCCGGTGCCGGACACCTGGGCCAGGTCGACGCCGTGCTCCGCGGCCAGCTTGCGCACCAGCGGCGTGACGTAGGGCCCATCGGGGCCGATCGGGAGCGGAGGCGCTCCGGCGTCCACGGCCCGGCCGTCGGCCGCCGGGGCCGCCGGGGCCGCCGGGGCCGATGGCAGCCCGGACGGCGGTGCCTGCACCGCAGGCTGCGCAGCCGGGCCGGACGACGGCGGGGGAGCCGCGGGCGCTTCCTGGTACGGCGCGGTCTGGGATCCAGGCGGCTGGGATGGCGCGGATACCGGCGGTCCCTGGAACTGGGAGGCCGGCGACGGCACCTGCTCCCGCTCCGCCTGCGGCTGGGCCGCCGGCGCCGGCTCCGCGGGGGCCGCAGCGCTGGGAGCCGGAGCAGCCGGAGCCGGAGCGGACGGCGCGGGAGCAGGTGGAGCGGGCGGCGTCGGCGCGGCGGACTGGGCCGCGGCAGCCGGTTCCCGGGCCTCGGGAGCCTGCGCCGCGGGAGCCTGGACCGGCTCGCCTGCCCCGCCGGGGACGGGCCCGCCGGCAGCGGGCCCGCCGGGGGCACCCGGGCCCGAGTCCGGACCGCCGTCGGCCGGCCCGGCCTGGGCCGGAGCCGCCCCGGGCTGTCCGGCGCCCTCGTCCTCATCGATCAGGGCAAGCTCGGCGCCGACCGCGACCGTCTCGTCCTCGGCCACCGCGATACCGCGCAGGATGCCGGCGGCAGGAGACGGAATCTCCGTGTCGACCTTGTCGGTGGAGATCTCGAGCAGCGGCTCGTCCCTCTCCACCCGCTCGCCCTCCTTCTTGAGCCAGCGCGTGACGGTGCCCTCAGTGACGCTCTCCCCGAGCTGGGGCATGGATACCGAGACCGACATGGATTTCCCGACTCCTCTGCTGTCGGCGCTTACTGCGTCTTAGGTTGGCGTGTCTTAGGTTGGCGTGTCTTAACAGTGGCCGTGTCTTGGCTGCGCGACGCTCACCCGTGGAAGTGCAGCGGCTTGCCCGCCAGCGCGAGATGCGCCTCGCCGATCATCTCCGACTGGGTGGGGTGGGGGTGGATCAGCTGTGCCACGTCGGCCGGCACCGCCTCCCAGTTGTAGATCAGCTGGCCTTCGGCGATCAGCTCACCCACCCGTGCGCCGACCAGGTGGATGCCGAGCACCGGTCCGGGCTGCCCGCCGCCGTCGGCGGGCGCGGTGGCGATGACCTTGGCCGCGCCCTGGGTCTGCAGGATCACGCTCTTCCCGTTCCCCCCGACCGGGTAGTTCAGCTCCACCGTCTCGATCCCCCGCTCGGCCGCAATGGCCGACGTGATGCCGACCGAGGCCACCTCCGGGTGGCTGTAGGTGATCCGGGGCACGCCGTCGTAGTCGATGGGCGTCACGTTAAGCCCGCCGGCCCGCTCGGCGACCAGGATGCCCTCGGCGAACCCGACGTGGGCCAGCTGCAGGCCGGGCCTGAGGTCGCCGACCGCGGAGATCGTGGGCACGCCGGTGCGGCAGTACTCGTCCACGACGACGAACCCGCGCTCGACGGTCACCCCGGCTTCCTCGTAGCCGAGCCCGGCCGAGACCGGCCCGCGGCCCACCGCGACCAGCAGCAGTTCGGCGTCCAGCGTCTTGCCGCCTTCCAGCGACACGGTGACGCCGCCGCCGGTGTCCTTGACGCTCTCGAATTTCGCGCCGAGCTCGAACCCGATGCCGCGCTTCCTGAAGGCGCGCTCCAGCTGCCGTGAGCTGGACTCCTCTTCGGTCGGCAGCAGGTGCGGCAGCATCTCGACGATCGTGACCTCGGCGCCGAAGGACCGCCAGATGCTGGCGAACTCCACCCCGATGACCCCGCCGCCGAGGATGACCACCGAGCCCGGCACCCGGTCCAGGGTCAGCGCGTCGTCACTGGAGATCACCCGGTAGCCGTCGATCTCCAGCCCGGGCAGGCTGCGCGGCTGCGACCCGGTGGCCAGCACGATGTGCCGGCCCTCATAGATGTCGTCGCCGACGGCGACCTTGGTGGGGGAGACCAGGCGGCCGTCGCCGATGATGGTCTCGATCTTCCGGCTGGCGATCGTGGACTGCAGGCCCTTCCAGAGCCGGTCCACGACGCCGTTCTTGTAGGAGTGCAGCCCCGGCATGTCCACGCCGTCGTAGCTGGTCCTGATGCCGAAGGTCGCGCTTTCCTTGGACTGGTCGGCGATCTCGGCCGCGTGCAGGAGGGCCTTGGTCGGGATGCACCCCCGGTGCAGGCAGGTACCGCCGACCCGGTCCCTCTCGATGAGCGCCACGCGCATGCCGAGCTCGGCCGCTCGCAGCGCGCAGGCGTAGCCCCCGCTGCCGCCGCCGAGCACCACGATGTCGTAGGGCCTGCTCGCTTCCGCCACCGAACGCTCCTTGTCGTTATGCCTCTCCGGGCTACAGCAGCCCGTCCGCCACATCTATCGCGATCTGGACCAGGGTCCGCATGGCGGCCCCGGTCCCGCCCTTCGGTGTATACCCGTAGGCCTTCTCTTCATTGAAGGCGGGCCCGGCGATGTCCAGATGCGCCCAGCGGGTCCCCGCGGATACGAACTCCCGCAGGAACAGGCCGCCGACCAGCATCCCGCCGCTGCGGTCCGAGGTTATGTTGGCCAGGTCGGCCACGTCAGAGTCGAGCCCGTCGCGGAGCTCCTCCGGCAGCGGCATCGGCCAGAACGGCTCGCCCGCGCGGCGCGAGGCCGCCACGATCCCGTCCCGGACCGCGTCGTCGTTGGCCATGACGCCCGCGGTACGCCGGCCGAGCGCGACCAACTGCGCCCCGGTGAGCGTGGCCACGTCCACCACCAGGTCGGGCGAGTCCGCGGCGGACCGCGCGATGGCATCGGCCAGCACCAGCCGTCCCTCGGCGTCGGTGTTCAGCACCTCGACGGTCTTCCCGCCGTAGATCGTGATGACGTCGGTCGGCCGCTGCGCGTGGCCGCCCGGCATGTTCTCCGCGGAGGCCAGGTACCCGATCACGTTGACCGGCGGCGCCAGGTCGGCGATGACCTGCATCGCACCGAGCACGGCGGCGGCCCCGGCCATGTCCGACTTCATATGCTCCATCGACTTGGGCGGCTTCAGCGACAGCCCGCCGGAGTCGAACGTGATGCCCTTGCCCGCGAACACCACGGTCTTGGTTGCGCCGGGGTGACGGTAGCCGAGCCGGATCAGGCGCGGCGGGTGCACCGAGCCCTGCCCGACCGCCAGGATGCCGCCGAACCCGCCCTCGGCCAGCGCCTTCTCGTCCAGCACCTCGACATCGAGGCCGCGGTCGGCCGCGACCCGCTCCGCCTCGCCGGCCAGCGTGGCCGGAAACAGGTCCGAGGGCCCGGTGTTGACCAGGTCGCGCACCAGCGTCACCGCGTCGGCGATCGACTGGGCCCGGCGCCCGACGGCCGCGGGCGCGCCGTCGCCGCCCAGCGTCAGCTGGATCGAAGGCGGCGCGGGCGCGGCCGTGCGATACCGGGAGAATGCGTACCCGCCCAGCAGCCCGCCGAGCGCGACCGCCTCGGCTTCCGCGTCGTCCCTGGACGGCAGGGCCAGAGTGATCCGGCAGACGGGCCCGTCCTGGCCAGGCTGAAGATCATTATTCCGAACGGGCTTCGCTGGCTGTTGCACCGCAGCGCGGACGGCAGCTCCAGCGGCGCGCCGCAGCGCCTCAGAGCTGAACCCGGGTCCCCCGTCTGGCCGGGCGTCATCGGGCGCGGGCCGGCCCAGGCCCACGGCCACGATCACCGGCGCGAGCGTGCGTCCGGCGCCCGGCGCCGCGGCCAGCAGCGGCCCGGTGGCGATCTTCGTGGTCTGCTCGGCCTTGCCGGTGGCACTCAGCGCGGTGGCCGTCGCGAGCAGGGTGCCGCCGAGGGCCTCGTCGACGGGCTCGGCCCCGGGGGCCAGCTCGGGACCTTGGGCCCCCTGCAGGATGCCGACAATGATCGCGTCAGGCTGGGCATTAGCCGTGGATGCATCGCTGGTCAGAAGTCGTGTGGTCACTCATCAGATGCTAGTGCCTACGCGAACCGGGTAATGCCCGTACGGTCCGGGCTGGATGCCCGGACCGTACGGGCGCGCCGGTCAGCGCTTGAGCTTGATCGTCCCGAAATGGGGATCCTTGAAGTTGAACATGGTCATGAGGTTGCCGATGGCCGGCCGGTTCCTCGGGACGTAGACACCTGGCGTGGCGTTCGGCAGGTTGTCCGCGCTGTAGGAGGTGAGCGGGCTGAGCCTCCAGTTGGCCTCGATGAACTTGAGGATCGACACGTGGTCGTTGTAGGTGTGGTCGATGTAGTCCTGCCGCGCGTACGGCGAGACCATGAGCATCGGGACCCTGGGCCCGTCGCCGAAGAAACTGACCGGCTGGATGTACCCGGAGTCGTAGTAGCCGCCGGACTCGTCGAAGGTGACGAAGATCGCGGTGGACCTCCACATCTTCGCGTTGTTCTGCACGGCGGAGATGGCCCGGGCGGCGAAGTTCTCGAACGCGGCCAGGGTGGAGTAGCCGGGGTGCCCGTCGTCGTCGCCGGGCTTGAGGAACGTGACCGCCGGCAGCGTGCCGTGCGTGGCCTGCCGGACGAAGGCGGGCAGCCCGTGCTGCACGTTCTTGCGCAGTGCGGGGTTCGTCATGATCGACGTCGAGTACTGCATCGGGTCGCAGATGCCGCAGTAGGAGAAGTTCGGGTGGCCGTTGTTGTAGCCCTCGCCGTAGTATCCCCAGCTGATGTGGCGCGCGGACAGCGCATTTCCGATCGTCACGTAGTCCGTCTTCTGCGGCGGGACCGTGAACGGGGCGGTGTTCACCGTGCCGTCTAGGTTGTAGCCGGCGTTGTAGTTGTTGAGGATGTAGTAGCGGCCGGGCTGGCAGTTGTTCATCACCTTGTAGGGCAGCGAGTTCAGGTAGCTGAACACCGGCCCGACACCCGGCTGGCTGTGGTCGGCGCACTCGGAGTAGGAGCCGCCGGCATAGCCGTCCTGGCTGTAGTTGTTGTTCGTGCCCGGCTTCGGGTTGGGGTTCTCGATCTCGTTGGCCGGCGGCGGCACGGCCTTGCCCGCGTTGTTCTGGTAGGAGGCGGCGAACCCGGTGCCCAGCGCGATGTGGTTGGCGCCGGTGCCGCCCTGGACGGCCTGGTGGTAGTTGTCGCTGATCGCGTAGTGCTGAGACAAGTTGCGCAGGATGGGCGCGTCGCCGTTGGCCATGTTGTAGTAGCCCATCTGCAGTCCGCCCTGGAAGATAGGCGCCGGCGGCTTCGCGCCGTTGTCGTCGCCGGCCGTGTTGGCCGCCCACACGTTCAGCTTCGCGCGGTGGCTCGTCTGCTGGTACATCTGGTAGAAGCGGTGCAGCGGGTCGCCGACGAAGGCGCCGTAGAACTCGCAGCCGCCGGTGTACTGCAGGTGGGTGTCGAAGTAAGGCACGTACTTGGTGATCTGGTACGGCGCGTTGGCCAGGTCAGCGGGGAACCGCTTGTCCGGCACGTTGCCCTTCTGTCCGTCGCAGCCCGTGGGCACGTACGTGGTGTTGGGTCGGGGCAGGGTCTTGTAAGCACCGGTGATCTTGGGGCTGACGGCGTACTTCTTAGTGTTCAAGGCCCTCAGCTGCGCTGCTTTACGCCAGTTGGGTCCCAGGCCGCCATTCTTGGTGATGATGCCCTCGGACAGCAGGTTCCTGACGTGCTGGCCCCTGGGCGCCTGGTAGGTCGCATAGACGTTGTCGAAGCTGTGGTTCTCGCCGATGATCACGATGACGTGCTTGATCGGCGTGCGCGTGGGGGGTGTCCTGCCGTGCTGTGCGGCAGACACGGCACCGCCTGCGGTTAATGCGGTCACGGCAGTGATGATCGATACGGCCAGGCCGCCCAGGCCGAGGATACGGCCGGGACCGGTCAGTTTCCGTCTCATCAACGGGCTCCTTTCGCTCGCGTCGCGCGGGCCGGGGACCAGCGCAGCACGTATTCGCCCGAAGCCTGCCGATGCAGAATGTCGGACGGCCCGATAATGGGTAAACGTGTCGTGACAGATGCGCCAAGTGCCGACCCCACCGCGCGTACCACGGCCCATACGCTACGCCTGGAATGCCGGGCTCGTCACGTCCCGTGACGCACCAGATTCACGGCGGGGATCCCGCGACAGGGGCTAGGCATAACATATAACTACCGTCAGGGCCAGCTGCTAACAGCCGTTAGAATGCCGGAGAGTATCCGGTTGCTAGCATGGTCGGCCGGTGCGGACCTGATCGCGTGTGAGGAGGCTACATGGGCGGTGGCTCGAGTGCCCTTTTTGTTGCAGTCTTCCTGGCCTGCGCGGTCGAGGCGGTCGAGGCGACCACGATCGTGCTGGCCGCCGGGACGGCCAGGGACTGGAGGTCGGCCGCGACCGGGATGACGGCGGCGATCGTGCTGCTGGCGATCATCGTGGCCGCGCTCGGCCCGGCGGTGTCCGCGCTGCCGCTGCGCGAGCTGCGGCTGGTCGTGGGCGCGCTGCTGCTGATCTTCGGCCTGCAGTGGCTGCGCAAGGCGATCCTGCGCGCGAGCGGGTACAAGGCGCGGCACGACGAGGACGCGATCTACCGCACGCAACTGGCCGAGGCGGCCGCGGCGCCGCGGCGCCGATTCGGCTCGGTGCCCGACTGGTACGCGTTCACCCTGTCTTTCAAGGGGGTGCTGCTGGAAGGGCTCGAGGTGGTGTTCATCGCCCTGACGTTCGGCGGCAACGCGCACAACATCCCGCTGGCGGCCCTGGCGGCCGGCTGCGCGGTGGTGGTGGTCGCGGTCACGGGCGCGGCGGTGCGCGCGCCGCTGGCCCGGGTGCCGGAGAACACGCTGAAGTTCATCGTCGGGATCATGCTCACCGGGTTCGGCACGTTCTGGGGCGCCGAGGGCGCGGGCGCGCACTGGCCGGGGTCGGACGCGGCGCTGCTGGTCCTGGTACCGGCGATCGCGCTGTTCGCGGTCGGGCTGGTCGCGGTGCTGCGCCGGGGCCAGGCCAAGGCCACCCGGGCGCCCGCACGCGGGGGCGCGCCCGCGGCGGAGGCAGGCTGAGATGGGCAGGCGAGTGCGGGCCTTCCTCGCGTTCCTCTACGACTTCGTGATCGGCGACGACTGGCGGATCGCGGTCGCGGTGGTGGCCGGCCTGGCCGTGACCTACGCGGTCAGCCAGACCACCGTCCCGTCCTGGTGGGTGATGCCGGCGGTGGTGGTGGTCCTGCTGCCCGCCAGCCTCTGGCGCGCCACCCGCCGCCGCTGACCGGATCCGCTCCGCCCGGCCCGCCGCTCAAGGTTGTCGATGGCACATTGCCGACACGGGGGGGTCGGTAAACGCACATCGATCTTGGTGAGCGGCCGCCGGGCCGCCGCGGTCAGCGGCTTTCGGCTTCTTCGGCGTACACGCGCGCGGCGTACTCCTCCAGGGATTTCTCACACCTGACCACGGCTTGCCCGGCCGCGTCCCGGCCCGCCGCGCCGAACACGTCCCGGTCCCGGATCCGCGCCAGCCAGTTGCGCAGCTTCACCAGGTCGACCTCGTTCTCCTCCAGCTCGGCGTAGGTGAAGTGGTGCGCGTCGTACTCTTTCTGCACCTGCGCGAGGAAGTCCTCGCAGCGGTCCACGATCTCCCCGTACTCATCGTCCCTGGCCGCCTGGAACGCGGCGCGTACCTCCGGCTCGCCCGCGAGCACGCGGCAGGACAGCAGCGCCGCCGTGCCGGACATCTCGATGATCTCCCGCCGCAGCTTGCGCAGCGCGCGCTCGGCGCCGCTGCTGGCCGGCAGCGCCGCGGCCGAGCTCTGCAGGTAGATCGCGCCCAGGCTCTTGATCCGGCGCCATACGGCGGCGCGCAGCCGGGTCGGCTCCGGCGGCACCCGGTAGACGAGCAGCAGCCAGTTCTCTCCGTTCGCCTGCTCATCACCCGTCACCCCGCCATTGTTTCAGAGCCGCTTAGCTGCCCAGAGCCTGCTTGAATGGCGCGCATGCTGCGTACTTCGCTCACCGACCTGCTGGGCATCGATGTTCCCGTGATCGGCGCGCCGATGGCCGGCGTGTCCGGCGGCCGGCTTGCCGCCGCCGTGACCGCCGGCGGCGGCCTCGGCATGATCGGGGCGGGCAACACGACCCCGCCGGAATGGATCGCGGCCGAGGCGGGGCGGGCACGCGAGGCCGGCGCCCGGTTCGGCATCGGCCTGATGGCCTGGGCGCTGACCGGCCTGCCCGGCCAGTTCGAGGCGGCGGTGCAGGCCCGCCCGGCGCTGGTCTCGGTGAGCTTCGGCGACCTCTCGCCGTGGGCGGCCCGGCTGCGGGAGGCCGGGATCGTCGTGGCCACGCAGGCCGGCCGGGTCGACGAGGCGCGGGCGGCCGCCGATCAGGGGGCGGACGTGATCGTGGCCCGCGGCGCCGAGG
>Ga0070712_100001210_pt1 | contig 15610 bp, 21 predicted proteins | sample LARL81metaG_FD_71396 | JGI IMG/M metagenome (GOLD analysis project Ga0070712, IMG submission 71396) | Corn, switchgrass and miscanthus rhizosphere microbial communities from Kellogg Biological Station, Michigan, USA - LAR L8-1 metaG | ecosystem: Host-associated > Plants > Roots > Rhizosphere ...
TAAAAAGATTAAAAAAGTAGCAGGTTTTTTGAGGATATCAACAGAAAAAACCGACTTTGAAGGAAAGAAAACTGATGCAGAGGAAACATTGAAAAACCATACAGAAACAATGACCACATTTTTTGCACAGTGGGGAATTGAACTTGTTTTATATAGTGAGGTTCTTTCAGGGGGATCAGACTTTGAGGATAGAAAAGCACTGCAGGACATCCTGAATGATTTGAAAGATGAAAATCAAAATTTTGATGCAATGGCAATTATTGAACTGGAAAGACTTGCAAGGGACACATATGTTTCAGGAATCATCAAAAAGGCATTAGAGGAATCAGGTGCAAAATTGATTGTTCTTGAACCTTTCCAAGTATTAGACATGAACAATTCAAGTGATTCATTGATGTTTGGTTTGGCATCTGTTATTGCAGAACACAACAGAAAAATTGCATCCAACAGGGTAAAATTGAACAAACTTGCAATGGCAAGACAGGGATTGAATAGTTCAGGATCAGTTCCATATGGATATGTAAGAAATCCACAAACCAAGAAACTTGAAATTGAAACAATTGAAACTGTTGACGAAAAAGGAAACAAGATCAAGGTTGAAAGTGACAAACCCAAGATTGTCAGACAAATATTTCAATGGCATGTTGAGGGCATGGGGCAGAGATCAATTTGTGACAAACTGAATGAAATGGGAATCCTTAATAAACAGGGAAACAAATGGGTTCCCCAAAGTTTAAGATATTTATTGACATGTGAAACATATATTGGGACATTGACTGCAAAAAGCAATCAGAAAATAAAAGGAAAATTAGTTCCTGCAGAAATAGTGACTATGGAAAACAATCATCCACCAATCATTGATGAGGATATTTGGGAAAAATCACAGAGATTGAGAAATGCCAAAAGGGACAGGTCAGGTGTGGATCAAAGGTCAAATGATTGGAACAGTAAAAGGAACACATCAACTTTGGATGGATTGATTTATTGTGGATGTGATTCATGCAACAGAAAATCAACAATCAAATGGTATTCATCTAAAAATAAATTTTATATTGTTAAATGTACAAGATTTGATGCACATGGTGGGAAAGATTGCAACAATGGTGGAATTGCAGTTGGTGAGGTGGAACAGGAAATTTTTCAGAAAATCCTTGAATACAAACAAGAGGTTGAAAAAAGGATCAGTTCTTTTGAATCCAATGACTTTGCATCAAGAAATACTGAACTGCAAGATACCAAAGAAATGTTGGAAAAACAAATGAACCAATTGAAAGTCAATGCAAGATCAATCCGACAACAAGAAATTGCATATTTTCAAAAAAGGGATGAAACAGGGATTGTTGATGAATTTGAGGAGGAAATGATTGCAGAGGACAAGCAAATCAACCATGCCAAAAGAATGTCAATTCAACAAAAGATTGATGAAATCACTTTGAAACTGTCACAGGTTCCAAATGTAAAATGTGAGGTTAAACAGTTAAATAAAAAACTGGACATCATCAATGAACTTGAAAACAGAAAAGATTTGACAAACAGACAAGTCAATGCCCTGTTGAAACAGATCATTTTGAAAGTAAAATATAAAAGAATTTTACCTGATAACTATGTGAAATTATCTTTTAAAGAAAGAGAAAAATATCCTGCAGAAATTGAAATTGAATATCTTGATTGATTAATAGGGTGGCACATCAGGTGCCCCCTTTTTTTCTTTGTAGAAATTAAAGGAATTTTGAAACTTTTGTATAATTTAATAAGTGTACACATCTGTCCATCATTTTAATCAGGAAAAAAAATATAAAAATAAATGTATAGGACAAGTTGAAACTGTATATCATGAATAGTGCAATGTGTTTTTCCTTTTCATCAGGATTCAAAGTTGGATAAAAAGGTTCTATCCCCTATAATGGAAAGTGTCAGACAATTAAGGGGGTGAACAATTCATGAAAATTTCATTGAAAGCATGTAGGGTAAATTGTGGAATGACTTTGAAAGATGCATCCCAATATTTTGGAATCCATTGGGAAACACTGTCCAAATATGAAAATGATTCAACTAATGTTCCTAGAACTTTTTTTATCAAACTTGAATCTGTTTATGGAATCCCAATTGAAAATATTTATTTTGGGAAAGAGGATGAACACTTTGCAGATATGATGAATGACAATAATTCAAGGGTGGTGATGCCCCAATAAAAAGTCAACAGATAAAGAGAACAGGGAAACTTGTATTGGTGAAAGGGGATGGTCAGGGTGGCAGATTTTTACCTGATGGATTTGGAAAGAACGATTGCATACAACAAACCATATTTTTGGAAAGGCAACAGACATGGATATACAACCTCATTAGAAAATGCAGGACTTTTTCCAAGAGAGATTGCAGAACAAATTGTGGATCATGACCATGTTGACAGAACAACAGTGATGATTTCATGGTTTCAGGTCTGCAGGATATTGGGAAAGGAAATCAAACCCCATGAGGGCACAATCAAGGTTGTCGAATGAAATTAAGGTGGTGGAAACTATCTTGGGACAATTGCAGGATTGTTTGTTGATATTTCATGAACAAAAAATGTATGGTGATTTCAGGCGAACATTGAAAGACATTCAAATTGTGAAAAAAGAATTGAAACAATTATATGCAGAAACTAAAACGGTAAATAATGCAGAACAAGGGGAAACAAAAATTGATGCAACCATTGAACGACATTCAGAGGATGTTTCATGATGAGATAAGAGATAAAAAGAAAACTGCATCAGGTGTTCATCATAAAACAGGCAAAAATGGATATGTGGGCAAAATGAAATTCCCTTCCGACCTTATGAACCGTAGTGAGAAAATCAAGCATAGGAAAGCAGGGAAAGTTGTGACAACTAATATATTTGATGAAATCCTACCAATTGACGAATTTGAACAACTGGAAACATATGAACAAAGGAACAGATTGCAATATTGGAGAAATCAAAAACCCAATAAAGAAATTTTAAGTGGGATGGGAATTTCCAATAAGAGATATTATGACATTGTTGCAGAACTGGAACTGCCCAAGGCACCAAGGATCAAAAGTGGTGAACCAAGAAAGGCAACTGCAAAGAAAATCAAACAACCATCTGTTGCAATCACAGAAATGGTTCCTGCAGTTCAGGAATCATCCGAGGTACTTACACCACCAAATGAAGTGAAAAACCCACAGGAAATCATTGTGGAAGGTTTGAACGTAATATTCACAGGAACCTACACTGCAGAGAAAATTGAAAAGCAACTAACAAAATTCATGTTGTTGTTAGACAGTGAGGAAGATGATTTTTATATTGAGTTCAGATTGATGCAGAAATCCAAATGAGGTGTTCAAAATGTCAAAGTATTATCAGATTTATGGAATTGATTATGCCATTTTGAAATGCACCGACCTATTAAAAAGAAAATTGACAAATGATGAAACTTTGATTGTTGGGGTTGCTTACAACATGGGGTATGGGGCAGGTTTCAAACATCAAGATGATAAAGACATAATTCAGGTTGAGGATCAGATTGAGGAACAGGTTGAATCAAAATAGTTTGGAAGGGGAAAAAGTTTATTGGGTGCAATCATTGGGGACTTTGGGAAAAATGAACATGGTGTGAATCTTTATAGGATCAATGGAACAAAAGATGAAATCAACAAAGCAATTCAGGATATGCAGGAACTTGGATGTGAGGTGTGGCAACCTTATGAATATGAAAAGTCACACAAACATTTTTCAGTCCTTGTGAAAGTTCAAATTCCTGAAATAAAGGCAGATCAAGAACAAGGGAAATGATGTGAAATGTTGAAAAGACAGTTTCATGAAACCCTTAGTTTTATTCATGCAGTATATGATGAAAAGTTCCTGAAAGAGTTCATCAAGAAAACCAAATTGCACATGACTTTTGGGGATAAAAAAGTGATGAAAGAATCAACATTTGATGATTGGGTTCAAGAATGGGAAAGGACATATTTGAATGGGTGAAATTGCAGAAATGGTCATTGTGGGCATCTTGTGTGAAAGGTGTGGTGTTCTGATTGATGGGGAAACAACAGGATTTCCAAGACAATGTGATAATTGTGATAAACAAAAATAATTTTTCCAAACTCGAATGGAAAAGATTTTTGAAAGCATTGAGGGAATTGGAATCAGAACACAAACTCAAAAGGGTTTGATTGAGATGCAGGAAAAAAAATCATGGTTGATTCCATTTGAAATTTTATTGGAATATCTGAAAAAAGCATTTCCAAAAAAGAGATAAAAAAGTGGTTTGGATAAACGTCAAAGGGATATGAGGGGAAAACATTCAAGAATGCATTTTTGCATTTTTGCATGACCCTTCTTTTTTTCTCGAATTTTTGCGAAATTTGACGAAAATTAAGGGGTTGACAAATTTGAAAGGGGGTGAATTGATGGACTATGAAACAAGAAAAAGACTTGCAACCCAAAGACAAAAAATCATCCAAATGTTGATTGATGCAGGTGATGATGGTGTTACTAATACTGAACTAAGCAAAATTTCATTGAGATATGGGGGACATATCAATGAGATGGGCAGACAGGGATATAAATATAAAAAATTGAACATAGGTGGTGGTGTCTACAGATATTGGTTGTTATCTGTCCCATCCCAAATAAGGATTCCTGAAAATGCACATGACATTTTTATGGATCAGGTGGAAAAAAGATGTGGTGAGGATATGTCTGCAGAGGTTTCAGAAATATTTGAGGAACTATATTTTCATGCAGTCAGGAAAAATGGTTGGTATTTGAGAGAAATGGAAACTGAACAACAGATGAAATGGGATTTGAACTGAAAGGATTTGACCATCTATGAACTACAACATTATTTCAACAGGTTCCAAGGGGAATTGTTGCATTTTACATGATGATGTCATGGTGGATTGTGGGGTTCCCTATTCCAAGATAAAAAATGAACTTTATAACATCAAATATCTGTTGATAACACATACACATCAGGATCATTTGCATCCCAAGACAATCAGACAGATTGCAATGAACTTTCCAAGAATCAAGATAATAGGAAACTATGAGGTTCATGCAGTTTACAACTGCAATATCATTGCAAATGCAGGGTTTGATATTGTCACAGATGATTATGTGTTCCACCCTTTTGAATTGGTTCATGATGTCTTATGTTATGGATTCACATGGGAATGGAATGGTCAAAAGATCATTTATGCAACAGACACATCCAATTTGGACAATGCACCTGCAGGAAAATATGATTGGTTGTTCCTTGAATCAAACCATGATGAAAAGAAATTGGAACAGATCAGGGATCAACAACATGGTTCCTATAATCCATATTTGTCAGGAAAAAGGCATCTGTCAACCCAACAAGCAAAGGCATTTTTTTATCAGAATAGAAAGGATCAGGAATCACAATTCATTGAACTGCATCAAAGTTCAAGATTTTATTAAAAAGGATGATTGTACAATGGAAAATGAATTGATGAAAGAAAATGAAATGTCCAATGCCATTCAAAACATTCAAGTGGTTCAGGGATCAGTGATTTTTGGTGCCTATGAGGAATTAAAAAGACAGGCGACCAATCTTGCAGAACAAATCCGAACTGTTGAGGTTTCAGATGACAATGTGAAACAGTCCAAAAAACTTTTGGCATCTGTCAACAAGAGGGTGAAAGAACTAGAGGACAAAAGGATTTCAATCAAAAAAATGATGTTGGAACCTTACATGAATTTTGAGGAACAGGTGAAAGAAATTGTTCAGATTGTCAAGGATGCAGATTCCCATGTGAGGGTTCAGGTGAAACACCTAGAGGAACAGGAAAGAGATCAAAAGCATTATGCCCTGCAGGACATTTTTGACAAAAGAAAAAAGATGTATTCCTTTGGTGATTTGCTAGATTTCACGAATCATTTTTTGAAACAAAAATATTTGAACAAAACAGTGACCATTGATGCAGTAGAAAAGGAAATGGTTGATTTCCTTGAACAACATCAAAAGGATTTGCAGTTGATTGAAAAAATGGATTCAAGTGGTGCCCTATACACCCACTATTTGAATTGTTTAGACCTTTCAAGTGCATTGACCCTTTGGAATGAAGAAAAGGACAGACAGGTGCAAATTGAAAGGAATTTGAAGGTTGTAAAACTGCAACCAACAGAAAGTGAAATTGCATTCCTTGTTTCAGTCAAAGTTTACAACCAAAAGGAACTGAAACTGTTGGAAATGATCCTAAAAGACAATCAATTTGAATACACAACAGACAAGGTGGTTTTATAAATGGAATTGAAAGAACAGTTGGAAATTGTAGATGTGAATTTTGAGGACAACAAAAAATGCACCATCATATTCCTTGATGAGGAAATGGGTGAAATCAGAGAGGTCAATTTCAACAGACAAAAATGGGATCAAGATGCAAAGAAATTTGTTGATGATGAGGAAAAAGCAAAACAAGTTGAGGAATGGTGTGAGGAACATTTCAATCTGCCATTTGACAGACTTGCAGAAACCATTGGTGAAAGAAAAGATGTGTATTGTTATGACACATTCAACAGTGTGTTCCCTGTCAAGATGATTCAAAAATTTGATGAGGATATGGTGGGACAGATTTTTGAGGTGGAAATTGTCCATGCAGAGGATGATGGAAAAAAGATTTCCTTACAATTTGAATATGATGGGGAATTGTATGAATCCAAAATGCAATATGCAGATTATTTGGAAGCTAGAAAAGAATGGTTGATTAATCCGATTAAGAGAAAAAAACAATATGAAAAATTTGAGGAAAAGTTTGGATTCCTTGTTGGGGAAATTGACAAAATGATTGGAAAAACAGTCATGGTGGAAGTAAAAAAAGCAATGGGAAAATACATTTATACAGAAGTGAAACCGTTTCCAAAGAAAAAAAAGAAAACATCATAAAAGGATGATTCAAAACAATGGCAGTTCAACAATTGGACAACTTGGATGAACTTTTGTTCTATGATATTGAGGTATTTTCACATGATGCCTTTGTGGTATTCAAGGACATCAACAAGAAACTGAAAAGAGTATTTCACAACAATTTTGTTCAACTGTCTGATTTCATCAAGGGAAAAACCCTTGTTGGATTCAACAACTATTATTATGATGATAAAATTTTGACCTATATGTTGGATTTGAAAACAGTCCAACAAATAAAATATTTGAATGACCAAATCATTTTGGGTGAGGATGTCAAGTTTGTGAAACCCAAATTTGACAGTTTGGATTGTTTCCAACAGATAGATGTTTCAAGACCATCCTTGAAAAAAATTGAGGGCAACATGGGAAAGATGATTCTTGAATCATCTGTTCCCTTTACGATCAATAGACCACTGGAACCTGATGAATATGAATCTGTTCTTTTTTATTGCATGTATGATGTGGACACAACTATTGATATTTTTAAGAAGAGATTAAAATCATACTTTATGCCCAAAATATCACTTGTTGATATGTTGGGCAGGGATGATGCAATCAGGTGGAACACCACCACAATCAGTGCCAATTTATTATTGAAAAAACCACTGCCAAAATGGTCAGGATTGAGAGTTCCTGAATGGATGATGGAATTGGTTCCCCCTGATGTCAAAGAACTTTGGATGACCAAAGACAAGGGAAATGTCACTATTCAGGAATTTGGCAATGAGATTCAGTTTGCATTTGGTGGTTTACATGGGGCACATACATCCATCAAAAAGGCAAAAAATGTGAAATTGTTAGATGTCACAAGTATGTATCCAAATATTATTATCCTTTTGAAAGTTCTTGGAGAACATGCAACAGAAATATACAAAGGAATACTGGACAAAAGGATTGCAGTCAAGCACATTGACAAAATGTTGTCTGATGCCCTCAAATTGATTTTAAATAGTGTATATGGAAATTTGGGCAGTAAATATTCTTTATTGCACAACCCAAATGCATTGAAATCTGTTGTGGTATATGGACAGATTGCCCTTTATGAATTATGCAAGAGGATTTCCCCATTTTGTACAATCATAAATATCAATACAGATGGGGTTGCATTCATTCCACATGACAATTCCTATATTCAAGCATACCAAGAATGGCAGGATGAATTTTCACTTTCCCTAGAGGAAAAGGACTTTGATTTGTTCCTGCAAAAAGATGTGAACAATTATATTGCAGTGAAACCTGATGGAAATCTAATCTGCAAGGGTGCAGATGTCAATAGATATGAAGAGGATGCCCTGTTCAAAAATAACAATAGCAGGATTTTAGACATCTGCCTTGTTGAACACTTGGTGAATGGTGCAGATATATATCAGACATTATTGGATAATGTCAAAAATCCACACCTGTTCCAATACGTTTTGAAAAGTGGAAATACATACAAAGGCACTTTTGATAAGTATGGAAAGCAATACAACCAAGTGAACAGAGTGTTTGCATCTAAAAGAGAAGGTTTTTGCCTTTATAAATGCAGACATGATGATGGATTGGTGAGATTTGCAGATGCCCCACTCAACATGTATTTGCATAATGAGGATTGTGATGAAATTGACAATTTTGACAAGATCATTGACCTGAATCATTATTATCAACTAGTCATCAAACGATTGGAAAGGTGGGCATAAAACTTGTGTATAAAGAATTTATAGACAACGAGAAGTTCCCAAGAAAGGGTGCAGAAATATCTGATTCACATGAAACCTTTGATTCATGTGGATGGATATTGAAGGATGATGAGGTTGTGGTGGATGTTGACTGTCTGCAGAAAAGTGTGATTGAGAAAATCATCAGTCTGTTCAACATCAAGACCCAAATTGTTTGGACAACAAGAGGGTGCCATTTTTATTTCAGGAAACCCCAAGGATTCAAAGGGACAAAAAAAGTTTGTCCCCTTGGATTTGAAGTGGAATATAAACATAATAAAAATACACAGGCAATTACAGTCAAACAAAATGGTGAATTGAGGATCATTGAAAATGATGGTGTCAGGGATGAACTACCTGAAATATTTTACACAAGAAAAGTTTTGAAACCCCTGTTGGGAATGGACAAGGGTGAGGGCAGGAACAATGGATTGTTTGCACATAGAATGAAAATATATGAGTTGGAACAATGGCAATCCATTTTGAGATTCATAAACAACAATATTTTTGCAACCCCACTGGATGAAAGTGAGTTCCAAAACATCATCAGGGATGTTCATATTGATGCCAAAAAGAACAGTGAACCACAGGTGGCATCCATCTTGATTGCAAAATATAAAATTGTCCAATACCTTGGGAAATTATATTGGTTTGAAAATAATCAATTTGTCACTGATGATGACCATTTCAGACGGTTATTGTTCAATGAAATTGGTCAACAGAAATCAAGATATTTTGAGGAACTAATCAAGCAAATGAGAATACAGGCACCAATTGTGAATCAGGACAAGGTGTTTGATATTAAACTGGACAATGGAATTTTGAGGAATGGACAATTTCATGAACTGGATTTCAAAGAGTTCACCCCATACTGCATCAACATTCCATATGATCCTGATGCAACCCCTATTCCATTGGTGGATGAATATGTTGCCCAATTGACCCAAGGGGAAAAAGAATACAAAGATTTTTTGTTTGAAATCCTTGCACACACCCTGATTGTTGACAAAGAGTTCAAAAGAATGTTAGCAAAATTTTTTATTTTTGTAGGAGATGGGGGCAATGGAAAAGGAACATTGTTGATGATTATCAGAAAAATTTTAGGTCAACACAATTGTTCAGGTCTGTCCATCAAACAAATGGTTGATGAAAGATATTTCACCACCCTGCAAAATAAATTGGTGAACTTGGGTGATGATGTGGAAGATCAGGCAATTGACCATGAACAAATGAAAGTGATTAAGAATATTTCAACATGTGACTTTGTTGCAACTAGAAATTTGTTTGAACAATCCAAAGAGGTGGAATTGACCCTTTCCCTGATATTCACATCAAACCATGTTTTGAGGTCATGGGAAAAAGGCGAATCCTACAAAAGGAGAGTTCAATGGTGTCCCATGTTTTCCAAACCAACCCGAAAAGATAAGAGGTTCATTGAAAAATTGACAACCCCTGATGCCCTGAAATATTGGATGAAATTGATTGTGGAAGGTTATCAAAGATTATATGAGAATGATGGGTTCACTGAATCCCCCATTGTCATTGAATATAATCAAAACTATCACAAGATGAACAACAATTGCATTGAGTTCCTGCAGGATTTTAATGCAACCCATTTTGAGGGGAAAAGGGCACCTGAATCATATGATGAATATGAGGTTTGGGCAAATGAAAATGGGTTGTCTGTACATTCAAGAAAACTGTTTCAAGAATCAATGTTGAAAGTTTTGGGATTGGAAATCAAAAAAACCAACAGAAATGGGAAATCTGTCAGATGCTATATGACTGCAGATAAATGAAATTTTGTCCTTTGTCCTTTTTTTGTCCTTTGTTTTGTCCCTTGCAAAATACAGCATTATCAAGGGATAAAAGGACAAAAGGGACAAAGGGACATAAATATTTCAAAAAAGTGATAAAAATAAAAGTATCTTTTTTATACCTATAAAAAGAACGATTATAAAATACAGTATATAGATTTCACCAAAAAAGTTGTCCTTTTGTCCCTTTTGGGGTTCAAACCCTTGGAACACATGGGATTGAACAACAGATTGACATGTCCCTTTGGGGACAAACTATGTTCAAAAGTGACAAAGGTGGAATCTATATGAATCTGAAAGACATCATCAAAATTTCCAAAGTCAGAAACCTGAAATGGTGTGACCACCATATTCACACTGATGTTGGTGGTGGAATTTATAGAATGTATGATATCAACAAAAATGTCATCTATGTGGGGAAATCCAATGACCTGCACAGGCGATTACATGAACACTATTCCAAGAAATCAAATACATCCTATTTCATTGATGAGGTTGTGAAACATGAGGTGATTTTTGAAAATGATCCTGTCATGCAGACACTTTTGGAATCCATTTTTATTGCCTATCATCACCCCAAGTTCAATGATGAGGTTCAACAAAAGGAGAATGACAACAATGATGTTCAATGACCTAGACATTGCAGATGAGGTTCTAAGAAATATTGAATTGGAATATGGCAGATCAATTGCAAGAATCCCCTATTTTGAAAGATCAGAGATGGAACACAACTGTTTTGACATTAAGGTCATTTTTACTGATTTTAAATTATTAGAGGGACAAATCCGAGTGATTCCCATGTGGGACAATATGTTTGACATTGGTGCAACAATCCGAGTTTCAGGAACCTACTATTGATGGTGGTGAACACTTTGAATCCAAAGTCCATGAAAGAAAGGCAGATTGAAAATCATTTAAGGTTTTATAAAACATATTTGGTTGGGATCAAAAATTGTGAACAACAATTGGAATATATCATGCCAAATATCACAACCAAATATGGTGCAGACAATCATGGTTCATTCTTTTATGTGGTGGCAGATTCAACCTGCAATGTTGCCCTTGACAGGATTGAGGGAAAAAGGGCATTGGATTTGCGTGAGGAAATTTCCAAATATAAAATCATCACCAAATCCATTGACCAAGCAATTGCAGAACTGAAACCCCAAGAACAGGACTTTGTGAAATACAGATATTTTGAATGTCTGCCTATGCATGATGTGAAACAGAAATTGGGATATTCAGAGGAAAAGAGTGTCTACAGATTGAGAAAACATGTTCTTGACAAATTGATGATTTCCCTGCATAACCTTTTTTCTTTCAAATAAAGTTGGGCACAATAAATTTGGTGAAAAAAATCAAAAAGGAGATGCCAATTGTGAAAAAAGTATTTGTTCCCTTTTTTGCACTTTTTTTGATGGTTGCATTTGAATCATCTGCAAGTGCCCAACATTATGTTGAAAAGGGTGAAAGTCTGTCCCAAATTGCAAAAACCTATGGAATGACCTTAAAAGATATCATTTCATTGAATCCACACATAGAAAATCCCAATGTGATCCATATCAATGACTATATTATTGTGAGAACAAAAACCGAACCACAAAAGGACTTGGTTGATTATGCAAGATCATTGCAGTCTGTCACTGCATATGTCTATGGAGGACAAAAGGCACCATATGAAACAGACTGCAGTGGTTGGGCACAACATGTCTATAAAAAATTTGGTGTGGAATTACCTAGAGTTTCAAGGGATCAGGCAAAGACAGGAACACCTGTCACATTTCAAGACCTGCAAATTGGGGATTTGATGTTCTTTTCAACAAGGGCAGATAAAGTCATCACCCACACTGGAATCTATATGGGAAATGATTATTGGATTTCCAACCTGAATGAAAAGAAAGATGTTGAAATCCTATCCACTTGGGGCAGTTGGGCACAAAAATATTTCCTTTGGGGAACTAGACATGAAATTCCTGCAAAGGCAGTTTGAAAGGTGGAAAAACTAATTGACAAACCATGAGGAATCACCACAAATCAAATTGGTTCCATTCAAGGTGGAATCATTGCAGACCCAAACCCATGAAATCCCCTATGGTGTCAGTATGCATCAGGCACCTGAAATTTGGGAACAGGGTGAAAAGGGAAAGGATGTTGTCATTGCAGTTTGTGACACTGGAATTGACACAAAACATCCTGATTTGAAAGACAATATCATTGGTGGCAGGAATTTCACCCCAGAGGGTTGGGGACATGACCAATTTGAGGACTTGAATGGTCATGGAACACATGTGGCAGGAACTATTTCTGCAAATGGAAAAATCAAAGGTGTGGCACCTGAATCCAAGATTCTTGCATGTAAAGTCCTAGACAGACATGGATCAGGGAACTATTGGTCAATCATTGAGGGCATCCGATATGCAACCAATTGGAGAGGTGCAAATGGTGAAAGGGTGCGAATCATCAACATGTCCCTTGGTGGTGGTGTGAATGATAAAAAATTAGAACAGGCAATCCTTGATGCATGTTCCAAGGGAATTGTTGTGGTTGTTGCAAGTGGAAATGAAAGTACAGACACAGGAATCCATGAAAGTTTTGAAACAAGTTATCCTGCACTTTACAATGAATGCATCACTGTTGGGGCATGTGATGAAAACAAGAAAATTGCCTATTTCTCAAATGAACATTTGCAAGTTGATGTCACAGGTGCAGGTGTGGATGTCCTTTCCACCTATCCATCCCAAACCTATGCAAGATTGTCAGGAACATCAATGGCAACCCCACATATTTCAGGAATTATTGCCCTATTGATAAAAATGGGTGAAAACAAGTTCAGAAGGGAATTGACTGAATCAGAGATTTTTGGCATGTTGACAAAGGTCTGTTGTTCCCTTGGTTACAAGGCATCAATTGAGGGAAATGGGATTCCTGAATTGACAAGGTTTTTTGAAGAATGTTAAATTGTTCATTTTTGCATGATGTTTTTGTGGGGGCAGGAATTTTCTTTTTTCTATTTCTTGCATTTGTGTACACTCTTTTTCAGTGGGCAAAACACAAAAAATAATCAGGCAGCCGGAATCAGAATAGTCTGAAAACGGCCTCTGATTATTTGATGAGTACCAAAGGAGATATTTGCAAGGTGTGAGTCTTGCATGATTATCCTATGCAGGATGACAGATTTGTGACACAAAAAGTACCTTATTTTATCCATAAAACATGACTATAATATAGAATGTCCTGAACTTTCCATTGTACGGTTAAACAGAAAGACATCCCACTTGGGGTGTCTTTTTTCAATGAGGTGAACCATGAAAGATGAATTGATTTTTAGTCTTTATATTGTACTAATGGCAATGTTGGGTTCCTACACTGCAAGATGCCTTGAACAACTGATAAGGGTGATTTTTGAATGAAAGAATGGTTATTCCATCAGGTGTATGATTTTAATGTGATTATTTTCATAAGTATTATGGTTTTTAATGTGGCATTATCGAAAAATAACACATCAAAATTGATTGCAGAACAGTCCAAGGAATTATATTTGGAAATTGAAGAGGTCAAAGATGAAATAAGGGAATTGAGAAATAAATGAGTGAACAAATTTATTTGTCAGTTATAGAAATTTTAATCAGTTTAATCATTGAGGGTATCATCCTTTCAATGGTGTTCAACTGGATTGCAAACAAGGAAACCGAACAACAACAGAAAAACCTAAAAGATGAAATGAACAACATTGAAACCCAAAATAAATTGATATATGAACAATTGCAACAGGAAATCAGAATGGCAAAAACAGAGTTGATTTCACAAATCAAAGAAAGTCAGAAAGGTGGTTCAAAAAATGGTTAAAAGTTTTGATATTAAAATTGACATTGAAAAAGATATTTATTCACCCATGCAGATTCAATTTGAAGTGTCAAACAGTGATGATTCAGTTGAATTGAATTTTGAATTTGTCCAAGATGACAACCCATTTGATTTGACAGGACAAACCATTCAACTTGCAGTTTCAAATCCATCAAATAAAATATTTTATCAAGATATCCAAATTGAAAATCCTGTTGAGGGAAAAGCATCTGCACAATTGTCCAATCAGGGATTCAATCAGGCAGGATTGCATGTTTCAGAAATTTATATAAGGGATGTGGACAACACCATTGTCACATCCCCTTTTTATTTTATTAGTAGGGCATCACTGATTCAGACAGAAACAGTTCCAACAGGTGATGGAATTGTGGATTGGGTGAATGTCCTGAACAAACCATCATTCTTTCCACCTGAATCCCACATTCATGCAATTGCAGATGTGACAGGATTGCAGACTGCATTGGATTCCAAGGCGAATGTTGGGGAAACAGGAACAGGTGATGGTGGTGCCCCTGCAGTTCATACCCATGAAATTGCAGATGTGACAGGATTGCAGACTGAACTGGATTCAAAGGCAAACATCAATCACACCCATCCTGAATATTTGACAGATGTTCCTGCAGAATATTTGACCCAAACAGAGGGTGATGCATTATATCAGGCAACTGGAACAATCCCTGCCCACACCCATCCTGAATATTTGACTGATATTCCTGCAGACTATTTGACCCAAACAGAGAGTGATGCATTATATCAACCAAAAGGAACCTATTTGACAGACATTCCTGCAGAGTATTTGACAGAGGTGGAAGGTGATGCAAGATATCAAGCAACTGGAACCATCCCTGCACATGACCATCCTGAATATTTGACTGCAGTTCCACCTGAATATTTGACAGATGTTGAAGGTGATGCAAGATATCAGGCATCAGGATCAATTCCTGCACATGACCATGCAATTGCAGATGTCACAGGACTACAAACTGCACTGGATGGAAAAATGGATGATGGGGATGCCTATCTGAAAACACAAACCTATTCAAAAGGTGAGGTTTACAACAGAACTGAAATTGACCAAATGACAATGGGTGAGGGTGGTGGTTCACCTGTTATTGTTGAGGACAATTTGATGTCCGTATCAACAACAAATGCCCTGTCATCAAATCAGGGTAGAATTTTGAATGAAACAAAGGCAGACATCAATCACACCCATCCTGAATATTTGACTGATATTCCTGCAGACTATTTGACCCAAACCGAGGGTGACACATTATATCAGGCAAAGGGAACATATTTGAC
>Ga0070712_100001216_pt1 | contig 15577 bp, 15 predicted proteins | sample LARL81metaG_FD_71396 | JGI IMG/M metagenome (GOLD analysis project Ga0070712, IMG submission 71396) | Corn, switchgrass and miscanthus rhizosphere microbial communities from Kellogg Biological Station, Michigan, USA - LAR L8-1 metaG | ecosystem: Host-associated > Plants > Roots > Rhizosphere ...
GCACTTCGCGTGACCGTTCGATCAAATTTCATGGCGACATGCACACTTGTCCTAACTGTAAGACGCGTAGCCAAGCGAACGGTAAGCGGGATGGCTGGAATCCGGCCAGATTTTCAGAAGCACACCAGAGAATTTGACTGAATTGTTGCTCATCAACCAAGCGCTGCTCGTGCCCCGTGGATGACGAGTACTGTCGATCATCCGGTAAAACCGGAAACAGATCGATCTCACTTTTATCCTCTCGCCACGCCTAATCGAGCCTATTCAGAGTCGCCTAAGGTCGTTCGCGGTCACGAGTGGAGTGTCGGAATCGGGCCCTGTCGCCAGCGAACGACCAGCCTCACGTCGCGCGTCTTCGCATTAACATCGGCCTGTCTATTCGCTGACAACTTTGCCGAATAAGTACAGCGTGGCTCCAGCTAGCATGCCTCCGGAAAGAACAATTGGGCCGGCAAGCAGGATTCCCAACGTCGACGTAAGCAATAAGAGCCCTCCTGATTGTCGTAGGGACCAGCCCCGCTCAATGAACGGTAGCGCAAGTGCGAACAGTAGAGAGAAGATGACGAACGCAGCCGCGGCAACCGCTATTCCTCTCAGCAGCGACTGACTCATCGTCCTCGTCTTGGCGCGATTCACAATCGGTCCACCGCACAAAGCGCCCGCAATTCCACTGGCTACGATTGGCAGCACAACGTAAAGAAAGATTCCCCGAAGTGCCATGGTTAATGTATGAAACATTACTGCGACACACAGCAATGCAAACCCCGCGAACCACATAGCAGCTAGGAATCTCTCATGAAAATCAGTTAGATTCATGAGCGGTCAACAACGTGGATTGCATCTGCATAAACAGCTGAATCCAGAGACGAAATGGCTAGTATTCGTATTAAAGACAAGCGTTCCGAGATCGCTGGAGTAAGACTCATCTATGCAACTGATTGAACTCGGTCTGGTTAGTAAGTATGCCTGATTCGGCTTGCAGTCAGGACGGTTTCTTCGAATGCCCGCCTGAAAACTCGTTGCCAGAGAGTCAACCTAGAATTTACCTCGTAATGACATCTGCTATCCATCGAAGTTGTTAAGGTCACGCATTCGATATTGGAGGTTTCTATGAAAGAAAGAAGTGCGGTCCTGCCTTTGTCGCTAGCTCTTGTAACGACAGGGTGTGGCAACAGCAGTCCTCGTATCCTTCAATCCGTCATCGCGAGTCCGGCAAGCGCCGATGCGCAAACTTTCCCCAATGGAAAGGTGCAATTCACCGCGACCGGGATCTTCAACAAAGCGCCAACTCATGTCACACCTTTGCCGGCGTGTTCCGCGCCGAACTCAGGTGCCGCTTGCATCACGGCATGGTCAACGTCCCCTGACACAGTTGCTACGGTTGATCAAAGCGGAGTCGCGCAGTGTCTGCCGGGACAGTCTGGCAGTGTGACCATTGAGGTCGCTGTCGTAGGCGATCATCCTCTCATGAATGTAGCGAAACTGACGTGTCCTTGACATAAAAGTTCCTGAGAAAACGCGCCCCTGTGGGATGCGGCGTCCAGCGTTGCTGGCGATGGAACAACCGATTTGGACGGGGGATGTCCGTCCTTGTAAGAACCTCATCAGACTCACTTAGCGTTCGGATTGTTTAGCATTTGTGATGGATTGTGCCTCAGGATCAGCGTTGGCTTGCGGCGATGTGTGTCATTCGTGTCAGCCGACTCGACGGTGCGCACCAAAGCGACAGGAGTTCGATTGATCCTGATTTCTTATCTTTTTTTTGTCTGTGGTTGTCCCGCCGCTTACGCTTTTTGTCTTGTTCTTGTCCCATTCCTCAGTTGCTTTCACCGCTTGGGCAATTTGGTTCCTGGCCTCGTCAAGCGTGTGTTGTGATCGCCCATGAGACTCGACGAATTGAGTCGCCCCGGTGCCAAAAACTCGTGCTGTTTTACGTGCGAGTCGCTGATCACTACGCTAGATCACGTGCACTCTACGATTCGTCCCAATCGAGTTTTCGGGTTCCCGTGAGTCACCGTACCGTAAGGTCAGTATGTGATTTATGACCAGTCTAGCGATCACGGTAAACGATAAGTTATACAGAATCGAGGTTCCGCCTGAGACGCCGCTGCTGTGGGTGCTGCGAGACACACTCGGGCTTACAGGCACGAAGTATGGCTGCGGCATGGGACTATGCGGCGCGTGCACGGTACATCTGGACGGCGAGTCAAGACGATCGTGTCAAACGCCGGTTAGTTCGGTGGGTGCGAAAAAGATCACAACGATTGAAGGGCTCTCGCGGGATCGCAGCCATCCTGTTCAACGCGCCTGGATTGCTGAGCAGGTTCCGCAGTGTGGTTACTGCCAGTCGGGACAAATCATGCAGGCTGCGGCCTTTTTGGCCAGCACACCCCATCCGACGCGCGAGCAAATCGATGAGGCCATGAACGGCAATATTTGCCGATGCGCCACCTACCAGAGAATTCGTCGCGCCATCCAGCGCGCCTCAGGACAGAACGGCCGATGATTCCTCAAACGCAAGTTAGCCGGCGTGGGTTTCTGAAAACGAGCACCAAGACTGCCGGAGCTCTCATTCTCGGCTTCTGTCTAGGCACCCGCGGACAAGCGCAGAAACAAGCTTCAGCTGGAGACGGCTTGGTCTTCAAACCCAACGCGTGGCTGAGAATTACCGCCGATGATCAGATCACGGTTCTGGTAGAAAAACCAGAGCTTGGACAAGGCTCGCGCACGTACACGCCGATGATGATCGCGGAGGAACTGGAGGTTGACTGGTCCGCCATTCATGTGGAGCAGGCCCCAACAATTCCGTCGATCTATCAGGGGTTGCGCACCGGTGGCAGCGGCGGGGTGGCACATACATTTAGCCCGATGCGCAAAGTGGGCGCGCAGGCACGTGAAATGCTGATTACAGCTGCAGCCCGACAATGGAAAGTAAAGAAGGAGGAGTGTCGAGCGGAAAACGGTGCTGTAGTGCACGGTCCCACAAACCGCCGCTTGAGGTACGGCGAACTAGCGGGACCGGCATCCGAACTCCCGCAGGTAAATCCAGACCAAGTAACTCTGAAACAACCCAAGAATTTCCGCTTTATTGGTAAGCCCCTTCCGCGCACGGACGTGCCCAGCAAGGTGGATGGCAGTGCTGTTTTCGGCATCGATGTCCGGGTTCCCGACATGCTGTTCGCTGTGATCGCACGCTGTCCCTTGTTCGGCGGCAAGCTTCAGAGCTTCGACGGAGCTACGGCTAAGATCGTTCCGGGAGTTCGGGCGGTTTTTCCGGTTCCACCGCTCCCGCGGCGCTTCAACACCGCCGGAGGTGTGGCGGTGGTGGCAGATTCAACTTGGGCTGCCATGCAGGGCCGGAAGGCGCTTCTGCTGAGGTGGGACAAGGGACCGGGAAGCAGAGAAAGTACAGAAAGCTTGCGCAAGTTAGTCGAGGAGCGTGCAGCGGCACCACCCACGTTTATCGTTATCGATCGCGGTGATGCCCGGGAGGTACTGGCGGGTCCAGTTAAGAAGGTTGAAGGTCACTACGAGTCGCCATTTCAAGCGCATGCCACGATGGAACCTATGAACACAACGGTTCACGTCCGAGATGACGAGATCGAGGTGTGGTCTCCGACACAGTTTGGGGATGAGGTTCAAAAGGAGATCGTCGAACTTTCCAGCCTTCCAACCGAGAAGGTAATCGTGCACATGATGCTCTGTGGAGGATCATTCGGCAGGCGCTATCAATGGGATTACGCTGCGGAGGCATGGCAGGTCGCAAAGGAAATAAAACTGCCAGTACAGCTGGTGTGGACGCGGGAAGATGACATGCAACACGATTTCTACCGGCCTTACAACTACCAGCGCCTCTCGGGTGGCTTCGACGCACAGGGCAAACTTGTGGCATGGTCAACCCGAGTTGTCACTACCCCCATCTCGGGGTCTAACCTCTACACAGGATTTACTGAGTCTCTGGAGACATTAAAAGACCCAGCCACCGTTGCGGCACTGGAATGGTATGGTGCCGACATTACGCCCTATTCGATCCCCAACTTCCGGCTGGATTACTCTCACGCGGATTCGGTCGTGCCACGCTCATGGTGGCGGTCGGTGGCATCGTCCTACACTCCCTTCGCTAAGGAATGCTTTGTCGATGAGTTGGCTCATGCAAGCGGGCGCGACCCATTTCAGTTTCGAATGGACTTGCTGGCGGACAAGTCCCCTGAAAAGGAGCGACTCCGGGCGGTCTTGCAGTTGGCCGCGGAAAGTGCGGACTGGGGGAAGGCTCTGCCCAAGGGCCGGGGCCGCGGCATTGCTTGTCGAGCGGGCGGGAGCTACAGTGCCCAGGTTGCCGAGATCTCGGTAAACGATGACGGCACTGTGCAGGTTCTGCGCGTGGTCAGCGTCGTCGACTGCGGGATCGCCGTGAATCCCGATGGGGTAAGGGCTATGACCGAGGGGGCTATCAATTTTGCGCTGACTGCTGTGTTGAGCGGCGAGATCACTATCAAGGACGGCGCAGTAGAGCAGAGCAATTTCCATGACTATCAAGTGCTACGAATCAATCAGGCGCCAGAGGTCGAGGTTCATATCGTGCCTAGCCTCGAAGACCCGAATGGAGTGGGCGAACTCGGTGCGATGCTTGTGCCTCCTGCGGTAGCTAATGCGGTATTCGCCGCCACAGGAGTCCGGGTGCGGCGCTTACCCATTGATCCTCAACTTCTGAAACGCTCGAAATCCTGAGCCAGACACGGAACCGAATTTGAAATGACCGTCTTTTCTACAAGGAGGAGGAGATCGATGGACCGCAGGGACTTTATAAAGCGTTCATTTATGGCGACTGTTGCTTCGGCCTCCTCGCCCCTGTTTTCCAACACTGCCTTGGCGAGCGCTGCCCCGAAACACACTCTGGTGCTCGGCGGGACCCATTTCTTAGGGCCCGCACTCGTCGAGGCCGCGATCGCAGAAGGGCACACCATCACGCTTTTCAATCGTGGCGTTACGAATCCGGATTTATTTTCGCATCTTGAAAAGCTAAGAGGCTTTCGCAGCAGTGATCCCGGCGACGAAGACTTGTCAGCGCTAGCACGAAGACACTTTGATGTAGTGGTGGATGTATGGCCGAACGACCCTGCGCTCGCCGCGTCGACCGCAATGTTTCTTAAGGACCGCGTGGGACATTACCTTTACGTCTCGTCTGTCGCCGCATACGACTCTAAGGAATTCGCAAAAGCTGGCATCGAGGAGAATGCTCCACTTGAGCCTTGGAACGGGCCGGGCCGAAAATACAACCGCGGTAAAGCGGAGAGCGAAAGAAGGTTGCATGCGATCCTCGGCGAGAAAGTCACGATTGTGCGTCCAGGCCCCATCAAAGGGAACCGTGACACCACTCCGGACCTGCTGACGTGGCTGATACGAGCGCAAAACGGAGGCCGGCACATTGCGCCAGGAGACGGCAACGATCAAGTTGAACTGGTCGACGTCAAAGATGTGGCCCGATTCCTCACGCTGGCCATTGACCGCACACTTTATGGCACTTTCAATTTGACAGGAAGGCCGATGAGTTTCCATGACTTCTTGAATGCTTGCAATGCCACAACACAATCTGACGCGGAATTTGTATGGATACCTCAGGACTTCCTGCATCAGCATGGACTTGAGACGGACTTTGCATTGGGGCTGTTTGCTGGTAATTTCCCCTTCTGGCGTCCCGCCGGAGCAATGCCTGGCTTGTGGCAGATTAGCAGTGAGAAGGCTTTTCGTGCAGGATGGAAAACTAGAGCCTTTCAGGAGACTGCGCTGGATTGTCTCACCTATTTTCGTTCGCTACACGAGACTTTGGATTGGAGTGACTACCTTCCTGCGGACAAGGAAAAGCAGATCCTTGATGCCTGGGAGCATCGCTCTTCATAATCACCGTGTTCAAATGGGGCGATGGGAAAGGGCAAACTCTTTGGCTTCACCATTGCGTATTGTGTCGAAAAATCGGGCGCGTTCGTCTGAGCGCCAATGAAGTTATTGCAGGACGACCAAACCTCGAAAAATTGATTCCGCGCCAGAATCTTGATTTAGCATTGGCTGGATTACGGGAAAGCTGAACTGTTATGGCACATCCCCAGTTTGTCGTCGGGCACCACAAAGCGTTGTTAATTGCGGCCTGGTTGGGGGTGGTCCTTGTTTTCGCGACGCAGTGGTTTGTCTATGATGCGGCTCGCGGATCCGCAGACCCATTCCGCTATTACCTTTGGTGGTCGTGCTACACGTGGGGAGTCCTCACTCCCGCAGTGGCGAAGTTCTCCTACCTCAAACCCATTAACGCTACCACTTGGAAACGAGCTCTGCCGCTCCATCTCGGCACCAGTTTATTGCTTATTGCGGGCGAGATATCGATCGAAGCAATGCTTGGCAAGCTGCGTCTGCACCACAGTCTGTCGATGGAAGAGGCGATGCGGCATTACTTCACCCGGCATACCCAGGTCAGCCTGCTTACTTACTGGATGCTTGTAGGCGCCGTGCAACTATACCGAATGCGCGATGAAGCCCGAAGGCGCGAGCTCCGCTCCGCTAAACTCGAAGCCCAACTGACTGCCACCCACCTAGAGATGCTGCGCGCCCAGATTCACCCCCACTTTCTATTCAATACCCTACAGGCTGCCACCACGCTGATCCATGAGGACCCCGAGGGAGCTGAAGACATTCTCCTTCGCCTCAGCGAACTGTTGCGTGTCTCGGTCGACGAAGCGCACATCCAGGAATTCTCGCTGGCTAGAGAACTCGAAGTTCTTGATCTTTATATTGGAATTCAGGCCCGCCGTTTCGGAGATCGGCTTCGATTCGAGGTTTCAATCGATCAAGACGTTCGGGATTGCATCGTTCCCGCGCTGATTTTGCAACCGCTGGTGGAAAACGCGATTCGTCATGGAATCGGCATGCACAAGGACAGGGATACAGTTTCCATCCGAGCATTTCAACACGGCGGATCCCTCCACCTGGAAGTGCGTAATTTGAGCAGTACCCTCGACGATAACCCGGCACAGCTGCGAGAGCGCGGCGTCGGTCTGGCGAATACGCGCGCACGTTTGGAGCAGCTCTACGGAAATCGGCAGCAGTTTGTGCTACGACGTCTCGAACCAGCTGGAGTCTGCGCCGATCTTTCCATTCCGTTGCGATCGGCTCCAGTTTTTACCTTGGAACCATTTCGATGAGCATCAGAGCATTGATTGTTGACGATGAACCGCTGGCCCGCCGCGCCATACGGCGCTTCCTTGGCAAACATGCAGGCGTGGATGTAATTGGCGAATGCGGCGACGGGGAATCCGCTGTCGGAGCACTTCGTGAAGGAAAAACTGACCTTGTTTTCCTCGACGTCCAGATGCCGGCGATGGATGGATTCCAGGTGCTCACCGAGGTTGGAGCCAACCATATGCCAGTCACGATTTTTGTCACCGCTTACGACCGTTACGCTTTACGCGCATTCGACGCGAATGCCATCGACTATCTGCTTAAACCGGTCGGGAAAGATCGGTTCGATCGGGCTCTCACTCGCGCCAAGCGGCGAATTGCTGGCGAGCTCAAGCATGACGAGGTGCAGCGCATCATATCCAGCCTGGAGCGGCTTACCGCAGTCCACAACTACCCGGAGCGGTTGGCCATTCCTAAGAACGGACGAGTGCAATTCGTCGCGACCAAAGATATCGACTGGATTGAAGCTGAAGGCAACTACGCACGTCTTCACGTTGGCAACCAGGAGCATGAATTCCGCGAAACTCTCGCGAACCTTGAAGAGAAACTCAACCCCGCTGAGTTCTTACGGATACATCGCTCCACAATCGTGAATATCCAGCGTATCAAGGAGATCCAAGCCTGGTTTCACGGGCACCATCGAGTGCTACTCGAAAATGGCGCAGAACTGAGAATGAGCCGGTACCAACGCGAGATCGCAAGAAAGCTTGGGTTGACCTAGTTGGAACCAAGGTTGTCTGGTAGCACCAGTCTCGTAAGTAGTGCAAAACTCCGAATCGGGCGAAATGGGCCCTCGGTAAACACTGTGGTCCACTCAAAAAGATTCCGGCTGCGCAGAAGCCGAGGAGTATCCAAGTTTTACCTACTTTTGACAACTCGGCGCGGAAATCGACCTAAGCTGCAAATTCACAAAAGCGGATTGCGTGGAAGAGCAGGCGCTCGCGAAATGAAGATTTCACAAAACGATTACCGCTTACTCGCTATTGGACTACTCCTTTTTAGTATCACCCCAATTCAATCGAAAGCAGTTCCAGCACCACAACCGTCGGAGCAGCAATTAATCGAGGAGTATCGTCGAGCGCACGATCGCCGTGATTTGGAACGGATGCTAGCGCTCTTTTGCTGGGACAAGGTCACGCCGGAGATAAGGCATATCACGGAAGGGCATGTGAAAAGCAGCTTCGATGACAAAATTATAGATGTAAAGATTACTGCGGAGCATCCCAAGGGGAGGGTTAACCAGTTTCTCAGAAATGGCGTTCGTTACGGATTCAACCTAACGGTGATTAAGGAACTGGTCGTGGAATCCGGTGTTCCGAAGGGCGACGCAGAGATGTCTTATTTTCCGATCGGGATCAAAGATGGCCAATACGCGATTGCGCTAATGGCTCCGCTCTCGAATACATCGGCGACGGCGCAACTCAGTTATGCCGCACCCGAAAAAACACCCATTGCAATGGCTGGCAAAGTTACAGTCCCGCCAAGAACACCTTTGACCGTGCGACTGGACCAGATTGTGGGTTTGAAATTGGTTGAAACTGGAGGTGGCTTCTCGGCAACACTCAGCCGTCCAGTTCAGGTAAACGGCGTAACAGTCCTTCCGGTCGGCGCTACTGCTGAAGGATTGGTTAAAAAAGAGGCAAAATACAGTCCGGAAATCACCCTGAAGTCCATCAGCCTCAATGGACAGTCATGGCGCGTCCGCACTTCAACGATTGTCTTCAATCAGCAGATATCGTATCCGTCAGGAACAGAACTCACGTTTGACCTTCAGTTCCCGTTAGAAATAGTTCCGCGCTGAGTGAAAAGTGCAACTTGTTCATCGACTTTGTCAGCGCCAAGGCTCCGCCATCGCAAGCCGGCCCACAAAAACCAGCGTTGTGATGTTGGCAAAACGTGAAGGCTAGGATTTACCCCAACATAGTATAAAGACTTATTTTCTATGGCCACTCCAAATATCCCGTCTTCTTACCCTAAAAATGACAGCACTTTTTTGACGGCCCTACTGCCGAATCGGGGGAGGACTAGGTTTGTGCGCGCTGCCATTCTGTTGTTTTTGGCTGGTGGCATGGTCGGGTGGATTGCCATAGCTGCGAGGGTATTCTCGGAATTTCATGCCCGGCATAGCTGGCCTGTTGCTCAAGGTTATGTGACTGATGTGCGTGTTAAGTCCTACGCGGGTCCTTCCTCAAGGGACCATGTTTCCCACTATTTCGTAGAATATGAGGTCCGGTTCGCCGTGCCCGCTGAGCAATGTCTCACTGGCACAACTTTCGTCATCCATGGGGAACCACCATTGTGTGAGGGGATCGTGCGCACGCGCACGACAGATTCCGAGACACTGGCGAACAGTTGGTTCGAGCGTCATCGGTTCAATGCAGCAGTCGGAGTTTTGCATGATCCGAATGGGTCGGGCGTCAAGATTGTCGGTGAGCCGATTTACCTCGTGTACCCCTGGAAAGAAATCTCTGGGATGTCTGGCTGGATGATCTTTTTTGGGACATCTCTCATCATCACGCAACGCCGACTCCGATATTTGGAGACTCTGCCAGAGAATAATGATGCATCCCCACCTTCCCAGTCACCACCGCCAAGAGGCGACGATTTAATCGACCTGAAGCTCTCTTGATTCCGTTTACTCAGACCGGATTTTCAGTCCATAAATCGCCAAGAGATTTCAGTGGACAGATATAAAAAAAGTGCTTCGCACTAATCTGTTCACTTTAATGAAAATCGTGCGATTCTGTCACGGCTGCACTAATGGACAAAGGAGAGATGCGCTCCGCTTTCGGATGAACAATTCCGTCTTGATTCTGGACACGGCCTTCCACTCGAATGAAGCGTTCATGAAGCACGACGATTGGGTCACCGGTGTAGACGTCGGGCATCACAATGACGTTGGCGTGACCTGTTTCATCCTCGAGAGTAATGAAGATTAAGCCCTTGGCTGTCCCGGGTCGCTGGCGAGTAATCACGGCGCCCGCGGCAATTGCACGTTTGTTGTGCGAGAGCTGCTTGAGTTCGCTTGCAGAAACAATTCCCATTTCCCGCAATTGCAGACGTCGATATGCCCTCGGGTGTGGCCCGATCGTCAAGCTGGTCCCATGAAAATCGGCGACCAACCGTTAACGGACTAATGGATAGAACTGAAGAACCACCATCACCAGCAGACTCAATAACACTGCCCTTTGAATGGCTGTAAGAAAAATCTCGGGCTTCATTCGACCTCCGCGCGGAAGCTCTGAACCGCCCCGCGTTGAGACCGGAATATAGGGCCAATCAGAATTTCAGTAAAATCAGCGAACTCACTGAAACTGCCTTCCGCACACATACAGGAGCACTTGAGGAAGCCTTCTCGGCCGCGGTGAGGCGTGAGGATGGTTAGAGATGTGAGAGGCCGTAACTGCGATGGCGCTGAAAATAAAGTCTAAGCAGGCCACAGGCTTCGCACACTAACGCCGGAATGGTGTTTTTCGCCGGTGAGTCGAAACAAAAGCTGTTGCTCAATTGGTAGATTTTGTTACAAGTGAACTGGTAAACGGAAAGCGATACGTTCTGGACTTTCAAGAATGGATGCTAAGAAAGAACTCTTGCCGATTTGAAGCTTTTTTGTACTAACGACAAATATCAGGTGTCCAGCCTCTAAAAAGGCGGTTGCCCGCTTGATCGATTTTTGTACAAGTGAACCAACAAAGCGGAACATTCGTTTCGGCTGAGCTTTGACAACGGAAGTTCCTGCTCTGACGTAACTAAACATAACAACTCACATTACCTCCGTGATCGAGCCAGCATCGGCCCTCTCTCGATATGATGAACACGATTGGGGTGGCGGCATGGTCTTCGGTAAAGGCTCGGGAATTGTTGGTCTCATCGCTCAGGTGGCGGTAGCCTGCTTCTGGGCCTACCGGGGAGCCGACGGGATATGGCTCCGGTTTACTGCAAGTGAGGGGCAAAAAGCTTCCGTCGTTGGTATTGCAATCGCATGGGCTCTAGCCGCGGCCACGGCCTATTGCGTTTTTCGCCAGTTCAAGTTCGTGGAGGAAGACGGGCATTTCAAGACCTGGCTGGTGACCAACGCTGAGAAGATTCGCAACAACCATCCAGTTTTCTACCGGGGCCAGCGCATCTCACCGGAAACCGAGCTGGTGCGTCATCACTTGGTTTTTTCGGCCATCATTCTGTCGTTCCGGATGCAGACGCGGTGGATTATTAAAGGCAAAGAGCCGCGGCTGGGACACGCTCTGGCTGCCAGCCTCTACACCTTCTGTTATGGCTGGTGGGGTTTCCCCTTCGGGATCTTCTGGACGCCTGTAGCCCTCTTCAAGAATCTCACGGGAAGCACCTCTGTTCGTGTGGCACAGCTGCTACAGCCTGCGCCCGCCAAGCCGGTTGGCTTCGGGCAGCGTTTTCAAAAGAACTTCTCAAGCCGCCTGCAAGGTGGCTTCTTCATCGACGGAGAGCCCGCTGGCATCATGCCCGCAGACGAAGTGGGCAAGGCGTAGCCTCTTCGAGTCCGGCCCTGACGGTTGCCTGCCGATAGTCGCGCCGAAAGTTGCTTTTCGGCTGGCTGTCAGCGTGAGCCGTCTGGAAGAAGCATTCGGAATTCCACTTCGTAACCCGACTTTTCAGCGATTGCTAGATCGATTGCCCCTTGCGACTTGGCTCGATCCTCCGGATGAGTGCGTGCTGACGTTCTTCAAAAGTCGGCGGGCCATTTTCTGGATCGAAGCCATAAATGCGGTACCATTTCTCGGACAGATGCAAAGCGACTCCTCCCGCTTTCTTGCGGCTCGGAAAGTTTCTCTGGGAAAAGCATCTGTCGAAACCGTCGGATGTCTTGCATGCATCAGATCTGTTGGAACACATCTCCAGTTCCGTCGAGTGGTGCAGGTGGTAGCCGGGGAATTACTACGCAAACGGACTCTGAGCGCAGATGAAGTAACGAAGCTGGTACTTGCGCAATTGTTGGCGGCGTGACGATCTGCGAATCGAAAAAAAACGCCGCGATGCCGGGTCTTTGTGACTGCTGTTATCGTGTTTGTTAAGAGTGGCAGTTTCAGGACACTGCTCCGGACGCCAATTGCGAATCCCTCTTTGAGAATCCTGGCCAGCAGGTGATTTGAAGGAAAGACTGCCTAGCACCCCTTGCCGAACCGTTGTCTTGGAGTGAGGTCCCATGGCGACAATTCTGCCCTCTGTGGAGGTCAAAACAAAGTTATTGGCCGTGTCTCTTAGGTCAGCGCCGCAATATGCGCATACGCGCGGTAGTCGCCGGCGACGTGTGGCCGAGTAATCGGCCTACCCTACCCAGTGACTCGCCAAGGGAAACCAAGTGCGATGCGAACGTGTGACTTAGATCGTGAATTCTCACGGTGAGCCGGTATCGCATCAACTCTCGCTGCTTACCCTGAATCGTCTCTTCCGTGGCCAGCCCTGCCGTTTTCAAGGCCTGAATGGTGAGGCAGGAAGACGAAACCGATCGAGGCCGGGAAGACAGTTCTAACCAGTAGAACGGTCATAACATAAATTCATATCGGTGAGCTGTCAGCGTCGAATGCTTCGAGCTCCCTCTCTTCACGAAAACCAGGATGGCTTTGTAGCAGCCGCGCGCAACGATTCCAGCGAAGAATAGCATCGTCGTTGCTAGGAGGACGAATGGTTTCCGCGTCCGCGAAGCAGCGCATCGCCTCCTCGAAGAGGGGAGCGAGCGTATGCAGAGAGCGCCCCACCTGCATTTGCGCCTTGGCTCGCCGTTCATGAAGGAGACCTGTGTAATACAGGCGTTCGTAGCGCTCGGCAAGTCTTAGGAAGAGACCTTCTACTTCCCCGTAGCGATCTGATGCGTTCCCGCAGAACTGGTCGGTGATGGCAAGCCCCAACAAGCGCAGCGCCAGTTGATGCTCCGGTTCGACGGCGAGGATGTCGCGGCAGATCGATTCCGCCTCTTCCGGTTCATTGAGCGACCGGTAGAGCTCTGCTTTGGAGATGGCTTCTGGGATGCCGGCCTTTGATATGGTCTTCAACTTGAATTCCATGGGAACTCCTTTACTATCACCTCAGTCCTTATTTGGCGCCTCGGATCTTCCGAACCAGCATCAGCACCGGATCATAAAATTCATCCACAACGCGCTCCTTTAGCGGAATGATCGCATTGTCCGTAATATGGATCTCCTCGGGGCACACTTCAGTGCAGCACTTGGTGATGTTGCAGAGGCCGATGCCGAGTTCGTCCTTCAGCATTCGCGTGCGGGACTTCGAGTCGAGAGGATGCATTTCGAGCGCCGCCACCCGTACGAAAAACCGCGGCCCCCCGAACTCCTCCACCTTGTCATGCTCGCGGAGAACGTGGCACACATTCTGGCATAAGAAACATTCAATGCACTTGCGAAACTCCTGCACCCGGTCCACGTCCTCCTGGTACATTTTCCACTCGGAGCCCGAACGGGGCTCGAACGGTGGAATTTTCCTGTTCACCCGGTAGTTCCAGGAAACATCGGTGACCAGATCTTTGATCACAGGAAACGCCTTCATCGGTTGAACCGTGATGGACTTTTCCAGGGGAAGTGAATCCACGCGGGTTTTGCAAGTAAGACGAGGCCGGCCGTTGACCTCCGCCGAACACGAGCCACATTTGCCCGCCTTGCAATTCCAGCGCACGGCTAGATCGGGCGCCAGGTGCGCCTGGATGTAATGAAGAGCATCCAGCACGACCATCCCCGGGGCAATCGGGACGCGGTAGGTGGCGGGCTTCCCTCCTTCTCGGCTTCCCCGGAACACCTCAAAGATTGCTTCCGCCATTTGCGATCCTCCCGCTACTTCGCTTTTGTTATTTCTCTTCCGCAACCAGTTGCCTCAGGTCGCTGGGCATTTCCGGCACCGGGGATTGGTGAAGCATCATCGTGTCTCCGTCGCGGACGATCACAATGTTTTTCGTTCCCCAGACGGCGTCGAGTCCGGGATGGTCAATCCGGCTGTGAGCTCCACGGCTTTCCTGACGAGCAAGCGCGCTCCGGGTGACTGCCTCGGAAACCGTCAGCATCGACCTCAGGTCCTGGGCGAGGTGCCAGCCGGGGTTAAACAATCGCGAACCTTCCACGCTGACCTGTTCGGCGCGGTCCTTCAGCTTCTCAAGTTCCTCCAATGCGCGAGTAAGATCTTCCTTGGTGCGAAAGATGCCAACCAGACTCTGCATGCTTTCCTGCAAGTCGCGATGAATCGAATAAGGACTCTCTCCGGCTTTGCGCTCGAAGGGAGCCAATATCTCGCGTGCAGCCACTGCGACCTGCGCTGAATCAATGGGTGTACCTTGAACAGCCTTGGCATGCTCGGCGGCGGCCAAGCCAGCGCGATGACCGAAAACAAGTAGGTCTGAAAGAGAATTCCCGCCCAACCGGTTTGCCCCGTGGAGCCCGGCTGCTGCCTCGCCTGCGGCAAAAAGTCCCGGCACGGATGATTTTGCGGTTTCGGCTTCGACGCGAATACCTCCCATCATGTAATGGCAGGTCGGTCCCACCTCCATCGGCCCCTTGGTGATGTCCACGTCCGCGAGTTCCTTGAATTGGTGATACATGCTGGGCAGTTTTTTCTTCACATAGTCAGCGGGCTTCTGCGAGATATCGAGATATGCGCCGCCGTGTTCTGTACCGCGGCCTTCGCGCACTTCTGTATAGATCGCGCGCGCGACCACGTCGCGAGTAGAAAGCTCCATCTTCTTGGGATCGTACTGCTCCATGAAGCGCTGGCCCAATTTGTTGCGGAGAACACCTCCCTCACCCCGAACCGCCTCGGTAACGAGAATCCCCTGGACTCCTGGAGGCCAAACCATGCCAGTGGGATGGAACTGCACGAACTCCATATCCATGAGTTCGGCCCCTGCATCGTAGGCAAGCGCCATTCCGTCGCCGGTGTACTCCCACGAATTCGAGGTAATTTTCCACGCCTTGCCAATACCGCCCGTGGCCAGAACAATCGACTTGGCCCGAAACACCACGAATCGGCCCTGCTCGCGCCAGTAGCCGAATGCTCCAGCGACGCGACCGCCATCTTTCAGCAAGCGTGTAATCGTGCATTCCATGTAGACGTCGATCCCCAGTTGCACGCCGCGGTCTTGCAAAGTGCGGATCATTTCCAGGCCGGTGCGGTCGCCCACATGACACAACCGGCGAAAGGTGTGACCGCCGAAAGCGCGCTGCAGGATCTGTCCGTCCTGAGTACGATCAAAAAGCGCGCCCCACTGTTCAAGCTCTCGCACGCGGTCGGGGGCTTCCTGGGCATGAATTTGAGCCATGCGCCAGTTGTTAAGTAATTTGCCACCGCGCATGGTGTCGCGAAAATGCGTGCGCCAGTCGTC
>Ga0070712_100001217_pt1 | contig 15568 bp, 11 predicted proteins | sample LARL81metaG_FD_71396 | JGI IMG/M metagenome (GOLD analysis project Ga0070712, IMG submission 71396) | Corn, switchgrass and miscanthus rhizosphere microbial communities from Kellogg Biological Station, Michigan, USA - LAR L8-1 metaG | ecosystem: Host-associated > Plants > Roots > Rhizosphere ...
GCGATATACCGAGAGTGGCGAAGCATACCAAGCGTTCTTGAAGGGCAGATACCATTGGGGCAAGGATAGTGAAGATGACCTTAAGCAAGCGATTCAGTACTTCGAACAGGCGATCCGCTTGGACTCCAACTACGCTCCCGCATACGCAGGCATGGCCGATGCGTACGCGGAACTCAGTAATCTTGATTTCCTCCCGCCCAACGAAAGTTTCCCTAAGGCGCGGGCTGCCGCACTCAAGGCGCTCGATATTGATCCTTCGTTGCCCGAGGCGCACACGGCACTAGCGGAAGTCAGTTGGTGGTATGACTGGGATTGGTCTGCGGCAGAGAAGGAATTTAGGCGTGCTATTGAGCTTAATCCAACCAGTGCCGTAGCTCATTTTCATTATGGCTACATGCTGAGCACGATGGGTCGCTTCAATGAAGCAGTCGCGGAGTGCAAAAGGGCGCAAGAGCTTGATCCGCTCTCGCTCATTGTGAACGTGGATTTTGGCTACATCTACACTCTTGCGCGTAGGTTTGATGAAGCAGAGCCTTGGTACAGGAAGGGGCTTGAGCTTGATCCCAACAGCAATATCGGTCACGCGGAACTGGCTTGGAACTATGCCTTTAAGGGACAAACAAGCGAGGCGATAGCCGAATACCAGAAGATTCCTAAACTTCCGAGTCCTCGAACAGATCAGTTGCTTTCCGGGGGGCTGGGATATGTCTATGCTGTGTCTGGTAAGCGTGACGAGGCGCTGAAGATTGTTTCCCAGTTCGAGAAATTGGCTGGCGAAAAATACGTCGATGGGTACCAGATCGCGTCAGTGTATGCGGGTCTTCATGCCAATGAGAAAGCATTTCACTGGTTAGGTATTGCAGTTGAGGCACGCTCTGGGAGCTTGGTATATCTAAAAACTGATCCTTTCCTTGACAATCTGCATTCTGACCCCCGCTTTTCGGAGATATTGCGCCGCGTGGGTCTGCCTGAGTAAAGGTCTTGCCACCACTGCTCAAAAGGTATACCGGGCGAACCATCAAAAACGAAAATCGTGAGCTAACGGAATCAATCGCTTGCGGCATTTGTGGCGAGACCCTTCTTGACCACCACGTCCTAAGCTGAAGATAACAAGGAAGGCGACACCTTTGGGGCGGGCTGCCCTGCTCCTCCCTGTACGTCGTTGACTTCGCCTTCATCTCATCCGTACCATTCAAACCTGCGTGCGCCACACATGATCGGTCAAGCGATCTCTCATTACCGCATCATCGAGAAACTCGGCGGCGGTGGGATGGGTGTCGTCTATAAAGCAGAGGACACGGAGCTTGGTCGCTTCGTCGCCTTGAAGTTTCTACCGGAAGACCTAGCCCAAGATCCGCAAGCGTTGGAACGCTTTCGTCGCGAAGCTCGTGCTGCCTCCGCTCTCAATCATCCCAACATCTGCACGATATATGAGATCGGCAAGCACGATGGGCAGCCATTCATCGTCATGGAATTTCTGGATGGCGTGACGCTGAAGCACCAAATCGCTGGGAAGCCGCTAGATATGGAGACGGTGCTTGATCTCAGCGTCGAGATCGCAGATGCCCTTGACGCTGCTCATGCGGTTGGCATTGTTCACCGGGATATTAAGCCTGCCAACATCTTCATCACAAAACGTGGGCATGCCAAGCTTCTCGACTTCGGGCTGGCGAAAGTCACCCCAAAGCCAACGAACATTACCATGAGCGCTCCGACCATCGAGTCTGAGGAACACTTGACGAGTCCCGGCAGTGCGCTAGGCACGGTCGCTTACATGTCACCGGAGCAGGTACAGGGCAAGGAACTAGATGCTCGCACGGATTTGTTCTCATTTGGTGCGGTGTTGTACGAGATGTGTACGGGCACATTGCCGTTTCGGGGTGACACTTCAGCACTGATCTTCAACTCGATTCTGGAACGTGCTCCCGTAGCGCCTGTGCGACTGAATCCCGATATTCCGCAAGAACTAGAACGAACCATCAATAAGGCATTGGAGAAAGACCGCGACGTTAGGTATCAGTCGGCCGCAGACGTCAGAGCCGATCTGAAACGTTTAAAACGTGACACTGGTTCCGGTATATCCCGAATCAAGCACGAGCAAGTTACGCGCCGCCCCAAGTTTGTCGCGATAGCGATCTCCCTCGTCCTCGTGCTGGTCTGTGGTGGCGCGGTTGCGTGGTGGAAAAGCGGTCGAGATCATTCGAAGAGCACTTTGCCCAACCCAACGACGGTGGCGGTACTCCCGTTTGGAAACATGGGCGCTGATAAAGACGTTGATTTTCTTCGTCTGGCGCTTCCCGATGAGATAGCGACCACCTTGAGCCGTGTACGGTCCTTATCGATCCGCCCATTTTCGGAGACAAGCAAATACGGCAGCCCTGACACAGACTTTCAAAAGGCGGGTCGAGAGATGCGGGTAAGCAGTGTCGTCACAGGGCACTTCCTCAAGGCAGGTGACCAGCTACAGGTGACGTTGGAAGCCATAGACGTCGATTCGAATCAAGCAGTGTGGCGGGACACCTTGAGTGTTGCTGGTCAAAACATGATTGCAATGCGAGAACAAGTCCTGACGAGAATCACGAGCGGGCTTGTTCCCGCTCTCAGACCAGCATTAGGTACTTCAGAGGGGGGATCGCAGCCGAGAAGTGAGGAGGGATACGATCTTTTCCTACGAAGCGCGGCGGTGCCAAACGATCCGTTACCAAACAAAGAAGCTATCAAGATGTTGGAGCGAGCGGTGGGTCTCGATCCATCCTACGCTCCAGCGTGGGGAGCACTTGGTCACCGCTACTATTACGACGCGCTGTACTCGGATGGGGGGGGAATCTGCCTTTGCCCGCTCTAACGCTGCCCTTGAACGTGCGAAGGCGCTTGATCCCAATCTGGTCTCCGCTGCGGTGACTCTGGCTACCAACTGGGTCGAACGGGGGGAGTTGGAAAAGTCGTACACGGAAATGGAACAGCTCTTAAAAAGGCGACCGGAATACGGTTATGCTCATTTCGCCGTTTCTTACGTTCTGCGTTATGCAGGTCTGCTTAAAGAAGCACAACACGAATGCGACACCGCTTTGGCACTTGACCCCGGCGATTACAGGCTTCGATCCTGTTCAGAGGCTTTTTTTCTGGACGGAGAATATCCCCGTGCGATGGAGTACAACGCCCTCGACGCGGGTTCGCAATTTTCGAAGCGCGACGAAGTAATTATTCTCCTTCGCCAAGGCAGGAATGTTGAAGCGTTGGAGAAGCTTCGTACAATAACGGACGACGGCAGATACAGACTAGCCCAAGCGTGCATAGAGAAACGCCCATCATCAGAGATCGACGAACTTTCCAAGGGTGTTCTTGGTTTTGCCCTTTCTGACCCTGAAGTTCGATATACGACGGCGGAAATCGAAGCCTTCTGCGGTCGGAATCAAGTAGCCTTGGGGTTGCTTCGTCAAGCAGTCCAAGGCAGATTTTGTTCATATCCGGCTCTCGATTCCGATCCGCTGTTTTCGTCGTTGCGCCATACCGCCGAGTTCCAAGAAATCCGTGTCGCAGCCATTGATTGTCAAAACAAGTTCGTCGCGTTCCGGAATCAACATCGCCAATAAAGCACAGGGAGAACACCATGCGTCGAGAGCGTGCGCTGAAGGTTGTGCTGGTCGTGGTGGGATTGCTGTTTTCAGCTGCCGTTATTCCCTTGATGATGATGGCGAAGCAAGACCCGGCGTTGGCGATGATGATGAGCCTGTATGTTACGCTTGGCGTCTTTCTGCTGCTCGCATCGCGCAACCCCTCAGCGCACCGCAGCCTGATCGCTTTTACGGCTTGGTCGAGCTTTGCTCACGCCAGCATCATGGCAGTGCAGGCATTCCTAAGTCTCATCGCTCGCCGCGAACTGTTCGGAGTGGCTACGTTCGTTGTGATCGGCGTAGCCTTAACCGTACTGGCTCCGGCGAATCAGCGAGTCGAGCGGGCTTCTATTGTGGCGGCGTAAGACTTGCGCCATTGGTTTCGGATAGGATCAACCCCGCGAGCGCGGCGATCTTTTCGTCATGCGTCCACGGTGAACCCACGGTGCCGCGGAGATCGGAGATGCGTCGCCGAACACCAGCCGCAGCCTTCCCGAATGTCGCATTCGCACGCTCATCCAGTTCACGCTCGCGAAAACCCACGACAGGGATGCCGCAGCGTTCACATGCTTCGCGAGCAACCTTGCGAAAGAACTCTCCTTCGGCTGTATGCACCAGAGCGTGTGAGGCTAGGATGTTCGGAAGAGCAGGCAAAGCGCGACCGGAGGCTAGTAGCATCGCGCAGCCAACCACCCGATAATTACGGACGGTTACCGCGTCCAACATTTCACGTGTAGCTTGTAAGGCAAGACGTTCCGAAACTGCTGCGCATTTCTGAAGATGACGTTCGGCTTCTTCAAGCGGCAATGTTTCCGCAAAGTGATAGGGCTGCTTCCCGCCTTCCATTGTAGGTTCGACAACTACAATGCGTCTTCGATCAACTATCTCTGGAGCGGAAACGTTGCCGGAGATGCACACGAGCACTCCCCAACCCGAATGCATGCGAATACCAAAGGCTGCGTTTTTCATGCTCACTGAGGACGCCCTCCAGAATGCTTTCAAGAGGCAAGCCTATTCTAGAGAAAAGGTGGGGCGCGACGCGCTAATTGGAGGAAATGGGCAACACCTTTCGAAAGAGTGTTGCGCAGCGCCTTGTCTTGTGAACACCTCATCACAGATCAAGCAGAGGCACATGTTCTCATTGAGAACACGAAGGCTTTGCCGATTTTGTGGTTGCTGGCGAACTGTATCGTTTGGATGTCGTCAAACATCCTCGGCTCAGCGTTTTCTTTAAACCTGTGTTTCCTCACCAAAGATGGCACCCTCAACCAAAACTGGGGAATGAGAATTGCCGCTCGCCTCTTTCACTAGACGGCAGACGCTCGCCCGCGAGATAGGCATGCGGTTGATTAATGCCATCGGCATTTTGCAGCAGGGCACTATTTTGATTCCTTGCCGGGCAGAATAACAGTCGTTCGAGACACAACTCGCCAATCCTTTCCATCTCGTCGCCAAACGTCTACGCAGTAGCCGTGTTCCTCAAAAGCCTTCTTCTCGTTGGTTCCACGGACTCCACGCCAGTACCAATTCGAGGTTACTGCGGCGACATCGCCATAGACCTGAGCACTGATTCCTGAATGAAAATAATCCTGAATGTCTATCACGTGGAACACATTGTCCAACCAACGCGCTCTCTCCACGCGCCAACTGCCATCCCAACCACTCAGGAAGAAATCCGGTGCCATAAGTCTGTCGAGCTTAGCCCGATCTTTCGTGTTAATCGCATCGATCCACTCATGGGTCAGTTGGTTCAGTTCATTCTCTTGGGACGGATTGTCGGGTGCGACAACAGTGCCCTTTGCAGCACCAAGCACGACTGCTAGCGCAAGCAGAACTACGGCTGAGTTTGCTTTGATCATTCAGAAACCTCATTTTCAAAATCCGGCGAAAGGCGGCATTGTAACGCAAGTGCGACGGCTGATGAAGACAGCGACAACCTCTAAACGAGAACCCAGCGGATTTTGGATATGCAAGGAAATTGTTCGTCAACTACGATATTCTGCAAGACAGGATCAGCGCACGCGCACTTGCCGTCTCCAATTTCCAGACAGTCCCCTTCACGTGAGCGAACGCGGCTGTCGCAAGCTCGGCTGTGGGCGGTTTAGAGAGCCTCTTTCATCAGATTATTCTGCAATGCTGCTAGTCGCCATGTACCGTCTCGGTTGACCCACACCCGCGTAAAGCGCAGCGTTCCAGCGAAGGTCGTCTCCGGCGATTCGACCCACGTGTGACCGCTCGGTTTGGCTCCCGTTCCCTTCAGACTCATGCTGCCTGTGACGACTGCCGTGGTTCCAAACACGCGAATCTGCACGTCTTTCTCCTCATACTTGTCCCAGCGAAACTTACCTGCTTTCATCAGCATGGCAAGCGGGCGAACATATTCGTTCAGCCATGCGGATTTATCTTGCACATAACCGGAGATGTCAGTCTGCACATATTCGTCCGCAGTCAAGCGTTCGACGGTTTCGGCATCTCCCGACAGCATCGCCTTGTGACGCTCAGCCATCGCGCTGCCGAGGTCGCGATCTATGGGGGACGCCTCCATTCGGTTCATCGTTCCTCCCAACAATTTCGTAGCCCGAATCGTAACCGTAGTCTTCGGAGCTTCGCCGGGTTCCCACTCTCCAAGCACCTGAGTGAACGATGTTGGGGTGATGTCACGAAAGACTTCGGAGTACATACGTCTCCTTCCATCGTGCTCCTGCTCCTCTTTCCATTCGAGGCTGGTGCCGTTCCATTTCGCAACTTCTTTCGAGACATAGCACCCATCGGTATTCCTGTTATCGCACCACACAAACCGCTGCCCCTGTGCTTTGGCATCCCACCACGCAACTGCCAGACCAGCCATGTCCCCTTGCGCGTTTTTCTCGCTGGATTCCTCTATGACCGACATCCCTCCGGGGCCGGGTCGCCAAATTTCTGTGCCGAACGCCGTTCCGCCATTCGGCATCTCTGCCGTGCGTTCGTACTGCGCCTCCGTTCTCCAAGTTCCCAGCATGAAATTTTGAAGTTCGGGGCCGGGCATCTTCAGTTTGTCTGGCGGGTTCTGTGCGAGCACACCGCCGATGCTGGCGAAAACGACACAGGGATAAAGAAGGGAACGGTTCATGCGCCCTCCGCTTGCATTTACAGCAGGAGTATACTCCGCAGCCAAGCTGTTCCTAACGCGTTACGGGAGCGCGTCGGGGAGAATGGTCGGCGAGGTGGCATTGCAGACAAAGCTCAGCAATAATTCAGGAAGTGGCTTCAAGTGCGGCTCTCGGTCCGACGATCCGCAGACGTAGTTGAGGCGTTTGGCTGTGTTCGACAGGTGCCTCGACCTCAATGCGACGAAGCGTTTTTGACAATTCTTCATCATCTGAAGCCGCTAAGGCGAATCGCTCGATATGACAGCCAGTTGGCGCATCGGATGACGGGTGGACTGCGTCCTTATCCCATTCGATGAAGAACGGAAGCAAGCCGTGACGATCATCGGCGAGACTGAAGCTCTTCCAACTCACAACACGCCCGTCCGGTCGTGTCCGCGAGCCGGGCCAAGGTCCCAGCAGTTGCAGACCGGATTCTCGGAATTTCTTGGCTAAACTGTCGATGTCGTTGGGATGTACAGCCCAGCCAATGAGCTTTGGCTTCGCCAGACCCTTCAAGGTCTCTAATTGACGCGCAGCCCATGCCTGAACGGCTTTCGCGTTTGGATCAGGGGCCATGATCTCCAGATAATGGCGGTCTCCGAGCGACAAGAGAGCGTTCGACGTTCCTCGGTCGGGGTGGACTCCACCCGGCGCAGCACGAACTCCGGTGCGCTCTTCTACAAAACGAATACCACCATCGAGGTCGTTGCAGCCCAGAATGACATGATCTAGCAAGGAAGGAAACTCATCAGATGCCCACGAAAACGAAGGTGCCAAGGCTGCAACTCCAGTAGCGATAAGAAAATCTCGGCGAGAGATCACGGCCTCCATCCTTGCAATGTTTGGCTATTGTACGCGTCATTGTGGTAAGCCGGAAGGCACATGGTCGTCGCATGGTTGGCGGCTTGCGTAGGCGTGAACACGTCGTCGCAGATGAGGCATTTGCGTTTACCGCCGACAACAACAAAGACCTTACCAACGACTTCGATCTTCATTAAGCGACTCCCGCAGCACAGGCTTGCTCGGAGCCATTCCCGGCTAAGGTGGGAATTGACGTCTCTTGGCTCCTGCTCGCCTCCTTCATCAAGCGGCAGACGGACGCCCGCGAGATGCCGTGCTTCTTGGCGACTTGTGTAAGCGACATGCCAGAGCGCCGATCTTGAATGACTTGCTGGCGATTCACGTCCAGCCGCGATCTTCCGATCTGCCGACCTTCGAGTCTAGCCCGACGCATCCCTGCACGCACTCTTTCTATTAGGATGCACCGCTCCAATTCCGCCATTGCCGACACGATCACGAGGATCGCCCTGCCGAGCGGTCCCTCGGTGTCGATAGCCTCCCGCTCGAGGGCCAATTACTGCTTTGCAAGATCGAGCAAGAAAAGAAGGACTATCATCGGTCGATCCAAGCTTGTGATGCTGCTATTCAGTCACAGCCAAACGTGGGTGAACCCTATGGACTGAACGCAGTATCTCTGTTGACGCTCGGCAATACTGAGCAAGCCGAAGCAGCAGCATTTAAGGCGGCGAAGCTATCCGACGAGATTTATTACAAGAACTTACTCGGACTTGTTTACTACTCAGAAGAGAAGTATGAGATGGTCCCAAGGGAGTTGCGAGCCGATTCCAAGGATGCATTTGTCCTGACGCTACTTGCAGGTGCCGCGTTTCACAATCGCGATTACGCTTCGTTTGGCTTCTTTCGTGATAGCGTGACCGCCCTGAAGGGCGACAACAATGGTTGGGTGCTTTTTGGGGCTGGCGCAGCAGCCGAGAAGGATCTAAATTGGGATATCGTTCTCGATAAATATAAGAAATGCGATGCAGATAGCGACTTCATCGACCCAATCTGTCTAGTGGCTACCGTTCGCACTGAACTTAGACAGATCAACTACAGCGACGCAAAATCTGACATGGATAGCGCACTATCACGGTATCCGAAAAACCACGTTGTCCTTTGATGTGCACCCCAACTCTTTAAGGCGAGTTGCAACTTCGAATCCGCAGAGAATCGGCATTGAGAGATCTAAGAGGAGGATGTCTGGATTAAGAGTCAAGCAAAGCTTAAGCGCCTCTCCACCGTCGTGGGCGAAGCCGACAATTTCGCAATCGTTCCGCAGCGATCGCTCGACTTCTTCGAGAAATATTGGAAAATCGTCAGCCAACAAAATGCGTGGACATCGCGATTTGTTTTGCATCTTCTTAAGCTGATCTCGAGGTCACCTTACTCGTGTCTCCTACAGGCACTGCAACATGCACCGTAATTTCTGTCCCGGTCATCGGCGTTGACTCGATCACAATCTCACCCTTCACCAAATTGACTCGCTCACGCATACTGACCAGGCCCAAACCTTTGCTTGCCATGGCATCATCCACGTCAAAACTTCGTCCAAAATCGCGAACCTTGAGACTGATTTCCGCAGACGTGCCAGACAGGTCTACTTCGAAATAATCGGACCCGCTGTACTTGACTGCATTCTGCAAAGCTTCCTGCAATACTCGAAATAAACAAAGGGCGACTTCTTTAGGCAAATCGCGTGGCACGCCACTCTGCGTGAAATCAATCCGCACATTGTGCGTTTCTGAAATCTCCCTACAAAAGCTCTTCGCCGCCACAGCGAGACCGAGGTAGTCCAGCTTCGACGAATGCAACTGGTGCGAGAGAGCTTGCACATCTCTAGCGATCTCCGAAATCCGTTCTTTAGATTCTCGGAGTAGGTTGTGAAGATCCTTCGGAGAACCACTCCGATCCAATCGATCGAACTCGACCGCTAACAACGCGAGCCGCTGGTTGATGTCATCATGTAGCTCTCTTCCGATCCGAGAACGCTCTTGCTCTTGCGATTCAATCAACCTTCGACTCATGTTTGAGAGTGCCTCATCAGCTTCTTTGCGACGAGTAATCTCTTCGGCAAAAATGAGAATTCCTCCGGGGCCTCCGTCGACATTCCGCCAAGGGCGGACCTCCCAGCGGACCCAAGTGGTGCCGCTTTTGCGATCCCAACGGTCCTCGTCGGCTCGCAATGTTTCTCCGTTAAGAGCACGGCGGTGGATTTCTCTCCACTGATCGGGCATGTCGGGGAGAACTTCGTAGTGGGAACGTCCCAAGACCTGCGAAGCATCTACTCCATAGTCCGCACACCAGCGGTCACTCACTTGGAGATATCGCATGTCACGATCGAGCATCGCCACGCCTGCCGGCACGTTTTTGACGAAGATTTTCAGTAGTTCCTGCCCTGCTTGTAACTCTGTTGTCCGCTGTTCTAGAGCGCGATTCGCCTGGCGTCGTCTGGCGCGTTGCCACAGCAACCCGGAAATCAGGAGGGCTTCCAACAAAAACAGCGAAACACTGCTAATTACATACCATTTATAAGATTCCCAAAATGTGGCTTTCCGATTGAGGAGGATGCTGCCAGGAGGAAGATCACTCTCCTTGAAGCCCCAGCGTTTCAGCGCACGAGAATCGAACATGTAAGCTGTTATATCTCTTACCCTGGGGATATCTTGAGGTCTTTCCCCTTTAAGCATCCGGAGGGCTATGTCTCCAGCAATCCTGCCTTGTTCGCGAATGTAAGAGACTTTTCCTCCCACCTCTCCATGACCCAGGTTTATGTCATTCAAGCCAAACACTGGGGCATTCGCGGCGGCAACAACTTTTTCGACGGCTTCCTCCCCGGAAATGAACTTTGTGCCCGCCGCATCCTGACCCATACCTGTAAAGAGGACGATCGTGTGATTCGGCAGGCGCTTTAGTGTCTCGACCAGATCAGGCATGGTCAGATTAGTCAGGTAAGAAAGATCAAAGTTGCGTTCATAAGGCTTCAGCTCGTCTCTGACTCGCTCCTCTAAAAGTTTGTCGTGTGCCCCGGCGCCCCCAACTACAACGATGTGCTTTGTGGAGGGCTGCAGGCGCAACGCCGCCTCGATTGTCTCAAATGGTGCGAAGGCATTTTCAACCCCGGTAAAATCTGAATCCAGCACGGGGGCACCCGGCCCCCAGGTCGGCAAACAAAAAGCGATCGGAACGCCCGGAAAAGCGCTGTGGTGCGTCTCCAGCATAAACTTGAGTGGTGACGGCCCCACGGTGATGATTACGTCCGGTTTACGATTTTGATATTTACGGATGTAGAAATCGCGGAATCGCTGCTGGTCGGCCGGATCGGGGAAGAGTAGCGTATCCATGTACTCGCGATATACCTCAAGCTTGTAGGATGAAGTGCGGAGCGCAGACCGGATTCCCTGATCCATCAGATTGATACCAGGGTAAGCAGTGCCCACCTCATTAAAGATGAGGACACGACGAACGGGCTTGGACGGCGCTTCCCCAGCGCTACAAGGCAAGAAACAGAACAAAACCGAAACAATGACGAAATGTGGGTTCGCCCTAGGCATCTTCGGATTTATTGGCAGACCTCGGGGCTTGCTTTTGAATTTCCTGACAAATTTTATTCAAAAAAGGCTACCTCGGACAGATGCGGCCCTGCCCCTGTCAGAACTGACAGTTGTCAAAAAATTAAACAGTGCTTTACGGTCAACGGCAATTTTATTCGAAGCACCTGATTCAACCAAACAAGCGGTGATTCCGGGAACTTGAATCATTCGTTGCAAGAGAAAGGGTGAATCTTGATTTCCGCTTACGTTCAGGCGTGTTTCGATTTCCTCGTTCCTCGCCGTCAACACCTACTCGTAGCGTGTATCTTCAACTTTGGGCTTGTAGGCTTGGCCTGTGGACAGACGGCATCCACTGGGGCACTGGTAGGAGTGACGCTGGACCCATCGGGCGCGGTTCTCGGGGACGTGATTGTTCACCTAACCAATCAGTATGGTTCCGAACAATCCATTATCTCCGACCAGGAGGGGCGATTTGGTTTCGTATTGCTACGCTCAGGCAAGTACGAGTTGCAGGCGGACAAGCCCGATTTTAAACCTCTGGTTCTCCCTAACGTCCAAGTGTATGTAACTGAGACATCAAGGGTGGAGCTTCGCCTTGAGCTCGCAACGCGTGTAGAGCAGACAGATGTTTCTTCGGCCCCCTTCATGGTTCAACTCGACAGCTCGGCACTGGGGAGAACCCTTAACAAACTGATGGTGAACGATTTGCCCCTCGTGACGCGAAACTTCACTCAGATCACTGGGCTCTCCCCCGGAGTGAGTGTCAGCGTTTACAACGCCGGCGAGTTGGGGAATGGAGGAACAGTACTTTCCCAATTGGGAAAGTCAACGGACGGGATTTACGTCCACGGAGCCCGCTCTTATGACAACAATTGGCAACTCGATGGCATTAGTGTCAGCGATGTTCAAGGCTCGGGCGCAATAAGCGGGGGAATCCCAATTCCGAACCCCGACAGCCTGGAAGAGTTCAAGGTTCAAACCGGTCTCTACGACGCAGCATTTGGTCGTGGGGTAGGTGCCAATGTCAGCGTGATTACCAAGACGGGCAGCAACAAGTTCCACGGCACGGTTTTCGAATTCCTGCGTAACGATTTCCTGAATGCCAACGATTTCTTTTTGAACCGGACCAGCCAGCCGCGTCCGGAGCTCAAGCAGAACCAATTTGGAGCCTCCATCGGCGGACCATTAAAAAAGAACAAGGTGTTTTTCTACACCTCGTACCAGGAGACACGGCAGATTAACGGCCTTGCTGCAGGGCAGACGAGGATAGCTTGCAACGCGAGCTTAAGCGAACCGCCTATCACTGATGACCGATCCCCTGCCGCTCTCGGGAGGCTTTTCGGTGGTATGAAGGGTGCGCAGGGAGGTGTTGCTGTTCGGCCGGACGGTTCCAATATCAATCCGGTGGCACTGTCGCTCTTGAAGTTTAAACTGCCGGATGGAAGTTTTTTGATTCCCACGCCACAAACACTGGATTCCACAAAGCCGTTTGCCAGCCGCGGGTTTTCAACCTTTACCCAACCGTGTGATTATGCGGAACACCAGGGCTCAGCGAGTCTCGACTCGAACATTTCCCAGAAGAGTCGACTCGCAGGACGATTCTTTATTGCAAAAAACAATCAGTCAGTCACTTTTCCTGCCTTATTCAATCCATCAGGAAACATTCGAGGATTCACCAGCCCAGGCAATTCCGATTTTGTCGTTTTCTCGCTGGCCCACACCTACGTCCTGAGCAACTTCTTATTGAACGAAGCCCGAATCGGTTTCGTTCGCACAAAAACCAAAATGGGCGCCGACGCTCCTTTCAAATGGTCGGATGTCGGAGTGTTGGAGAGCGAAATGAATCGAAATAACGAACTGCCGAGCTTGGGTATTCTCGGTTCGGTAGCCATGGGGAGCGTGATTCCTCGAACTGATACACAGAACAGCTTTGTGCTCGGCGACACTTTTAGCTTTTTCAAGGGAGCGCATTCCGTGAAATTCGGAGGATCGCTCACCCGATTGCAGGACAATCTCGGCTTCGCAGGCTTTGGATCATTTCTGCAGTTTCTTAGTTGGCCGGATTTCTTACTCGGTCTGAATGCAAGCGCGAACGGCACGGGAACTTTCAGCAGTGTCTTTAGTTCTTCAGATAATTTCGGTTTATTTGATCGCGAATTCCGAGTTTGGGAAGGCTCGGGTTTCGTGCAGGATGATTTTCGCGCCAGCCGGACCTTCACTGTGAATGCCGGACTGCGCTTTGACCGGATCGGGCAGTTCGGTGACGAGCTGGGTCGTAATTCGAGCTTCGATGTCAGCAAGGCCAATCGAAATCCACCACCCGGCGGAACTCTCGATGGCTACATCGTTCCTTCTAATTTTCCGGGCACTGTACCTCCGGGAGTCACGCGGGTCAACAACACATTTGGGACTTATGGAGAAGGGCAAAATGCTATCGCACCTCGAATCGGTTTTGCCTTGCAGATATCGCCAGGCACAAGTCGGCTGGTCGTAAGGGGAGGCTACGGCATCTATTATTCGCGCCCGACTGGCCAGACGGCCAGTCAATCGGTAGTCGGAGCGCCGTTTGCATCGCCTCGACGTACCTCTGGCGTTTCGAACGCGGCTGCAACATTTCAAGCGCCGTTCGCCCAGCCCTTTCCCACTCCCGCTTCTTTCCCTTTGTTCGTACCGTATTCCCCGACTTCGGCGGTAGGAGTCAGCGTTATAGCGCCCAACTTTCGGCCGGCAATCGCTCAGCAGTTTTCGTTAAATCTCCAGTCAGAATTGCATAAGGGTTGGTTGTTGGAGACCGGATACGTCGGCACGCGGGCCACCCACCTGCAACGCGTGCGTTCGCTAAACCAGGCGCTATCCGCATCTGCCGACAATCCGATCAATGGAATGACGTCGAATACGCTTGCGAATATTCGATCGCGAGTACCCATTCCTGGAATACTTCCGGATTCTCTTCGTGAACAGGAATCGGAGGGCAACTCCTGGTATAACGGGCTCGAAACCAGTCTCACAAAGCGCCTGGGCCACGGCCTGCAACTTCTGGCCGCGTATACCTTCTCCAAGATCCTCGATTCTGATGGTGCAGACGTGAATGCAATATCAACGGGAAACTCGCTGACATTGGGAGATCAGAATTCTTCCCGGCAACGTTGGGGAAGAGCAAGCTTCGACCGAGCGCATCGCTTTGTTTTCAGCGCGACGTGGACAGTACCAAGCCCAAATCACGGCCTCGCCCGAGCGTTACTGGGCAACTGGACTGGAGCTGCAATCATGACCATACAGTCTGGCACTGCCCTTACCATCGCCGACACAAATGCCACGAATGTCTTCGGAATCAGTCAAGACCGCGCACAATTGAGCGGTACGTGCTCGAACAGCCAGTTGGTAAGAGGAGGATCGATCCAGTCAAAATTGAATAGTTATTTCAACGCGCCCTGTTTTATCAGTCCACCCATCATTGGCGCGGATGGTATCGGAACCGCATTTGGGAACAGCAGCACGGGAATCGTAGATGGGCCGGGACAAGCAAACATCGATATCGCATTCTCGAAAAGCATTGTTGTTCACGAAAGCAGCAGCATCCAGTTTCGCGCCGAGTTTTTCAACGCGCTGAATCACCCACAGTTCGCGAACCCCGATACGAATTTCAGCTCTTCTACTTTCGGCGTGATTAGTAGCACGTCCGTGAACCCTCGGGTGGGACAGCTAGCACTGAAGTACACATTCTAAATGGATAGAATTCTCTTCGTTGGTTGCGTTCATTCTGGATTGCAATCGTGTGCGATATCGGCACAACGCCCCACCTCCCACTCAACTCCCCGGGCCCGCGCCAACTCAACGTCAACTCCACTCCAACGCAACCCGTCACCAGGGGCGCGTCAGCTCAACTCAACAGCGCGAGCGAAGCGAGCGCGCCGCGCCTAGCTCCAGATCCTGAGCAGCACAAGCAGGCAGTCGCAGGACAGCTGAAGTGTGTACACGTAAGCATCGTATACATATATACCCCACAAACTTTTGGGGGGATAGGAGACAGAGCGCTCCAAAACCGGCCCTCCAACGTATTGTGGTCGCCGGATCGATCACCACAAGAGCGAAACGAACTATAAACGGGCGCGAGTTGGCGGGGGCGTGTCACCGAGAGCGGGGACGGCCGAGCGGGGTTTTGAGCGTAATAGGGATTTATCGCCAGTTGAGACGATTGCTGGTGGCTTGGATTACTTTTGGTTAGTCGACCATCCGGTCGCACTGGGCTAGTTCGTGCGCCAAACTGTTGCGTACTTCTTCCGATATTTGGGGTCTTTTTCTATAGCTATGAGCCGCTCGGCCGTCAGCCGAAGTTGTTCGTCGTTGACGAGATCGAAAACGCGCCGAAGAACGACCAGAATGTCGTACCGAATCAAAGTACAATTCCTCTCGGCCTTGCACTCTTTGAATCGAG
>Ga0070712_100001220_pt1 | contig 15563 bp, 10 predicted proteins | sample LARL81metaG_FD_71396 | JGI IMG/M metagenome (GOLD analysis project Ga0070712, IMG submission 71396) | Corn, switchgrass and miscanthus rhizosphere microbial communities from Kellogg Biological Station, Michigan, USA - LAR L8-1 metaG | ecosystem: Host-associated > Plants > Roots > Rhizosphere ...
GCGCCGGGCGCCGCGCGCTCTCTGTAGGGCTCTGCGGCAATGCCGCCGAGATCTATCCCGAGATCGTGGCGCGCGGCATCGTGCCCGACATCGTCACCGATCAGACCTCCGCGCACGACCTGATCTATGGCTATGTCCCTGCCGGTTTGTCGCTTGATCAGGTCCGCGCGCTGCGTGAGAGCGACCCGCAGCGGCTGATGGCGGAATCCACGCGTTCCATCGTCAAACACGTGGGCGCGATGCTCGCCTTTCAGAGAGCCGGCGCCATCGTGTTCGACAACGGCAATCTGATCCGCACCCAGGCCAAGGCGGGCGGTGTGGAGAATGCCTTCGACATCCCGATCTTCACGGAGGCGTTCCTGCGGCCGCTGTTTGCACGCGCCATCGGCCCGTTCCGCTGGATCGCGCTCTCCGGCGATCCCGACGATATTCGCAAGATCGACGACCTGCTGCTGCGTCGCTTCAGCGCGAACCATATCGTTTCCAACTGGGTGAAGCTCGCGCGCGAGCGCATCCCGTTCCAGGGGCTCCCGGCCCGCATCGCCTGGCTCGGTCACGGAGAACGCACCGAGCTCGGCCTGGAAGTGAACCGCATGGTGCGCGAGGAGGTGCTCTCCGGTCCGGTCGCATTCACGCGCGACCACCTCGATGCCGGCGCGATGGCGCATCCCAACATCATGACCGAGAACATGCGCGACGGCTCGGATGCCATAGCGGATTGGCCCCTGCTCAACGCTCTCGTGAACTGTGCCTCCCAGGCCGATCTCGTCGCTATTCATTCCGGGGGCGGGGGCTATGCCGGCTACATGACCAGCGCGGGGGTGACGCTCATTGCCGACGGGTCCGATGGCGCCGAGGAGCGCCTTCGGCTCAGCCTCACCAACGACACCTCGACCGGGGTGATGCGCTACGCCGATGCGGGATACGCCGAATCGTTGGCCGAGATCGCGCGCGGCAATATCAATTATCTGCGCTTGTCGTCGGAGTGAGGGCAGGGGATCGCAAATGGACTCAGCGGTGCAGCCAGCTCCGCAATACCTCCCCCTTTCCTGGGGAGGTATTGCGACCGACCAGAGCATGCGCGCCTTTCTGGCGGCGCTCGACGGCAGCGGGGAGCTGCATCGGGTGAAGCGCACCGTGGATCCACGTTTCGAGATCGCTTCGGTACTGTCGCTTCGCAAGCATGGCCCGGCGCAGCTGTTCGAGCATGCGCGCGGCCACGGCATGCCGGTCGTGGGCAATCTGCTCAATTCGCGCGAGCGCTTTGCGTGTGCCCTTGGCGTTGCCCGAAACGATCTGCACGAATTTTGCCGCGCCGCTTTGTGCGCGCCGATCGCACCGGTAGCAGCAACGCAGGCGCCCCTGCAAGCTGTCGAGCACCGCCGCAATATCGAGCTTACGAGTCTTCTTCCTGTGCCGACATGGTTCGAGCGCGAGGCAGGCCCGTATATCACCGCCGGTGTGATCGTTGCCAAGGATCCCGAGACCAGGAAACGCAATGTCTCAATTGCGCGCCTGCGGCTCGAAGGCGGCGCGCGCTTGATGGCCGGGATCGCGCACAATCACCACCTCTACCGGTTGGCACAAAAGGCCAAGGCGCTTGGCCGATCGCTCGAAGTCGCCATCGCCATCGGCAATCACGCCGCGGTGCTGCTGGCCTCGCAGATGTACGTGGATTTCGGCGAGGACGAATTCGCAATCGCCGGCGCGCTCCTGCGCGAGCCGCTGCGCTTGGCGGCGTGCCGTACGGTCGATCTTGAAGTGCCGGCCGAGGCGGAGATCGTGCTCGAGGGCGAGCTGCGGGCGGGCGAGCTGATCGAAGAGGGACCGGTTTCGGAATTTCCCGGGTTTTATGTGTCCTATGGTCCCGGACTCGCGGTCGACATCGGCTGCGTGACGCATCGTACCGACGCAGTGTATCATGCGATTCTTCCCGGCTTTGCCCCCGAGCATTGCCTGCTCGGCGCCGTGGCCATCGAGGCCGTGCTCTGCCATGCGCTCCGGCGCGTCATCCCGTGCGTCCGCCGCGTGCTCGTCACCGATGGGGGCATGGGACGGCTGCATGCGATCGTCAGCATGCACCGGCCGGCGCTTGGAGAAGGCAAGCGCGCCGTTCTGCTTGCGATGGGGCAAGTCAATCTGCTCAAGCTCGTGATCGCAGTCGAAGCGGATATTGATCCGGAGGACTGGACGCAGGTGGAATGGTCGCTCGCGGCGCGCTTCCGCGGCCATGAGGATCTGATCGTGCTGCCCGGCGTCAAGGCAGACCGCTGCGACCCCGTGCACGAGAATTCGACCGTGACCAAGATCGGCATGGTGGCGACCACCCGTCCTGGTGATGGTGCCCCCGGAAGCCGTTCCGAATTCGCTTCTGTGCCGCGCGCGGTGCTCGAGCGCGTGCGCAATGACCTCGATCAGTTTTAGCCTAAGACGCCCTGCGCTTGACCGGGTCCGGGCCGTACTGATTGTTGCCCTCGCTGCCGCGGCGAAATCCTAAAACCACCAGAAACGTAAGCACGATGACGCTGGTCCCCAGCAGAAATATGGTTTCCAGCACTGCCATCCGGTCGGGGTCGCCGGTCATGCCCAACAGGTTGGTGATCATGAGCACGATGTTTGGCACGACCAGCCATCCCACCAGGTATCCCGATTGGTTGATGTCGTGCAGGCGTTTCACCATCACCATGGCGGCAGGATAGAGCAGGACAAGATCGATGACGAAGCTCAGAGCGCGGAGCGAAAGCGGATCCGACGGCGTTGGGGTAAAAGGGACACCCAACCCGAGCCGAAGCGCTAGCTCCACTGCGAGCACGCTCAAGGAGCCGATCCAGTAGGTCGCGCGATTGATGCGGCCTTCCGGGCTGATGAAAAGGCTGACGAAATCCATCTCAAGTTATCCGTTCCCATCATTCCGGGGCCGTGAGCACTCGGATCGGCGCTATGCGCCGTCCGAGCACAGGCTCCGCGAGCGGAGCCCGGAACCCATTGCCTGGCATCGCCGACTTGCCGGCGCCCCGGAATGACAACAAAGAGAGGAAGTTCATGAATTTGCAGCGGCAGCCGCGACGGGCTACCTTCGTTACAATGCAAAATCGAGGTGCACAATGACGTCTGGTCGTATCACCAGTTCCTTTCTCGCTGCTGCCCTGGGCGCTGCTGTTGCCTGTGTGCTCGGTCTGGTGCTGTGGACATTCTCCGCCCTGGCGCAGGGCGGGCGCCCGCTGGAGAAGATCACGTTTCTCCTGGACTTCGTTCCGTATGGGAAACATGCGCCCTTTTACGTCGCCATGGACAAGGGCTTCTGGAAGGAAGCAGGATTCGACGGCAAGATCGTGGGGGGAGAGGGATCGGCGACCACGATCTCGTCTAATGCAGCCGGCGCGGTCGATTTTGCCTTTGCCGATACTCCAAACCTCATCATCGCCCGCTCGCGAGGCGTGAAGGTCAAGGTTGCCGGGATCATCCACGACAAGTCGCTCTACGCGATCGGCACGCTGGCAGAGAACGCCATCAACTCTCCCCAGGATCTCAAGGGCAAGCGGATCGGAGCTCCTGTCGGTGATGCTGGCCGCAACTTGTTTTCCGGCTTTGCCAAGCTCAATGGTCTCGATCCGGCGTCGGTGCAATGGGTGGACATGACGGCACCGGCCCGGGCGGCGAGCCTGGTGCTCGGCCAGGTCGATGCGGTGTCGCTGTTCCTGACCGAGACGCCGACTTTTGCCGCCAAGACGAAGGAGGTAGGCAAGACATGGAAGGACTTGCCCTTTGCGGACTTTGGTTTCGATCTATACTCCTCCGGCCTGCTGGTGCGAGAGGAGCTCATCGCCAAGGATTCCGACCGCGTGCGCCGGTTCGTGGAGTCGACGATGAAGGCCTGGGCCTGGTCACTCGAGAACCCGCAGGAGGCGCTTGCGATCTTCAGCAAATACAACCCGGCGGTCGATCCAAATCAGGCGCGCGAGCACTTCCGCATTGCGGTGCGCCACCTGATGACGGACACGGCCAAACGTGAAGGCATTGGCTACATCGATCCGGCAAAGATGAAGCGCACCGTGGAGACCGTCTCGCAATATTTCAACATCCAGGGCGTTGCCCCGGAGGATGTTTACACCAACGCCTTCACGCCGAAGCTCTTCCCCAAGGAGGCCGCGTTTTAGATCGTATTTGTTGGTGATCCATCCGGCGTTCCTCCGACTCGGTCTACTCCCTCTCCCCGTAAGCACGGGGAAAGGGAGTAGACCGAGTTTCTCGCAGGCGCTACTCCACACTGCCACCCTGTGGTTTGCCGCCGATGCCCACCAGCGGGCCGAAGTGCTCGGTGCCGGTGGGGATGTAATTGGCTGCGCGCAAAGTCTCGGGATCCCATCGCGAGAGCCTGCGCTCGTTGGCGATTTGCGTCGAGCAGTCCTGGGTGTACTCGGTGAGCGGGCGCTCGCGCTTCTCCCATTCCTGGAGTGCGCTCGGCACGCAGCGCGTCGTTTCCAGCGCGACCGCGAGCGCGAGCGCGTTCATCATCGCGGTGCCCGCGCCCTGGCCCAGCGTCGGCGTCATGGCGTGCGCCGCGTCGCCAACGATGGCGACGTTTCCCGCCGACCAGCGGCTCAATTTTGTGGTCTCATAAGCGTCGTAGCGTCCGCCGACGGTAAGCTTGTAGATCACCGGCGCGAGCTGCGGAAACGCCTCGATCCAGATATCGGTGCGCAGCGGGATCGCAGTCGCCTCCTTGTCGGCGACCGGGGCCATCATCGCCAGGTACAGGTCCTCCTCGTTGCAGGGCACGTAGAGGATGCGCAGCGGGCGAGGTTGCATGTTCCAGAAGTCGATGACGTGATCCCACGCGCCCGGCCCGAGCTCGTCCTTGAGCCGCGGCGCGAGCACGCGCACGATACCATCGCTGTAGATGTTGCGCTCCTGCAGGAGGCCGAGGGAGTTCCTCACCTTGGAGCGGACCCCGTCGGCCCCGATGACCAGGTCCGCCTGGAATTGGCGCCCGTCGGCGATGATCAAGCTGCCGGCCGGCGTTGCCCCGGTGACCTCGGAGCCGACCACGATGTCGATTCCCTCCCGCCGAGCAGCCCGCAGGAGCGCCGCGTAGAGATGCTGGCGCGTCATGGTCAGCATGCGCGTCCCCTGGTCCGGCGTGAATCGATACTCGGCGATCAATCGGCCGTCGTGGCGGGTCTCGTAGCTAATCGCCTCGTGCGCTCCCGCAATCACCTCCCGATATGCGCCGAGCGCGGCGAGCACACGCAATCCGTTCTCCCAGATGAAGATTCCCGCTCCGAACGCCCGCAGCTCGCGGCTCGCTTCGTGGATGCGCACGCTCCAGCCGCGTTGAGCGAGTGCCACTCCCGCCGTCAAGCCCGCAAAGCCCGCGCCGGCGATTTCAGCGTGACGCTGCGCGCTCATCTGCGCTACGGTGCTCTCGGAGATGTCGCTGGAGTATGGTCATGAGCCCGTCAGAGCAAGCCAAAGCAGGGGGATTCTTCCGGCCGCGCCGGCTGGGACACGCCAATCTGTTCGTCAGCGATTATGAGCGTGCATCCCAGTTCTATCAATCTGTGGTCGGCTTCGAAGAGGTCTACCGCCAGCCCGACAACAGGGCGAGCTTTCTTAGCAACGGCAACACCTATCACGACCTCGGCCTGACCGATGTTCACAGCAAGTATGCCGCCACGGACCAGAAGCCCGGGATGTGGCATCTCGCCTTCGAGCTCGAAACCGAGGCCGACCTGGTCGACGGCTACAATCGGGCCAAGACGGCCGGCGTCGAGTTCGCCTTCGTCATGGATCACGACGTTGCCCGCTCCGTCTACAAGCACGATCCCGACGGGAACATGGTCGAGATCTATGCCGACGTGGAGAAGGACTGGCGCGCGTTGCGCCATGGGGTGATCATCAAGGAAAAGCCGAAATGGGTTCCGGGCGTGACCGCGGCCCCTCAGGCGGAGAAGAATTACCCGGAAAACCCCGACCTGGTCGTCGTCGAGCGCGCGCTCTTCCATCCCAAGAAGATCACCCACGTGGCGCTGGTCGCGGAGGATTTCGAGGGCATGTTCGATTATTACGTCGACATCGTCGGGCTCGAGCCGCTGAGCGGCCACAGGAGCGGCGCATCTGCCGTCCTGCGCGGCACCGCAAGCGCGGGCGACGTCACGCTCTATCGCAAATCAGCGGAGCTTCACCCCGGGCTGCATCACGTCGGCTTCGAAGTCTGGGACGAGGCGGATTTGCAGCGCTCGATCGCCGCTTTGCCCGGTTCCGGAGTTGCGGTCGAGCGAGAGGTAGACCATCCAGCACGCCACAGCGTGGTGATCAGGGATCCCGACGGCCTGCGCCTGCAATTCTTCGTCAATCGTGACTGGGTGCCCGCGGCCATCGCCCAGGCCGGCCGCGACGAAGCGCCCTATCTGCTGTAGCCACACTCCGTCATGCGCGGGCTTGACCCGCGCATCCATCTTCCTTTGCAAGAAGAGTGTTGAGTAAGTGGATGGATTGCCGGGTCAAGCCCGGCAATGACACAAGCGAGCGAGCTCGACCAAACTAGAAACAACAAAGGGAAACGTATCCATGGCAAAGCCCGTCCCGGAGCCCGATCAGGCGCTGCTCGACGATCTCGTTGTTGCCAATCGCGTCCTCTATCACAAGAACATCGTCGATGGGCTGGGACACGTCAGCGTGCGCCACGACAAGGACCCGCAGATGTACGTGCTCGCGGCGGAGCGCGCTCCAGGCTTGGTGCGACGCGAGGATCTTGCCCTTTACGATCTCGACAGCAATGCGCTCACCTTGCGCGAGCGACGCCCTTACAACGAGCGCTTCATCCACGGTGAGATCTATAAGGCGCGCCCGGATGTACACTCGGTCGTGCATTGCCACACGCCGGCGCTGGTGACGTTCTGCGTCTGCCAGACTCCGTTGCGCCCGCTCTATCACATGAGCGGGTTTCTCGGGCGCGGGGTCGCGCGCTTCGAGATCCGGGAAGTCGCAGGGATGACCGACATGCTGTGCTCGACCCCGCAGCTCGGGGCGGCGCTCGCCAAGTCGCTCGCCGACAAGCAGATCGTGCTCATGCGCGGGCACGGCGCCACCATGGCGGGGCAGTCGATCAAGCATTCGGTGTTTCGCGCGCTCTATGCCGCGCTCAATGCCACCATGCAGATGGATGCCATGCGGCTCGGCGAGGTGACGTACCTCGCCGACGAGGAAGCGATGAAGGGGATGGAGATCAACGACCGCTTCATCGATCGCTCCTGGTCCTTGTGGAAGCACGAGGCCATGGGCCCGAGCTGAGGAGGTGCGGGCTACCCCTCACGGATGAAGGCGTCTACCACAGCGTTGAACTGCGCCGGCTTCTCCAGATACGGAAGATGGCCGCATTCCTCCCACACCAGCATTTTTCCCTGGGGCAATCTCGCGGCATGGCGCTCCGCCTCCTCGAGCTCGCCGCGGATGTCCTGCCGGCCCCAGATCACGAGCGTCGGGGCCGCGATCTGGTTGAGGCGCGAGGTCACATCGTAGTGCATCAGCGCCTCCATGCTCATGATTCCGCGAATACGCCGCTCGTAGCGATCGCGCGTTTCCGGCAGCCCGTATAGCGTGAGCTGAATGAGCGGCAGCGCGGACGGAATGCTGGCGGGATCGAAGACGAGATTGCGCATGCGCCGCTCGCAGCGCTCGAGCGTGGGATCCGCCATTGCGGCAAGCCCGTTCGCGAGGGACTGCTGATACACGGCGTGCAGGAACGGCGGCGAATTGAGTGCCGGCCCGCAGCCGACGAGAATGAGGCGGTCCATCCTCGAGCCGAGCCGCAAGGCCAGGTGGCACGCGATATTCGCGCCGAAGGAGCTTCCGACGACACAGAGCCGTCGCAGACCCAGCTGGTCCGCGAGCGCGATGAGGTGCTCCACCATGGATTCATGCGGCGGCCCCTCGCGGTAGCTCCCTTCGCCGGTGAGGCCATAACCGAGAAGGTCGTGAGCGACCGCCATGCGCCCTTGTCCCAGCGCCTCGACGTTCCAAAGCCAGGAGTCCGCGCCGACACCTACGCCATGGATCAACACTACGCCGTAGTCGCCTTCGCCATGCTGAAAGAAGCGAGTCCGCACTCCGGCAATATCGGCAAACGACGCGCGCATGAGCCTTGCCTTAAGAAAGTCGCGCCTTCAGGCGCGGCGCAGCGAAATCGAGGATTGCACGCAGCTTCAGCGCCAAGCGGCCCTGACCTGCATGGACCAGACTGACGGGTACCGGCGGCGATTCGAACTCGCGCAATGCAAGGAGCAGCGCGCCGGTGCGCATCGCGTCGGCGACCTGGTACGAGAGCACGCGCGTGATCCCCAGTCCGGTAATGGCGGCATCGATTGCTGCTTCCGCGGTATTGACGATGAGCCGCGAATGGACCGCGACGGAGATGTTGCCCTTCCGGCTCGGAAAGATCCAGGCCTCGGGAGATGTCAGGCCATTGAAGGTGATGCAGTCATGCTTCCTCAGCTCGTCGGGTCCTTTCGGCGTACCGCGTTCGGCAAAATAGGCAGGACTGCCGCAGACCACCCGGCCGATTGAGCCGACGCGCATGGCGACAAGGCTGCTGTCGGGCAACTCGCCGATACGAACGGCGAGATCCACATGATCCTCCTGGAGATTGACGATGCGATCCGCAAGCGTGAGGCGCACGTCGATCTCGGGATAAGTCTTGAGGAACTCGAGCACGACCGGCAGCAGGTGAAGACGCCCGAATACAATCGGCGCGGTGATGATCAGCTCGCCTCTGGGAGCGCTGTACTCGCCTGCTGCGGCGCGCTCGGCTTCCCTGATATCATCGAGGATGCGCTTGCATGCGGCGATGTAGGAGCGGCCGGCGTCGGTGAGGATGAGTCTTCGGCTCGTCCGGGTGACGAGCCGGGTGCGCAGATGCGCCTCCAGCTCCGAGACCTTTCGGCTGACCGTCGCGAGCGGCATCCCCAGCTTGCGCGATGCCCCTGAAAGGCTGCCGGCTTCGACCGCGGCCAGCAATGCCGACATGGCTTCAAGTCTGTCCATGCATCCTTCCGCAGATTGGGAGGATGACTATGGCTTTTAGAGGATAGTGGCAAGCGATGGAAGGGCGTATGTCCACGTAGCAGTTTTATGGAGCACCCCATGGAAACGCATGCATATCCCAGTGACGTTGCGTTTTCCCGGTCCATCAAAGGCGGTGCAGGCCCGCAAGGGTTCGCGTCAGGCCTATGGGCGCATGGAGGAGCGCGGCTCCTGGCCCACTCGCATCACCCCCGACCTTGGTGCCTTCATCGAAGCGCAGACGAGCGTCTTTCTTGCGACCGCCAGCACGGAGGGACAGCCTTACATCCAGCACCGGGGCGGGCCGGCCGGCTTTTTGCGCGTGCTCGATGCGCGGACCATCGGGTTTGTCGATTTCTCCGGCAACCAGCAATTCATCACCCAGGGCAATCTTGCGGAGAATCCCAAGGCCCACCTCTTCCTGATGGATTATGCCCAACGGCGTCGGATAAAGCTCTGGGGCGAGGCGCGGGTGGTCGAAGGCGACACGGAACTGACTGCGAAGCTCGCGCCGGAGGATTACAAGGCGCGTCCCGAGCAGGTAATTCTGCTCACCGTTTCTGCCTGGGATGCAAACTGCGCGCAGCACATTCCGCAACGTTTCGAGGCGCCCGATGTGGCCGTCGCGCTGGCGCATCGCGAAGCGCGCATTGCGGCGCTGGAAGCGGAGATCAAACGTCTGCGCGCGGCGACAAGTGAGGCTTAGGCTATTTCCGCGCGGCCCGGTTTAGCGCAAATAAAAAAGAGTGTATCGGCCGCGGGATGCGGCAGTAATGTGTCCTCGATGCAGAGAATCTTCACGCGCTCCTCGCCGTCTGTCGTTTGACGCACTTGGTGATCTCGCGACTAAGCTGTCGCAGCATCTCGTCGCGATCGGTCTTTTGGATAATGCGCTCGACGCCGCCATTGAGGCGGTTCCGGTCCTCCTCCGTCAGGTCCTTCGCCGTGATCACCACCACCGGGATGTCGTGCCAGTCCGGCCGACCGCGCAGCGCATCGAGGAATTCAAATCCGTCCATCTTCGGCATCATCAGATCGAGAATGATGACGTCGGGCCGGGCGCTGGTGATCGCCTCGACCGCAACCTCACCGTTCTCCGCCTCGTTCACTTTCCATCCGATCGGCTCCAGCGCCTGGCGCACACCGCGGCGAACCACTTCGTCATCATCAACGAGAAGGGCGCATCCCGCGGTCGAGCCGCAAATGCCGCTCAGGGTCGCAACGAGCTTGGCACGATCGACGGGTTTCACCAGATAATCCGCCGCTCCGAGGGCGTAACCGCGGTTCTTCTGGTCGATGATCGACATCAGCACCACGGGAATGCTTGCGAGCGCCGGATCGCCCTTGATCGCGGCGAGCACCGTCCAGCCATCGAGATCAGGCATCATGACGTCGAGCGTCACGGCTGCCGGCCGTAATTCCCGCACCAGCCGAAGTCCCTCCTGGCCTCCTGACGCCGCGACCACTGCAAAGCCTGCACGTTCCAGATGGCGCTGCACAAGCTCGCGCACGGTCGCATCGTCGTCCACGACCAGGATCAAGGGCTCTTCGTTTCCCTCGGCTATCGGATGAGCGCTTTGCGCACGCGCCTGTCGCGGGGTCTCTGTCACCAATCGCGGCTCGCTCTGCACCATTCGCGGCAGGTGGATGGTGAAGGTCGAGCCCTTTCCCGGCTCGCTTTCCACGGCAATGTCGCCCCCCATCATCTGACAAAAGCGTTTGCTGATCGCGAGCCCAAGGCCCGTGCCGCCGTATTTGCGGGTGGTGGAGGCATCGGCCTGGGAGAATTCCTGGAACAGCTTGCCAATCTGCTCTGCCGTCATGCCGATGCCGGTGTCGGCGACGGAGATGGTGATCCAATCGCGGCCGTCCTCTTCCCTTTGCCGCGCGTCGATGCCGATGGTCCCGTGGTCGGTGAATTTGTTGGCGTTGCTCAACAGATTCAAAAGCGCCTGCCGCAGGCGCATCTGATCGGCATGCAGGATCCCGATTGCACCGTCACAATTGACCGCGATCTGGTTGGCATTCTTTGCCGCCAATGGCTCGATGGTCTTGACCACGCTGGCGATCAGTGGTGCGAGCGCGAAGGTTTCGAGCTGCAGCTCCATCCGCCCGGCCTCTATCTTGGAGAGGTCGAGGATGTCATTGATCAGAGCGAGCAGGTGGCGGGCCGCGCCCAGTACGCGATCGAGCGGCTCCAGGTCCTGCTGCAACGCCTCGGCATCCTCGCGGAGCATCTCGGTGACGCCGATGATGGCATTGAGCGGCGTGCGCAGCTCATGGCTCATATTGGCGAGGAACTGGGACTTGTGCTGGCTTGCTCCCGCCAGTTGCCGGCTCTTGTCCTCGATTTCGCTGAACAGCTGCGCATTCCGAATCGCCAGCGCAGATTGCGCGGCGAAGGTCTGCAGCAGCTCAACCGTGCTTTTTGCGAATTCGCCGGGCGCCTTGCGGCGAACCACCAGGGCTCCCACGATCTGATCTGAAGTGAGCAACGGAATGACGAGGCGAGCGCGATAGCCAAGTCGCATCACCAGCTCGTTTGCCCGCGACGACGGCTCCAAAGCGGCAACCTGATCGGGCTCTCGACGCTGCGTTGCGAGCCGGACAGCTTCGGAAAAGTCGGCGTGGTGCTCCGTTATCACGGCGATCATGTCAGGGGTCATTCCGTAGGTCGCGCGCAACTGGAACTGACCGCTGACATTGTCAGACACATAGATCGCGCCGGCCTCGGTGCCGGAAAGCTGCGTCGCCCGGGCGACGATGGTATCGAGCACGGTTTGCAGGTCGAGTGTCGAGTTGACCGCTTGCGACACCGCGCCAAGCGCGCGCAGCTCTTCAACAGAACGAGCAAGCTCGCGCGTACGCGCCTGAACGTCGTCGAACAGCCGTACATTCTCGATCGCGATCACCGCCTGATCGGCAAAGGTCGTGGCGAGATCAATCTGCCGGTCGCTGAATCGCTGCACCGTGCGGCGCATGAGCACGATGATCCCGATGGGAATGCGTTCGCGCAGCAGCGGGACCCCGAGCATGGTGCGAACGCCCGCTTTTCGGATCGCATCGCCTAAGATGAATTCCCGGTCGTCGAGAATATCGGTCACCTGCACGATCTTGCCTTCGAGGGCGGTGCGCCCGGCAATGGTGCCGCGGCCCGGCTCGAACCTGACCTTGCTCATGTAGGCATGAAGTTCCGGTGCGTATCCGTGGCTGGCCTCATGCTGGTAGACCGAGCCCTTCTGGCGCAGGATCACCGCGATGTCGGCTTCGCACAGCCGCGCTGCCGACTGCACCAGCGTGTCGAGCACGGCCTGCAGGTCGAAGGTCGAGCGGCTGATCACCTTAAGCACGTCGGCCGTGGCAGTTTGCTGCTGCAGCGATTCGCGCAGCTCGTTGAGCAGGCGGGTATTCTCGATCGCGATGACGGCCTGCGCCGCGAAGTTCGTCACCAGCTGGACCTGCTTGTCGCTGAACGGACGCACCTCCTTGCGGTAGATCGTGATCGCTCCGACCAAGTCGTCATCCTTGAACATCGGAACCGAGAGCATGGTGCGGATGCCGGCGACCTCGACTGCCGACACCGGCAAGGGGTCGCCGTCGAGATAAGCCCGACTTTCCCGCATGTCGGGCACTTGCACTGGCGCCCGCGTTTGCGCGACGCGCATCATGGGAGCGTCCGGGTGGGCGTGGACGAGAGTTCCGCTGCGCCACCGCTCGACATAGGCCGGCGGCAGCGGGCCGTGCAACGCGGCGCTGCGGAAGCCATCCCCTTCGCGCAACCACATGACGCCGTAGCTCGCCTCGCATAGCCGCGTCGCATTCGCCAGCATGGCTGCAAAGACGGGTTCAAGTTCTCCGGGCGAGCCGGAGATCACGCGCAGCACCTCGGCGGTCGCAGTCTGCTGCTCCAGTGCTTCGCTCAATTCGCGCGTGCGGGCCTGTACATCATCGAACAGCCGCACGTTCTCGATCGCGATCACCGCCTGGTCGGCAAACGTTTCAACCAGCTCGATCTGCTTGGCGCTGAATGGCACGGGCTCGGAACGTGTCAGTATCAGCGCCCCAATCGGATTTCCTTCCCGCAAGAGCGGGACGGCGAGGTTGGCTCGGTATTGCCCGAGTTTTTGCGCTTCGAGGAACGTGTATTCCGGGTCGGCAAGAACATCGGGAATATGAACCGTTTTGCCTTCGAGCGCCATTCGCCCGACGGTTGTCCCACGTCCTGGCGTGATCGGATGACTCTCGTGAAATTCCTGGAATTCGCGCGAAAAGCCGTAATGTGCGGTGCTCTTATAGGTCGCACCCTCACGACGAAATACAATGCTTCGTTCGGCGTCGCACACGCGGGCTGCCGACTCGACCAGCGTGTCGAGTACGGTCTGAAGATCGAAGGTCGAGCGGCTGATCACTTTAAGGACGTCGGCCGTGGCAGTTTGCTGTTGCAGCGATTCGCGCAGTTCATTCAGCAGGCGAGTGTTCTCGATGGCGATGACAGCCTGCGCCGCGAAGTTCGTCACCAGCTCGATCTGCTTGTCGGTGAAGGGGCGCACCTCCTGACGGTAGATGGCAAAGCAGCCGACAAGCTCGTTCTCCCGCAGCATTGGGATGTTGACGACCGTCCGGAAGCGTCCAAGATCAACGGCGGCCACGAACACGGGCTCGCCCTCGACAAAAGCTGGCTCTGTCCTCACATCGGCAATATGAACGGTCTGCCTGGTCTCGACTATGCGACCGAGTCCAGTGCCGGGACCCGGTCGTTGCGGCCCGCGGCGCCAATACTCGGCAAATGCCGGCGGCACGCCGAACATCGCAGCCGCCCGCCACGCACCATCTTCGAACCGGAATAGAACTCCGAAGGTCGCATCGCAGAGACGCACCGCGTTTGCCAGCATGGCATCGAACACCGGGTCGAGCTCGCCCGGGGAGCTGCTGACGACCTTGAGCACTTCGGAGGTCGCGGTCTGCTGCTCCAGTGCTTCGCCGAGCTCCCGGGTGCGCGCTTGCTCCGCTTCGAACAGCCGCACATTCTCGATCGCAATCACCGCCTGGTCGGCAAAGGTGGTCACCAGCTCGATCTGTTTGTCAGTGAAGGGCCTTACGATGGACCGCGTCAGGGAGAGGACGCCGATCGATATTCCCTCGCGCAGCAGAGGCACACCGAGCGCGGTACGAAAGCCGCCGAGACTTTGTGATTCCTTCCATGTGTATTCCGGATCTTGCAGGACGTCGGGAATGTGCACGGTCCGCGCTTCCAGCACGGTTCGCCCGGGTATCGTGCCGCGTCCAGGCGCAATCGGGTGGTCCTTGATGAACTGCCGGTACCGCTCGGAAAATCCGTGCATGGCAACCAAGTGCAGCGTCTGGCCCTCGCAGCGGAACAGGAAAGCGGATTCGGCTTCGCACAAGCGCGCCGCCGACTCCACGAGCGTGTCGAGCACCGTCTGCAGATCAAAGGTCGAGCGGCTGATGACCTTGAGCACATCGGACGTCGCGGTCTGCTGCTGCAGCGATTCTTGCAGCTCGCGCGACCGCTCCTGCACTTCCTCGAACAGCCGCGCGTTCTCGATCGCGATCACTGCCTGATCAGCGAACGTCTTCACGAGGCCTATTTGTCCGCTGGTGAATGGCCGTACTTCGCGTCTGGCGCAGCCGATGACGCCTATTGGGTTTCCCTCCTTAACTATCGGAACCGCCATGAACGTTCGGTACTTGAGCGTCCGCTGGAGCACCTCGCGGGTACGCAAATCGTAATCGAATTCAGCCAGTACGTCCTCGAACTGCAGAGGCTGGCCGTCAACGAAAGCCCGCCCCATGACGAAGTTGCGGGCGGGTGCTCGCGGAAAAAGACTGTGAAAGGCTGCCCTTTCCTCCGCCGAAAGATTGTTGAGCGCGACGAGGTGCAGAAGTCCATGTTCGAACCGCGCGACCGCACTGAAGTGTGCCTGACATAGTTGGGCCGCACGTCCGACCATCGCCTCGAACACCGGCTGCACCTGCGTGGGCGAACTGCCAATGACTTCTAGCACCTCGGACGTCGCGGTCTGCCGCTCAAGCGCCTCCGCGAGCTCGCGGGTCCGCTGGTCGAGTTGCTTTTGCAGATCGGCTGCCCCCGGCTCGCGACTGCGCGCAGTCGTCCGCGCTTTGCGGGGTTTGCCCTTGGATATGTTTCGGCGGCGCGTTTTCATTTATCGCCCATCGCGGCGCCGGCCTGGCGCGCCACCTTTTAGCAGGGCCCGAAAGCAAGGCAGAATATCCAATCTGCGAGGGTCAGTCAGGAGGTATCCAAGCCCCCTCGCAACCCGCTGCCCACCGGCGCCAGAGTCCGCCGCCAGGGTCGACGCCGCACTCAACGCGCGACGGCTTTCATGATCTCCTTGGGCCGGCGCTTGATGGCGAGCAGATACGCAGCCGCGGGCGCGTCGGGGTGCCGTCCCAATTTTTCAGCGTGGGAAGCGGAATGCGATAGGCCGCTGCGAGAGCGCAGCAACGTGCTGCGGCGCAAG
>Ga0070712_100001223_pt1 | contig 15553 bp, 13 predicted proteins | sample LARL81metaG_FD_71396 | JGI IMG/M metagenome (GOLD analysis project Ga0070712, IMG submission 71396) | Corn, switchgrass and miscanthus rhizosphere microbial communities from Kellogg Biological Station, Michigan, USA - LAR L8-1 metaG | ecosystem: Host-associated > Plants > Roots > Rhizosphere ...
GATGTAATACATAATGTCCATTGAGGAGCCTCCGTGTTTATTCTCTGAATCAACGTTCCCGTTGAGTTCAGCCTTTTGTACACCACGCGCTCCTCACTAGACTTAGCATTCAAACAATCCCAACTGGGTGTTCTTTCTCGCGCACCGATATGACCTGGCAGAACCGCTGGCACGGGAAACGGTGGAACTGGCTCCGAACTTCGTATGGGGGCATTACCAGTTGGCACTGGTCTATGAGCAAACCGCGAAATCTGAGGAGGCGGTTCAGGAGTATTTGAAGGTCGAAGGGCTTTCTGGCACAGATCCGGAAAAAATCGCCCGCCTCGGGCGGGCTTTCGCTAGGTCAGGCACGCGAGGCTTTTGGAAACGCAGACTGGAAGACTATCGCCAGTCTGCGAAATCCCACTATGTGCCCTCCACGCTGGTGGCTGGATTATGCCTGCGGGTAGGCGACAGGAATTGCGCGTTCCAATGGCTGCAGAAAGGTTTTCAGGAACGTGACGACCTGATGATCAATCTGAAGGTGGATCCGGTTTTTGATGGCGTGCGCTCGGAACCCAGATTCCGCGATCTGATGCGCCGCGTCAGCCTGCCGAATTGATGCCCGTCGAGTTTGTGACAACCTAGTATTCGACACGCTGCTAGCACAATACCACCAGCGACATTGGACTCAATGCAGAGTACTGATTCATTGCGCAACACAAGATTACGGTCGTAAACAGCCATCCCCTTAAGTCATCAGAGATGTACCTCGCCCTCGGCTATAATTGAAATCAGACTATTTCCAGCAAGTGCGGCCAAACCGTTTTGCTGGCGTTCGCATTTAGGAGAATTCATGCCTCTGCAAAAGACCGAAAACATCTGGCACAACGGCAAACTGATTCCCTGGGACAAGGCCACGCTGCATGTGATGGCGCACGTAATTCATTATGGCTCATCGGTGTTCGAGGGAGTGCGTTGCTACGCACTGCCCAGCGGCCCGGCTATCTTTCGGGCAAAAGAACACATGCAACGCTTACTAGATTCGGCGAAAATCTATCGTATTGACGTGGATTTTACTGTCGAAGAGCTGATCGCCGGCATGGCCGAAGTGGTTAAGAGCAACGGGGTGTCGCCGTGCTACATCCGCCCCATTATTTTGCGCGGTTATGGCGAGGCGGGCGTCAATCCGTTTAACTCTCCGACTGAGGTCTACATCTGCAATTATCCATGGGGGAAGTATTTGGCATCGGAATCCGGGGAAGGCGCAGACGTATGCATTTCGTCCTGGACTCGCATCGCGCCGAATACTTTGCCAGCTATGGCAAAATCAGCTGCCAACTACATGAACTCGCAGCTCATCAAGATGGAAGCCGTGGTTAACGGCTACGTGGAAGGCATTGCGCTTGACTCCAATGGCTATGTGAGCGAAGGTTCGGGCGAAAACGTATTCGTGGTGCGTAACGGCATCCTGCACACTGCCCCACTGGGGTATTCCGTTCTGCCAGGGATTACGCGTGATTCGGTGCTGCAGATCGCGCGAGACCTAAATATTCCGGTGAGCCAAGAGTGCATTCCGCGTGAACTGCTCTATATCGCGGACGAAGTTTTCTTTACCGGTACCGCCGCCGAAATAACCCCAATTCGTTCGGTGGACAAAATCAGCGTCGGCAAGGGAGTGACTGGGCCCGTCACCAAAGCGATCCAAAAGGAGTTCTACGCGATTATCCGTGGCGAGAAGCCGGACAAGCACAAGTGGCTCACGCCGGTTGAAGTGGGAAGCAAGCAACCAGTCGGCGTGTAGATTTTGCAAGTGGCAGGTAGGGGGCGCGTAATTGCGCTCCTTCTTTATTGGTTCTCTCCCCACGTGCCCGTTCGTACACAATTCCGTCCCTTTCCTATCACCCCAATATCGTTACTTAGGTCATCTTGGGGTTAGTGACTTTTCAGGTCATCATACAGGAGGTTATTTGGGGGAAGTGTCGAATGAATATTGACGATTTGCTGCGCATCGCGATGGAGCGCCGTGCCTCCGACTTACATTTGAAGGTAGGCAATTATCCCCATTTGCGCATTGATGGCGAACTGACTCCGCTAACCGACCAGCCGCGCATTAGCGCCGAAGATATGCTGACCATGGCATTCAGCATGATGTCCGCGCGTCAGAAGCAGAAATTTAAAGAGACCACGGAAATCGATATGGCATACGGTGTAGCCGGACTGGGCCGCTTCCGTGTGAACGTTTTTCAGCAACGCGGGAATGTCGGGCTTGTGCTGCGCGTCATCCCTACCAAGATCCGTGCCCTGGATGAGCTGTATCTACCAAAGATTGTGGAACAGGTTTGCGACATGCCGCGTGGACTGATCCTGGTAACCGGCGTTACTGGTTCCGGCAAATCTACGACTCTGGCCGCTATGGTGGATCGCATCAATTCCACTCGAGCCGAACATATCGTAACCATCGAAGACCCGATTGAATTTCTGCACCGCGATAAGAAAGGCTATGTAAATCAGCGCGAGGTAGAAGTAGACACCCCGTCATTCGGGGCGGCGCTGCGAGCCTCTTTGCGTCAGGATCCAGATGTCATTCTGGTCGGCGAAATGCGCGACCTGGAAACGATCGGTACCGCATTGCACGCCGCAGAAACCGGCCATATGGTGTTTTCGACTCTGCATACTTTGGACGCGGTTGAAACCATCAACCGTATTATTGCGATCTTTCCTCCACCGGAGCAGAAACAGATTCGGCTGCAGTTGGCAGCGGTATTACGAGCTGTCATCAGCCAGCGTCTGGTTCGACGATGCGACGGTGACGGCCGTGTGCCAGCGGTCGAAGTAATGATTAACACCGCTTACATCCGCGAATGCATTCTGGTTCCGGAAAAGACGCGAGCTGTCCGCGACGCCATCTCAGCTGGAACTTCACAGTACGGCATGCAGACTTTTGACCAATCGTTGTGGGATTTGTTCCAGGCGGGGTTGATTAACTACGAGACTGCTTTGGAAAACGCCTCGAATGCCGACGACTTCAAGTTGCGCATGCAGGGGGTTTCATCGACCAGCGACATTTCCCGGAACGCCATGCAACAGACTGGTTTCGGCGGACGCTAACCGGGTTCGCCCAAAACAATCAGGGGGCACATCCAGTGTGCCCCCTTTTTGTTTCATTTCACCGCTGTGGTTTACTTCGCAGCCAGAGCTTGCGGCACTCCCAGGTATCCGCCGGAATACTTGGCATGATAACAATCCACATCGCTCAGAACTTTAAGAGCATCGTGTAGCGAGGAGATCTCGAACACGCGATTCAAGCGGGTGCGCGTCAGCATCTCGAGGACGAAGTGAGATGGGTTCACCAACTTGAGCTGGATCCCATGGTTTCGTGACCAGTGATGCAATGACACCAGAGCGCTCAGGCCGCCGGCATCCATGAACTCCAGTTGCGAAAGATCGAGCACCATGATGCGCGTACCTTTCTCCGACACAACGGCGTTTCTCAGCGTTGATACTTCTGCGCCGCGCACCAGCCGTCCTCCACAGTGCACTACGGCGACATCGTTTGCTTTTTCGACATCAATGGTCAACATGACTCACTCCCTGATCTGCCTAACTTGATACCTTAATTGTATTGAATAGACGACGGGGCGGGAAGAAAGTCACCTCTGCGTCATCTGCTCGCTCTCCTCATGCAAAGTGCTGTTTGTGTGTACGTAATCAATGGTTTGGAAGTTCCGTCCATTTTTTTGTAACCTAATTAAGCATGAGTTTTTACAACAATTTACATCTGGGGTAATGTTGCTTTATATGCCGTTCCTTCGTCCGAAGAAGACCGATTCGCAAGATGTGCTGTACGAATATGCGGTAGGCGCTCTGGCGCGACGCATGCGTTCTGTTGCAGAACTTAAACGTTTGCTTCGACCGCGAGTTGAGGCCGACACCGAATACGGCAAGACGTTAGTTGAGTTAGTGATTCGCCGACTGAAGGATCAGGGTTATCTCAACGACGCCAAGTATGCCACCGCGTTTTCTTCTTTCCGGCGCGACAATGAGAAATTCGGACGACGGCGTGTGGTCACAGATTTGAAAGCCAAGGGGGTTCATGCCGAGGTGATCGACCAAGCGGTCGATTCCGTTTATGACGAGGTCAATGAAGAGCAGCAGGCGCGCGATTATTTGCGGCGCAAGCGTTTGAAAAAGCCGAGTAACCAAAAAGAAGCTGCGCGGGTGTTCCGTCAGTTGATGCGGGGAGGGTTTGCAGCGAAAACGATTTTCGCGATACTCAAGAAATGGGAGGTCGACGACGAGACGCTGCAAGTCCTGGAAGGCGAACTAGAATCTTCAAGCTAGAATCGGCCAGATGGGGTTCGTTACGATCCGGTTGCGTTTGCGATTGAAATGCTGGATACTCCCGAGACCGTCTCGGTAAAGAAAAGGGGAGCCAATATGAAATTCAGGTTAACAATGCTTTTAGCTGGGTTGCTGGTGTGCACAGGTTTAGCGTTTTCGCAGGGCGTGGGATCGGATGTCGATAAGGCAGCCGACAAAACCGCCGACGCCACTAAAGACGCGGCAAAGGATACCGGGCACGCCACCAAGAAAGCGGCCAAGAAGACCGCACATGCGACCGATGAAGCCGCCGACAAGACTGCGGACAAGACCAAGGACGTGGCGAAAGACACGGCGCACGGCACCAAGAAGATCTACAAAAAGACTGCGCATGGCACCGAAAAAGCCGCGGATAAGACGGCTGACGTGAGCAAGGATGCGGCCAAAGACACCGGCCACGCGGTGAAGAAGACAGGGCATAGCATCAAGAACGGCGCGAAAGACGTGGGTCATGATGTGAAGAAGGGAACCGAAAAAACTGCGGATGAGCTTAAGTAGCTGGTTGTCCCAGGTTACCTCGAGAACTTGAATGGCCCGGCATGCGTTGCCGGGCCACACTTTCGTGCAAGACTCCTCTCAAAGCATTGCCCCAATGCCGTTCTGTCTGTGACGGATGACGATCGGTGCAATCTGCCGATGCTAGAATCAATATACCAATCATGCTGACTGGCGCCGAAATTCGCCGCAAATTTCTGCAGTTTTTTGTGCAGAAGGGGCACCGCGAGGTGCATTCGTCATCTCTCGTCCCGCAAAACGATCCCACGTTGCTGTTTACCAATGCCGGGATGAACCAGTTCAAGGACGTATTTCTGGGCTTGGAGAAACGCGACTACACGCGTGCTACAACTTCCCAAAAATGTGTGCGCGCCGGCGGCAAACATAACGACCTCGAGAACGTCGGATTCACTAACCGTCACCACACATTTTTTGAGATGCTGGGAAATTTTTCCTTTGGCGACTACTTCAAAAAAGATGCAATTGCCTACGCCTGGGAGTTAATCACATCGCCGCAATGGTTCGGCATCGATAAGGAAAAACTTTACGCGACCATTTTCAATGGTGAGGGCGGCATGCAACGCGACGCAGAGGCGTGCGACTTGTGGGTGGGACAGGGCGTGCCCAAAGACCGCATCTTCGAATTTGGATTGAAAGACAATTTCTGGCAGATGGGCGACACTGGCCCCTGCGGCCCCTGCAGCGAGATTCATTACGACATGGGCGTGGTCGCGTCAGATCAAGGTCATACCGATTGCAAGTTTGGCTGCGACTGTGGACGTTATGTCGAACTGTGGAACCTTGTCTTCATGCAGTTCGACCGCGATGTCAGCGGCAAGTTGAATCCCTTACCCAAGCCATCGATCGATACGGGTATGGGGCTGGAGCGGGTGACGGCGGTGCTGCAGGGCGTGATTTCCAATTACGACACCGATTTGTTCACGCCGCTGATAAAGCGAGCAGCGGAGTTGACGGGAGTCACGGCCGGCTACGTGGATTCTGCGGGGCATAAATCTGCTGCGTCGCTGCGGGTGATCGCTGACCATTCCCGTGCAGCAACGTTTCTGATTTCAGACGGAGTGCTGCCATCGAATGAAAGCCGGGGCTATGTTCTGCGAAAAATTATCCGACGAGCAATTACCCACGGGCGCCAGCTTGGACAAAACAAGCCTTTCTTGCACGAAATGATTTTTAAGGTACGGGATGTCATGGAGTCCGCTTACCCCGAACTGAAGGATTCCGCCAAGCATGTGTCTGACGTGGTCAAGAGTGAAGAGGTTCGTTTTGCCCACACCTTGGATATCGGATTCGAGCAGTTGAAACAACAGCTTAAAGAGCAAACCGTTGCACAAACTACTCTGGCCGGAGGATTACCCGGAGCTGAGCGTCCCGCGACCGATCTAGGCAGCCCACCCAAGCTCTCTGGAGAAAACGCCTTCAGGCTATATGACACTTTTGGACTTCCGCTTGACTTTATGATTGATGCTGCGCGCGATTTCGGAGCTGAACTGGACATGACCGGATTCAATCGTGCCATGGAGGAGCAGAAAACTCGCGCCCGCGCTTCTTGGAAAGCTGCAGCCAAGCAGACCGCCAATCCCGCCTATCAGCAGCTCCCGAAATCCGATTTCGAGGGCTACCGCCAGACTCGCTCCAACGGCTGTGAAGTGCTTGCCATCATCCACAATGGCCAAGGTGTGCAGGAGTTGAACCCCGGCGAAGAGGGCGAAGTCATACTCGACCACACGCCGTTCTACGCCGAGTCGGGCGGGCAAGTGGGCGATCGCGGATGGCTTTACGGTGACGATCACAACACCATCGTAGCCGACGTGAAAGGTTGTTATTACCCGGTGCAGGGCGTGCGCGCGCATCAGGTGATCATTAAATTCCCAGCCAACGAAAACCGCGTTGGGTGGGGCACGCTCAGGGTCGGGGACAAGGTGGACGCCGTCGTGGATTCGGAAATCCGCACTTCCACCATGCGCAATCACACCGCCACGCACCTGCTTCAGGCTGGACTGCGTGAGGTATTAGGCAAGCATGTGAAGCAGGCGGGATCGCTGGTCGCGCCCGATCATCTGCGCTTCGACTTCTCTCATTTCACCGCTATCGAGGATGAGGAACTGCAAGACGTCGAAGACCTGATCAATAAAGAAGTGCTCGGCAACGAAAAAATCGAAGTCATCGAGAACGTCCCGATTGATGTCGCGATTAACGAATACAAAGCCATGGCGCTGTTCGGCGAGAAATACGGCGACAAAGTGCGTGTGATCAAGATCGGAGATTTCTCTACCGAACTGTGCGGTGGTACTCATACCGCACAGACCGGTGAGATTGGACTGATCAAAGTCCTGAAAGAAGGCAGCGTGTCTTCGGGCGTGCGCCGTATCGATGCTGTCACCGGCGAAGGTTCGCTGCATCATTTTCAGAAAGACCATCAACTGGAAAACGTGGTCGCCAGCTTCGTGGGGTCCACGCTTTCGCAAAAGGGGCGAAAAGACGGGGCCCCCGCCGACGGGGGGCATGACGCATCGCCCGCGGAGGCATTGAAGCTTGAGCTGGAGAAAAAAGATGCCGAGATCAAACGGCTGAGCCGCGAACTTGACCAGATTCGGATGAAGTCGGCTTCATCGACGGTGGCTTCTGTCACGCACAAGATCAAAGACGTCCGCGGCGTAAAGGTTCTCGCCCACCGGGTGGACAATCTCGAGCGCGGACAGATGCGTACCCTAGTGGATCAGCTACGCGACAAGCTGGGCTCGGGCGTGGTGGTGTTAGGTTCTGCGACGGACGGTAACGTGGCTGTTATCGTTGGCGTGACCAAAGACCTTACCAGTAAAATCCAGGCAGGCAAGCTCATCGGCCCGGTCGCGCAGAAGGTGGGCGGCAAGGGTGGTGGCAGACCGGATTTGGCCGAGGCGGGCGGTAAAGACCCCGCATCGCTTGACGCAGCCCTGGACGGCGTATACGAAGTGGTCGAAAGCTTTCTGAACAAGTAGAACGCGGTTGTTAGATTTCAATTCCCGGTTGATAGCGCGGCGGTTTACCGACGGCGGGCGAAAAGTTTGCACTCGATAGGATGTGTGACTACACTCCTCAGCGGCGATTAGGAGGTCGAGTGAAAGATCGCATCCAGTTCATTACTTACAAGGATAAGAGAATTCTGCTGGTGGATTGTTCCAACTGCACAGCCGAGCAGTTAGAACAACTCTCAGCCCTTGTACCGGCGCGCGTGACGGCCGAACCTCGCGGCTCCGTACTGTTGCTCGCCGACTTCACGGGTGCGACATTCGACCGGAACAGTGTGGATCGTCTCAAGCCATCTCTGGTTTTCGACCGGCCACATATCAAACGTTCGGCTTGGGTGGGAGTGGAAAGGATTCCGAAAGTTTTCTACGAGCACTTGAAAGTGTTCTCACAGAGGGAATTGCCGGCGTTCAAAACGCGCGAAGAAGCGATGGAATGGTTGGTGCAGGATTAAGGTTTGGCGGAAGAAAAAGCAGATCCCTCGACTGGCCTCGTCTCGCTGGGCTCGACTCGGACTACGCTCAGGATGACAAGCTTAGGGCGGGGGCCATCCGAAATTAATTTCAGCTCCGCCACTTCAGCGTGACCGGCCCCGACATAGGGTGTTTCATCTCACCTCCCGTTTTTCGTGATTCAAGATAAGCCGCCTTCAATCCGAAATACCATTTGGCAGGGCGATCGGCGTCGTCGATCAGCATCAGGTGCGGGTTGTGCTGTAAGCCTTCCGACTGTTGTTCCATTGTCCTGCGATCTTGTTCCACGAATTTCGCAAAGACAAATTTAAGCAACTGAGGGCCAAGCGGAAGCCAGCGGAACAGGTTCCAAGCCGCCACCACGTCGATGCGGCAATGATCGCGAGTGATGGGAGTCACGGTTGTAAGTGACGAGAACCAGCATTTGCCCGCCCGGATCGTCTCAAGCCGCAAGTTGGGCAGAACAAAATCTATCGTTGTGGTGATGGATTCGGCATCGGCGTACAGTCGCAACAGTTTGTAGGGCGCGCTATTCGAACTGGGCGTGTGCGCGTTCATGCGAAAACCGTTAGGGATCGGTGCAAAATTTTTTTGCTTCTCATGAATGCTCTCTCGTGATCGCCACCACCATGCCTGATGGACAAATGGTCCGTGCGCCGGATCCATCAGTCCGATGATGCCGTGATCGACGGTGCAGGGCAAATCAGCAGTCAGATAGGCGAGCTTATATTTCCCGGGCAGAATCGGAACACGCGGCGGGGGAATCGGTGGCTCGGCGGCTTTGGTAAATCCCGCTCCGGGCGGCGAGGGCTCGGGAATGAAAACCCAAATGAATCCATCGTGTTCTTGGCAGGCATAGCTGCCAGCATAAATGCGATCAATTTTCAGCTTCTGATCGGACGTCAGGGATGGAATAAGCTGGCACTGGCCGGTGCGTCCGTCAAACCGCCAGCCGTGATAACTGCATTCCACCTGTTGGCCGTCGAAGTGTCCGTAGGAAAGCGGCATGCCGCGGTGCGGACACGCATCGTGCAACGCGAATGGCCCACCCTGGCTATCCCGTCCGATGGCAAGAGGTGTCTCCAGCAGCACAGCTTTCTGAAGCTTCTGGCCGGAAACCTGGTCGGATGGCATCGCGCGGTACCAGAAGCCATACAGCATTAAGGAATCTGGTAGCTCACGCTGCTGAAGGGACGCCTGGTTCATGGGGACGCAGGCAGCCTACTACATGGGACCAAAGACGCAAAAGCAGCGTGCCCTTGGCCTCAGTGTAGCGGGTAACCTGATGGTGTGTTAACTCTATGTGTTTTCAATAAATTGCTGTATTACTTCCGTGGTTCGATTGGCCTTTGGTTTCGTTGCTCAGCGTAGGGCGCCAGCCTATAATTGCCTCACTCTGGTAAGGGATTCTCTGTCAGGTTCCGGGTAGGCAGGTGCGGGGTATTTGTCTGTCCCGCGAGCGAGTGCTAACCCGGCTATGCGAAAACACCTGCAAATCGCCCTGATGGCTAGTTCCGTAATCGCGACCTTCTTTCCTTCCTGCACGCCACAGCTACGTGCCGAAACCGCCTCTATCACGAGCGCAAGCATCACCGCTGCCACCGACGATAGCGGCCGCAAGATTTACGTAAACGACACGGTAACGAAGGTGCCCCGACGGGAATCGACTACCGCAGTGCGCGCCAATGGATTGTATTACTGGAGTCCCAGCGCGCACGCCTGGAAATCGGTTCCATCAGCCAAAATCGGGGCGGCACGTTCGGCGGCGGCAGAGGTCAGCAATTCCGACCAGGTTTCTAATTTCGTGCGTGGAAAGCCATTCACGCAACAGGAAATTGACGCTGCAATTGACCAGGCTGCATCCCGGCACAACGTCGATCCGAGTTTAGTACGCGCAGTCATCAAAGTGGAATCAAACTTCAATCCCAACGCGGTTTCCCGCAAGGGTGCAATGGGCTTGATGCAATTGATGCCACAAACGGCGCGATCACTAAATGTAGTCAACCCATTCGACCCAGAACAAAACGTCGATGCTGGCGTTCGCCACCTCAAGAAGCTGATGGAGAGTTACGGCGGCGACGTCAACTTGAGCCTGGCAGCCTACAATGCCGGCGCCGGCGCAGTGGCAAGGAGCGCTGGAATTCCACACTTTGGCGAAACTCGCAACTACGTAAGGCGGATTACTGCGCTGTATTACGGGGGCACAGCTCCCGGCCATCTCATCCTAAGCAGCCCGGTACACGAGCCGGTCCATGTGCAGCGTGACGACCGCGGAGTGTTACATTTCAGCAACACTGACTAAGGAAACCGCATCTGTAAGAGGGTGGCTGGCTGTGCCTTTATAGGCCAGGCGATTACGGGCAAGACAAATTGAAAATCCTCGATCCAGGCCAACGCGCAAGGCGTCTGGGCACGGCTCTGCTCCTGCTGCTGCTTCCGGCGTTGCCCGCTCAGGCGCGAAGCAAGTCTGAGGCCTGGGCCAATACCCAATTTTCCACGGCAGAGCGCATGCATGACGCGCTAAATTCCTCCGAGGAACGACACCGTCATCAATACCAAAGGGTGGTAGAAGCCTACCGACGAGTTTATTATGGCGCCCCGGCTTCGGTGAAAGCCGAGGCCAGCGTGGTGGCTGTAGCGGGATTGTTGGCGGAAATGGGTCGAAATTTCCACAATGATCGCGATCTGCGCTCCGCGATCGGCCAATACAAATTTCTACGTCGCGAATATCCGGGCAGTCGCAACCGCTTCGAAGCCCTGTTCAATATCGCCCACATTTATCAGGACGATCTCAAAGATCCGGCCCAGGCGAAACCTGTATTCGAAGAATTTTTGCGGCGCTATCCTCGAAACCACCTGGCGGATGCCGCACGCAGTGCTCTTTCTCAGCCTGTTCCGGCAAAGCCCGAGGCGGGCGAGAGTGATAACTCCCGGAGCGAAGCCAAGGATGAAAATAGTGGCAACGATTCTCAGGGGGATTCCTCCGCCACAAACGTCAACCCCGCGCCGGTCGAAACTGGTGACCGCCGTTCGACTCTTTCACACATTACAAACGTTCGTCATTGGTCCAATCAGAGTTATACGCGGGTTGCCATAGACCTTGAACAGGATGCGAAATTTGAATCGCAGCGCATCGATAGTCCCGCGCGCATTGTTTTCGATTTGCAGAATACGAATCCTGTGTCTAGTTTGTTGGGCAAAACGATCAACGTGGATGACGGGCTGCTCAAAAGAATTCGGGTAGCACAGTTCCAGCCGGAGAAGTCGCGGATAGTTCTGGAGGTAGTGGATCGATCTGACTACGACACTTTCCTGCTTACGAACCCACCACGTCTGATCATTGATGTTCACAATAAAGAGATTCATCCTCAACGTGGAGCGGGCCAAGCTAAGGGGAATGACCGAAAACCGGCGAAAGATCAGCCGGTCCAAGCGGCTTCACTCAAGCAGCCGGAGACGTTCAGTTCCAGCGTTTCGGAAGCCACGGAGGGGCCGAGGCCTGCCGAAGTGTCGTCGAATGTGGCCACGAGCAAGTTGCCCGTCCCGGCGACAACCAAAAGCCGAGTCCCTGTCAATCGCGTGCCGACAGGTAACGGACCGAGCAAGATAGTCGTGGACGCCGATGACTCGGACGATCAAGGTGATGTGACTGTCGCAAAAGCCACTCCCCCTGACATAAACGCGCCCGCGACCGCGGATCGCACGCCCAGCCCATCATCGACGTCCAAAAACTCGACCAGGAACAAACGCAGGAAGGCGGAAGCCTTTCCTGACGCTCGGGAAGCTTCCCCGACAGCAAGTGGCGACCGCTCGCTAATCCGCGCTCTGGGATTGAAGATCGGTAAGATCGTGATCGATCCCGGTCATGGGGGGCATGACACCGGCACAATTGGTCCCCATGGCCTCGAAGAAAAGGACCTTGTGCTCGATGTCGGCCGCCGCCTGGGCAGGCTGCTGCAAGGCCGCCTCGGCGCCGATGTGGTCTACACGCGCAAAGACGATACGTTCATTCCACTCGAGACACGTACCTCCATTGCTAATCAGGAGCAAGCGGATCTGTTTGTTTCGATCCATGCCAATTCCAGCCGCGACTCCGGTGCTCGCGGCGTGGAAACGTACTATTTGAATTTCACATCCTCGGCCGAAGCGTTGGATGTGGCAGCGCGCGAAAATGCGGCTTCGGATAAATCCATCCACGAGCTACAGGACTTGGTGAAGAAAATTGCACTCAAGGAAAAAATCGACGAATCACGCGAATTCGCATCGAATGTCCAGCGTGCGCTGCACAGCGGTCTGGCCGCCAAGAACCCGGGAATCCGCGACCGCGGAGTGAAGAAAGCTCCATTCATCGTGCTCATTGGAGCTAACATGCCTTCCATTCTTGCCGAGGTGTCATTCGTCAGCAATCCAGGAGACGAACGCCGCCTGCGAACTCCCGAGTACCGCCAGCGGATCGCCGAATCTCTCTACCGGGGCATATCCAAGTATGTGAGCGGTCTAAGCGGTATCAAGGTGGCAAGTAAGATCGAAAAAGGTGAAGGTCAATAGTTTCGCCTTGTCAGACCGTGGATACAACTTCTTTGCGAAACTTTACGCGTGGTTTGCGGGCCTTCCGGCATCCAACTGGGCTGGCGTCGAAAGAAACTTTCCGCCCTGGCGTGTAGTCTAATAAGACAGGGCTGCGTCAACTCGTTCTCATGAAGGCATTCAAAGTCATCTTCTTATTGGTCGTGTTCGTGACCGGTGCCTTCGCGGCCGAGAACTCCTCCGCAAAACCCGCAGCCAGTCTTCTTCCTTCACAGTTTTCAGGATGGCAGTTGTCCGGTGCCCCGCAGACAAGCAATGACCCGGCGGTAGCCGATCCCGCGAATGCTGCTCTGCTGAAAGAGTATGGCTTTACAGATTTTCAATCAGGCATATATGTCCGCGACGACGGGCGCAAACTCATCTTAAAAGCCGCCCGCTTCGCTGATGCCAGCGGAGCCTATGGTGCGTTCACCTATTACAAGCTGCCACAAATGCTCAAGGAGACCATTCCCGATCAAGCCGCGTCTCTCAACGAGCGCGTGCTCTTCTATCGCGGCAATGTTCTGGTAGATGTGGTCTTTGAAAAATTGAGTGCGATGTCAGCGGCCGAGCTTCGTGAACTTTCGCTGGCGTTGCCCTTGCCGCTTGGGAATACCCGAAATCTGCCGAGTTTACCCGCCTACCTCCCCAAGCAGGGATATGTGAGGAATACCGCTAAGTACGTGGTTGGGCCGGTTGGCCTGGAAAAAATAGGCTCGCCACTCCCTGCACAGCTGGTTGATTTCACCGTAGGATCCGAAGTTGCCTTGGGCACTTATCAAACCTCCGACGGTCAGGCGACTTTGATTCTGATTTCATATCCAACGCCGCAGATCGCCGCGGAACATTTGCGTCAGCTTGACGCCGCCCGTCAACCAAATCCGCAACAGCCGGGGAGCGCGGCAACCCTGAGCGTCGGACCAGTTTTCGACAAACGCACCGGGCCGATGCTGGTTGTCGCGACTGGTTCGCTTTCTGAAAACGATGCCAAGCTTCTTTTAGGCGCGGTGAATTACGAAGCTGACATCACCTGGAACGAGAACACCTACAGCGGAAAGAAAAACAATTTAGGCAATCTGTTGCTGAATGTCTTCCTCCTATGTGCCATCTTGATGGCATTCTCCGCGGTGGTGGGACTTGCTTTTGGAGGGATTCGCATCTTCTTCAGCCGTTTTTTACCTGCGGGCATGCTGTACAACAGAAAAGACGAAGACTTCATCTCCCTGAAGCTGTCTGAGGGGCATGTCGAAGAGTCTGATTCGAATGTAAGCCCATCAATCAAAGCCGGTTAGGACAGGAAAAGTGCCTACTGGTCTCAAAATGAGTCACTGAAGACTCCTATTAACCTATTTTGTAAAGCATTGAAAACAAAGATATTTATTTCCCAAAAATCGCTTGACACCCCCCTTTTTCGGCTCATAAGATTTCGCCAGAAAGTTTTAACGGATTTTTTGCCCCGTTGGAACTATTCTCCCTAAAAGAGAAGGCCACCCATTGCCAGGGTGGCCTTTTTGATGTGAGGCAGTAGTCATCGGTTTTCAAATCTTCGGCAAATGGGATCAAGTTAAGCGATCCAGCGACTTCAGCGATGTCCGAACACTTCTTTCAAAAGACTCGTCGTCTGCGCGGCGGGATCTTGGCGAATCTTGTGTTCTTCCTGCCCCAATTCATAGAACAGCCCATCCAAAGCCTTTGAAACTACGTAGTGACTGATATCCAAGTCCTGATTCTTGGCAAATGGAATCGATTTGTACTGAGCGGTCAACGCGTTGTATTGCCGGGTAACGTCATTCTTGGCCATGGTGCGTTCAACTACGGGGCCGAATGCGGCAGTCAATTGAGGAGTGGTCTTTTCCTTGAAATAGTGGGTGGCGGCGGTATCGCCGCCTGACAGAATTCCGCGCGCATCATTGATCGTCATGGCGGTGACGGCATCGATGAAAATTTTTTGTGCGGCCGGCGCCGCAGCTTCTGCTGCCCGATTCATACTCAGGACAAAATCGTCGATCTTCGGCCCGTAACCGATCATACGTAAACCTTTTTCCAGGGGACGAAGATTGCTGGGCATGAGTATTTTGATTTCCTGATTGGCAAAATAGCCGTTTGGGCGTCCTGTGACCTTGACCGCCTGCTCGGCGCCGATCTGCAAGGCCTGCTTCAGTCCGGACGAAATCTTCGTATCGCTCAGTTGATTTCCCAGGCCGAGCTGCCTCGCGACGTCTCCAATCTGCGCCGGGGTAAGTGTTGTCAGTAGCAAAATGCATGCGCCAATCAGCCGGCCGCGATCTCTCATGGGCATTGGATTCTCCTTAACGCTTCGATTTGAATGGCCAGTCGAAGTGGGACGAGTTGACCTTCTGACGAAGATGACATGCTTTGCTTGAACTACTGATGACTGCTAAAGAAAAATTTGATGGCGGGCTACCCGAGGTCAAGATCTAGCACCTAAAGTTCCGACGTTACAGGATTGCCGCCAAAAAAGTAACTGTCAGACGAATTAATTCTAGAGGAGGAATTTTTGGGTAACGAAACCGAAAGGAACAAACAGCAGAACCCAGGCCAGGAAAAAGGGAAACAGGGAAACGTGGCCGAGCCGACGAGGAAGGATCCCTCGCAGAGTAGCGACGTGC
>Ga0070712_100001226_pt1 | contig 15512 bp, 16 predicted proteins | sample LARL81metaG_FD_71396 | JGI IMG/M metagenome (GOLD analysis project Ga0070712, IMG submission 71396) | Corn, switchgrass and miscanthus rhizosphere microbial communities from Kellogg Biological Station, Michigan, USA - LAR L8-1 metaG | ecosystem: Host-associated > Plants > Roots > Rhizosphere ...
CAGGTAGCGCTTGAGCGACTTACCCGTCACCCCCAGCGGGAAATCGCCCTCGGCGCCCGCGACCTCGACCATCGCCAACTCCGGCTTCCCGGCCGCGCGCAACGCCTCATTGGCCGCGAAAAGCACCTTTTCCGGATCGATGTCCTCCCCGGTCACCACGGCGACGGCCACCTTCTTGTCTCGATAGCCACCGGCGACGACCGTGCAGTCCTCGACACCGACGACCTCGTTGACGACCAGTTCCTCTATCTGCACCGAGTAGCCGGGCCCCTGGGCGGTTTGCACCACGTCGACCGCGCGGTCGACCTGGTAGAAGTAGCCGTCCTCATCGCGGTAGGCGATGTCGCCAGTCAGCCAGTAGCCGGCGAGAATGCTCCGGTAGTAGGTGTCCTGGTTGCCCCAGTACCCCACGGTCATGGACGGTGGTTTCGCCCCGAGGAGCCCGTACTCGTACGGCGCGGCGAGGGTGCCGTTCTCCCGCAGGATGGCGACCTCTGCGAAGCCGACCGAGCGGCCGACGCAGCGGTCGTTGCGCGGGGTCGCCAGCGTGCGTGGCTTCATCAAGACGCCCCAACCCAGCTCGGTGGTGCCAAGGCGGTCGAGGAAGGCAGCCGGCGGGAGGTGTGCAGAGCGGCGCTCGAGCACGTTCTTCAGGTGCCGCTCATGCAGCGCATCGCCCATCGAGACCCAGATGTTCACTGAGTCGAGGGCGCCGGCGGGAGTCTCCAGCGCGGCGAGTTCGGGATAGGCATGGCCGAAGGCCATCACCATCGTCGGCTTGTGCTCCGGAATGGCCGCCGCCAGCTGCTCGCCGTGGACATCGCGCCAGGCCAGCAGCGGCTGTCCGGTCAGCACCGCGTAGGAGGTGAACGAGATGGTGCCCTGGTGTGACTGCGGGAGCGCGGTCATGATCAGGGCGTTGGGCTCCTCCTTGTAGTCGACGGCACGGAACTTGGGACCCTCCAGAATCGTGCGGTGGGTGTGGATGACCGGCTTGGGCAGGCCCGTCGTGCCCGACGAGTGCATCATCCCCACCGGGTCGTCGGGGCTATGCCGAAACCGTGCCTCGTCGCTCAGCGTCGCCGAAGCCGGACTCGGCATCTCCTCGATGGTCTTGATCCACCGCAGCGACAGCTTGTCCAGATCCGGCGCAATCCGGTCCCACCGCTCCAGGTCGGTGTACAGGGCGATCGCGCCGGTCCGCTCGCACAACGCGACCGCGCTCTCCCGCGGCGACTTCCAGTTGATGAGCACGGCGATGGCGCCGAGCTGAGCGATGGCCGAGTAGTGCACGAAATATGCGATGGAGTCGGGCAGGAAGATCGCGACCCGGTCCTTCGGCCGCACGCCCTGCGCCCAGTACCACACCGACCAGCTCTGGATCAGATGGTCGAGGTCGCGGAGGCTGAACTCGGTCCGCGTCTCGCCGTCGGTGTAGGGCACCGGAGTCAGCGACTTGATGAAAGGCTCGTCCGGATACGGGTTGATGGCCAGCATCGAGGGAAGCAGGTTGCCACCGCCGATGCTGGAGTCCGCGGCCACCTTGGCCCGCAGCTCCGGGGTAAGGACTGTCTTGTGGGTGAACTGCGACATAACTGAAATGGTCGTGATCGAGCAGTGGTTCCGTAATCGCTGGGAAGCCAGATTCCACTTGTCGATGGGGAGGTTTTCCTATCCGCGCGGTAAGCACCGGGCTCGTTCGATGTGCTGCGGCTGCCTCACCGTCGTGCGAAGACCTGGCGCCGATTGGCCTGCGGCACAAGCGAATTCACGATCCGTATGACCGCGACGAGGAAACATCCCTGCCCCGCGCCGGCGGCTGCCGCGGCCAGGCCGAAGCCCTGACAATCCCGCGAGTGACAACTCAGGGCTATGGGAAAGGCACAACTCGCCATAGCGTGGCGGATATGGGGCACAGCGGCGGCTTACACCTGTGGGTGGACGCCACCGCGGGCATCGCGGGCGACATGTTGCTGGGTGCATTGATCGACGCCGGCGCACCGCTCGACGGGGTCGAATCCGCAGTATCCGCCCTCGTGCCCGGCGAGGTCGCGCTACGAACGAGCACGGTGCACCGGGCCGGCCTGCGCGCGCTGAAGGTTGACGTCGAGAGTCGCGCCGACGAGCATCCGCACCGCTCGTGGGCAGACATCCGAGCAATGCTCGAGACCGCTGAGCTGCCCAGCGCGGTCCGCACGACCGCGCTGGAGGTGTTCGCGCGGCTTGCCGACGCGGAGGCGCGGGTGCACGGGGTCTTACCGGATGACGTGCATTTCCATGAGGTGGGTTCGTGGGACTCGATCGCCGACATCGTCGGAGTGTGCGCCGCGCTGGCCGGGCTGGCTGTCACCCGGGTGACGGCCAGCCCGGTAGCGGTGGGCTCCGGGCGGATCGGCTCAGTCCACGGCGACCTGCCCGTGCCACCACCCGCGGTTCTCGAGCTCGCCCGAGGGTGGCGTGTCCTCGCGGGCGGTGAGGGCGAGCTCGCCACGCCCACCGGCATGGCACTCATCCGTGCACTGGCAGACGAGTGCGGGTCGATTGTGCCGATGGAGATCACGGCGGTCGGGGTGGGCGCGGGCGGGCGTGACGTCCCTGGGCGGCCCAACGTGGTCCGCGTGGCCCTCGGCATTCCCATTGCCGACGTGCCGACGACCGACAGCATGTGGGTAATGGAGACAAACATCGACGACCTGGATCCGAGGGTATGGCCGACGGTGCTGGCCGCGCTGCTAGAGGCGGGAGCCGCCGACGCGTGGCTCGTGCCGATCGTGATGAAGAAGGGCCGGCCGGCGCACACGCTATGCGTGCTCGCCCGGGACGCCGAACGCGCAGCACTGCGCGACGCCGTCTTCGCGCTGACCTCGACGATCGGCGTACGGGAGGCGCCGGTGTCGCGAGTCGCCCTGCACCGGGACTCGCGGGCCGTCGCGCTGCGCGGCGGCGATGTGCGGATCAAAGTGGCGCTGCGGGCCGGTCGCATCGTGCACGCAACCCCAGAGTTCGACGACGTCGCAGCCCTGGCGCGGGCCCGCGACGTGCCGGTGCGGCAGGTGCTCGACGAGGCGGTCGCGGCCGCCGAGGTCGCGATGCTGCGTCCCGGCGCGCGATGGTCGGGCGAGCCTCGCGATCAGGACGGTGCGGCTATCTGAGCGGCAAGGTGGCCGGCGCCGTCCGAGCTTGCTGTTCTTCGATCGCCTGAGGCGAGATGTGTTGCTCTGCTTCGCCGTACGTCGCCACAAGAGAAATACTCGTGATCACGCGATGGCTTCGTAATCGCTGCGGAGCCACATTCCGCGACTGAACGGGAAGGTTTTCTGTCCGCCGGGTAAGCCACGGCAACGTTGGTCATCAATCGTTCCGGTCCATCCAGTACATGAACGAATGCGGCCCGGTGCCGGGAATCTCGAACTCCTCACCCAGGGTCTGGAATCCGTGTTTGCGGTAGAAGTCCGCGACGGAGGTGCGGGCCTTGCACCAGACGGCTGCCGCGCCGGCGAGCGCCGCGTGGGTGAGTGCGGTGCGCAACAGGGCGCTGCCCGCACCGGTGCCGCGAACCTCGTCGAGCGTGGCCATACCGCGCAAATGCCAGCCTTGCCCCGGTTTCAGGCCCGGCACGGTGAATTCGGCGGGCGGATCCTCGTGATACACCGAGGCCGCACCCACCGGACGGCCCCCGTGGAGCGCGGCGAAATGCCGGGTGTCGGGCCGGTCATCTTCGGCGTAACGGCTGCGTTCCAACGGCTGTCCCGGGCGCAACACCTGGTGGCGGATAGGCCACACATCGGCGGCGGGAACTGGTCGCACGCGCCAGCCGGACGCCGCATGGTCCGGGAGGAAACCAGACCCCTGCCGGTCAGGCACCGTGATCCCGCCGACCATCGAGCGTCAGCCCGTGTCGGTATGCGGGGCCGTCGATGGTCACGCGCGCCTCCAGTCGGTGCTCCAGAACCGGGTCAGATGGCGGGAGCGGTCGTGGTACTCCGACCGCGCATGCAGCATCCGCTGGTTGTCCCAGATCAGCAGCGAGCCGTCGGGAACCAGCACACGCGTGCGCAGCTCGCGGAACAGGTCGCTGACACGATGCGCCAGCCCGCGGCCGGCCTCGCCGAGCGGTAGTCCGGATGGATCGACGTCTGCGCCGAGGGTTGGGTCGTAGTCTGATGTGGTCAGCAGGTTGTAGCTGAAGCGGGTGACTGTATTGCCGCCGGCGTCGGTGCTCAGCATCGTGGTATGGACGCCGCCGTCCGGCCCTGGGAAGTGCAGCTCGGCATCGGTCATCAGCGCCAACTCGTCAGCATCGAGTGCGCCGACCAATTTCCGCACGTCGAGCAGATCGGTGTGGCCTCCACCGCAGCGAGCCTGGCCGTGGCAAAAGAGCGCCAGGTAGGCGGGACTGGGATGCCGGCCGGGCGCCTCGGTACGGGCCGAGGTCACGTTCACGCTTTGCGACCGGTCCTTTTTTCCTGGGCGGTAGGTCACCTCGTGGGTGAGGAGGCCGTTGTATTGCGGAATCAGCTCGCCCACTGAGCGAACGAGTTCTTCTGCGGCGGTTAGGCTTTCGACATCCTCGACGAGGACATAGCCCCACTGATCCAGTCGTCGTCGGGCCGCGTGACGAAGAGTGTTGGGCGAAGCGTTCAAGGGAGCGGGCGTGCGGTTCTGGCACCGGTCGAATCGAACGATCGCGTCGTCGGCCTGCCCCTGAGAGCCCGGGCCGGCCAGCACCTCGGCGAGCCCCGATACGTACCAGATAGCGTGTTGCTGTTCGGAGTTCGTGGTCATGAGCACATCGTCGCGATCACGCAGCGGTTCCAGAATCGCTGCGAAGCGAGATTTCACTCCTCCGCGGGAAGGGTTTCCTGTCCGCCCGGCAAGTACCCGGGCTCGCGATCAGGACGGTGCGGCTATCTGGGCGGCCAGGTGGCCGGCGCCGTAACCGTTGTCGATGTTCACCACGGCGACCCCGGGCGTGCAGCTGTTGAGCATCGTCAGCAGCGGCGCCAGGCCCTCGAACGCCGCGCCGTACCCGGTCGACGTCGGCACCGCCACCACAGGCGCCGCGACCAGCCCGGCGACCACGGCGGGGAGTGCCCCGTCCATGCCCGCCACCACGACGATCACCCTGGCCGCGCGGAGCACGTCGAGCCGGCGCAGCAATCGATGCAGGCCGGCGACACCGACGTCCATGATCAGGTCGGCGGGGCGGCCGAGGTGCCGGGCGGTGAGCAGCGCCTCCCGCGCGACGGGCTGATCGGCTGTGCCTGCGGCCACGACGAGGACCTGGCCACCCACCGCGTCCGGCGGGTCGGCGGGCCACGCCAGCAGCCCGCTGGCTACGTCATGAAAGGCGTCGGGCAGCTCGCCGAGGATCGCTTCGGCGTGCTCCGGGCTGGCCCGGGTGAACAACGTGCGGGCTCCGTGGCCGCGCAGCGCGCCGGCGATCAGCCGGACCTGTTCGGTCGTCTTACCCCGGCAGTACACCGCCTCCGGATAGCCGCGTCGGGCAGCTCGGTCGAGATCGAGGTCGGCGAAGGCGGTCAGCGCCTCGTCGGGTTCCCAGGGCTCCGTCATGGTTCCGCCTCCAGATGTGCGGGGCACCGGTGTCTTCTGCTCTTCGCGCAAGCGGCTCATCGCTGTCTCGGTGACGATCTCACGAAGCGACGGCATTGTCACCGATGGCGGGCGCAAGCGTGGGAGAGCGGTATGTTACTACCCGCCCGGCACCGGTCAGGCCAAGGCCATTCATTTCAGTGAGGACCTCGGCGGCGAGTCCTGGCGACGTCTCCAGCGCAGCGTGCGCCGACCCGTCCAGCTCAACGGCAAATCCGTTACCGAGCAACCGAACTCGTAGATCACGCGGTTTGACACCGGCTCCGGCCAGCCGCGCTCGCACCGCGATCTCGGCGCGCTCCACCAGGCCCAGCCGGCCGATGGAGACGGGTACTCCCACGGCGATACGTGAGGCCAGGCACGGCGTCGCCGGCTTGTCGGCGACGGGCAACGACCACTCGGCCGCCAGCATCCGGATCTCCCGCTTGCCGAGCCCGGCATCGGCGAGCGGTTCGACCACGTGCAGCTCACGGGCGGCACGCAGGCCGGGTCGGTGCAGGGCGCGATGATCGTCGGCATGCGTACCGGTGGCCACGTGCGCGATGCCCCGCTGGACCGCGAGCTCGCTGATGGCGGTCAGCACGGTGTGTTTGCAGAAATAGCAGCGGTTGCCCGCATTCGCGCGGTAGCCGGGAACCTCGAGCTCGGCGACCCGGACTTCGACCAGCTCCGCGCCGAGATCGGCGGCGACCTGCCGCGCGTCAATGAGTTCGGTACGGGCAAGGCTGGGCGAGTCGGCGATCACCGCTACCACCCGGTTCGCTGGCAGCGCTCGCAAGGCGGCGGCCAGCACGAGCGTGGAGTCAACTCCACCGGAAAACCCAACGGCCACACTGTCAAGTGATCGAAGCCGGGCCAGCAGCCGGTCGGCGATCTTTCGCCGATCGGTGGCTGTCGGCAGGTCGAAGGATGTGGTCATGCGGCGCCCACCCGCTCCGCGGACAGTCGGCTGCGCAGGCCACGCACGGCATTACCAACAATGTCGACGCCTTGTTCGGTGAACAGCGACTCCGGATGGAACTGCACGCCCTCGATCGGCAGCGTCCGGTGCCGGACGCCCATGATCTCGCCCTCCTCCGACCAGGCAGTCGCCACCAGTTCGGCCGGCAGCGTGTCGGCCTCGATCACCAGGGAGTGGTAGCGGGCAACCGTCAGTTGGTTCCGCAGTCCGGCGAAGACCCCGCTTCCGTCGTGCGTGATCTCCGAGCACTTCCCGTGCATCGGCGCGGCGGCGTGCCGGATCTGAGCGCCGAAGGCGGCACCGATCGCTTGGTGGCCGAGACATACTCCGAAAATGGGGAAGGTGTGGCCCAGCCGGCGGATCAGCTCGATGGAGATACCTGCGTCGGCCGGATCACCGGGGCCCGGCGAGATGAGGATCAAGTCGGGAGCGAGATCGGCGACCTGTTCGACGGTCACCTCGTCGTTGCGGTAGACGACACTCTCGTCGCCAAGATCTCCCACGTACTGCACGAGGTTGTAGACGAACGAGTCGTAGTTGTCGATGACGCAGATCATGTCGTGCCCCCTTTCATGGTTACGCCAAGGGCGCGGGCGCCCGAGCCGAGCTTCGCTTGGCATTCGGCGTACTCGGCCGACGCGTCGGAGTCGTGCACGATGCCACCTCCCGCCTGCAGGCGAATTTCCCCGTCGCACAGCACCATGCTGCGAATCGTCAGGTACAAGTCCACGTGGGACAGTCCGAATGAGCCGACCGCGCCCGAGTACAGCCAGCGCCGGCTCGGCTCGAGGTCGTCGATGATCTCCATTGCGCGCACCTTGGGCGTGCCGGTCATGGTGCCTGCAGGGAACGTCGCCCGGATGAGCTCGTCGGTTCGCCGGTCGCCGCGGATTTGGCCGTACACGTCCGAGGTCAGATGCATCACGTGGGAGTAGCGCTCCACGTCCATCAGCCGCTCGACGGAGACGCTGCCCGGCCGGCACACCCGGCCCAGGTCGTTGCGCGCGAGGTCGACGAGCATCCGGTGCTCGGCCAGTTCCTTGACCGACGAGCGCAGGTCAGCCTCGGCGCGCTGGTCGGCGAGGCTGTCGTGACCGCGCGATCGGGTTCCGGCGAGCGGACGGATGAGCGCCCGGCCGCCGTGCAGCGTCAGGCACGGTTCCGGTGAGGCGCCGACCACCTCGAACCGCGGGCCTGCGTACCAGAAGTGGTAGGGGGACGGATTTATCGCGGTCAGTCGCTCGAAGACCGCCAGACTGTCCACGGTCGCCGGTGCGGTCCAGGCGATGGACAGTACGAGCTGGAAGACGTCGCCGTCGAGGATGTGAGCCTTCGCGCGGTCGACCGCGGCGGCGTACTCCTCGTAGCTGAAGCTGAACCGGCCGGCGCCAACCGCGACGATGCCGAGCGGTGCGACGGCCAGCCCGTCCAGCCTCTTCGCGACCCGTTCGGCCGCGGCGCGTGCGGCGGCGGCCGACGGACCCCGGCCGATCACCTGCCCGTACCCGTCCGTGAACTGGACCAGCGTCTCGGGCAGGAAGAACTCGTACACCGACCGATCGGTCGCCGGGTGACGGCTGGGCAACCGCTCGAAGTCGCGCACCGCGTCATAGCCCAGCAGCCCGTACCAGGCCGCCTCGGGATCCGGGGTGTCCGCAGGGATGTCCAGCCCGGCAAGGAAATCCACGGCGTCGGCCAACGGCGCGTGGCCCGCGCCACCCGGATGGGAGAGGACGGCGAGCTCGCCGACGGCCAGTGTTGCGCGGCGACCATCGGATCCGGCGGTGAGCATGACCCGCCCGTCGGTACGCAGCGCCGCCGCGGCAGCCACTGGGCTCATCGGCGTCGACAGCGGCACGACATGGCGGTACAGCCGCGATCCGGCGGGCAGCGCCGAGCCGGGCGAGGTGACCGTGCTGATCGCCAGGATCGTCATCCCGGCACGCCCTCAAGCCGTGGCGGCACCCGGAACTGGGTCCGCTCGTGGTCGCCGACCGGTTTGCCCATCGCGTACCGGAACGCGGCGAGCTGGATGGCGCGCGGCGGGCAACCCTCGATGAAGATGCCAAGATCGCGGCTCTCGTAGAGGCAGTTGCCGACCAGGATCACCACACCCCGCAGCGGCGGCATCTGCACCTGCGGACCGGAGATGATCGTCATCTCACCGTCCCAGGCGCACAGCTCCTCGGCGAGCGCGCGCATGGCCCCGGCCACGAACCGGCTGCACGCCGGGCAGGCGCGCTCGGCGTGAACGTGGATACCGGCGCGGGGCGGAACGATCTCGACCGGCGCCTTGACCATGTCGAAGGCCAGCTCCGCCAGCGGCGTGCCGCGCAGGTCGATGTCCTCGAGCGCGAGGGGGCCCATACCGCGCTGGTGTGCGTCGCACAGATAGGCGACGCTGTTCGGATCGAAGCCGGCCAGCACGCCGACCGCGACGTCGAGGGCGACCGCGTTTCGGCTGGCGGCCAGGAAGCCCACCGATCGCGCGCGCCCGTCCATCGGGTAGTTGCCCTCGATCACCGTAGTTCCGTCGCAGATGACCAGATCCTGCGGGCGCATCAGGTTGAGGTCCACGGTGGACTCGTCGACGCCGGCCATGTGCACAATTCGGGTCGTGTAGCCGGGCAGCAGCCCGACCAGGTTCTTCATCGCGTTGGAGTAGACGACGCTGGCATGCGTGCGCAGCTGCGGCACCCCGATGAAGTAGTCGCAGTCCCCGATCAGCTCGGGCACCGCGATCGGCACCCGCAGCGACGTCGCACCCGGAATGTTGGTGATGCGCAACGGCAAGTCGTCGAGGCTGACCACCCGGGCGTACCGGGCGGCCTCGTGGTCGTTCAGGATCTCGTAGATGGCGTGGGTGCGCTCGGCGATCACCGGCCGGGCCCCGTGCTCGGCGACCGCACGGGCGATGGCGGCCAGCAGCGCCGGGCTCACGTGGAATCCGGGGTCGGTCTGGAACAGGTTCGGCTTGATCAACACCTCGGCGCCGGGCCGCAGGCCGGCCAGTGGCTCGTCGATCAGCTCGAGCAGCCTTTGCAACACACCGGGCACCGCGGCATCGTCGGCCACGGGCGCCAGTGCAACGGAGGGCCGGGCGAGCTCAGCCATCGGTGTCCTCCATGGCGATGACCCTCGTGGGAGCCGCCTCGGCGCCGGCCGCCTTCATGGGCAGCGCGAACAGCTGCACGACCGGCCTGGTGAGCTCGTGCATGTTGGTGACGTACTCCAGCAGCGGGATGCCCGCCGCGAGCAACGCGTGGTGCACGGGGGACTCGGCGTCGCCGGGCCGTTCGGTGAGGCAGTCCAGCCCGAACAGGCTGGCACCGTTCTCGATGGCCCAATCCGCGGCCGACGGGGTCAGGTACGGCGGGCGGTCCCAGTAATCGGGCCGGCCCCAGTTGTTCCGCAGGTAGTCGGTGCGGACCAGCAGCCGGTCGCCCTCCCGCCACACGGGGCGCAAGACCCGCTCCAGGTCCTCGCCGGTGACCGGCTCCAGCTCGCCCTTGTCGGACAGGTCGGCGACGCAGGCGCGGCCGATCAGGGTGTGCAGCGGAACCTCATCGATCCCCTCGGCGCCGGGGAAGAAATGCAGCCGGTACTCCATGTGCGTCCCGTTGTGCGGAAACACGTGCAGGTAGGAGAACGTGCGCTTGGTGCCGTAAGGGTCGGTCTCCGGGGTCATCGTTCGCTCGCTGACGAACTTCGGAAACCAGTCGGCGGGGTAGGACGGCATTCCGTCGTAGAAGCCGTGGGTCAGGTCGACGAACCGGGTCATTGAACGACTCCTTGCTCAGCAGGTGAAGAGGCAGGTGTTGCGAACCTGGGTGTTGTTGATCATGGTGATGACGGTGCTGCCGCCGGGCGGTACAGCCCGCACGCCGCCGCCGCAGAGCCCGGTCGGGGTCATGAAGGCGGCCCAAAGCGCATACCACTCGGAGCGGGCACCGCTATGCGGTTCGATCACCGGCTCCACGTTGGGCTGCACGATCTCCTGCACGAGGCAGCCGGTCTGCGTGCTCTCCGCAAGCGCCTCCTGCCAGGTACGGGCGTCCACCTCCCGTCCGATGAGGACACCCTCGCCGCCGAACAGCCCGGTCGGCTTGAACACCAACTGCTCCCGGCGCTGCATGCACTCGGAGATGAACCGGCTATCCGTTTCGGCGCCGCGCCGGCCGAGCATGCGGCTCCACGGCAGCACCCGCTCGATCACTGCCCGCTCCTGCGCCGAGAACACCGAGGCGTCCTCGGCGAACTCGGACAGCATCGCGAGCGTGCCCTTGTTCCCGAACACGTTGGTCGGCGTCCACACCACCACGGTGCCGTTCTCATGGGCGCGGAAGACCGGTTCCATGAACGCGTCGCCGTCGGGATGGGCCAGCATCTCCTCGAGCCCGTAGTAGCGCAGGATCACGTCGATCCCGGTGCCGTGAAGGTACGGCTTGCCGGCGCGGAAGGTCAGGTCACTGATCTCGCCGACCCGGCAGTCGATGCCCTGCTCGGCCAGCAGCTCCCCGATCGCCCTCCGCTGGTGGCCGTAGGTGCCCATCCCGCCGGGGCCTTCGAGCACCGCGACCACCGGCTCGCCGGCACCGATGGCCTTGCCCGCATTGCGCAGCGCCGCGGCCAGGTCCCCGCTCATGTCCAGGTAGCCGAGGCCGTGCTCGGCTGCGAACTCGGCGACCGCCGGGATGCGCAGGTAGGCCTTCGGCAGCGGGCCGACCATATCCAGGCCGCCGAGCGCGCTGCCGATGTTGAACTCGAGCAGCTTGAACGACGAACCGTCGTAGTAGGTGTCGGCCCGGCCGTACAGCGGCGGGGGGCCGTCGCCGAGCAGCCGGCGCATCCAGGCCCCGCGCCGATCGTCGATGCCCAGGGCCGTGCGGAACCGTTCGAAGTCCCCGTCGAAGCAGCGCTGCGGCAGCGAGGTGACCAGGTCGAAGATTGTGACGAGATCCCGGCCGAACGCCCGGAACTCGGCCTCGTCGACCATGACCGGGCGGGGCAGCAGCCTCGGCCACGCCGCACGCATGGTCTCCGACACGTCGAGCTCGGCCAGCGCGCCGCGCAGCCCGCTGTCCGGAGTCGTGCATTCGGCCAGATAGGCCTCGGTGACCCGGTTCGCGCGTGCGGACATGATTGCCTCCAAGGGGTGAAAAGTCAGACCGATACCGGTGTTTGTGCACCGGCACGCGCCGGGCGGCGGGCCAGGATCACCCGGTACTGCATGATGATCACGACGCCGAAGATCAGGTAGATCCCGGCCATTCCCTGGGTGGCCAGCACCGCGCTCAAGCTGATCAGCAGCGAGTTGACCACCTGACCGAACCGGATGTGCAGGTAGTACGCGGCCATATACCGGGGTCGGCCCTCGTCCGGCGCCAGCTCCGCCAGCAGCCCCTGCTGAACCGGCGTGTTCATCAGCTCGCCGACGGTCAGCACCACGACGGCGAGCAGCAGCACCCAGGCGGTGTTGGTGACCGCCAGCACCGCGAAGCCACCTGCGTACAGGGTGATGCCCGCATAGACCCGGACCCGGTCCGGCATCCGCCGCAGCAGCGTGTTGATCTGCAGCGCGAGCAGCACGACCAGGACGGTGTTCACCGCCTTGAGTACGCCGAGCATCTGCACGCCGTGCACGTCGCCGAACGGGAACACGTACTGGACTCCGAAGTCGTTCGACAGCCGGATGCCGATCGCGGTGCTCAGCTGCCCCTCGAGGGTCAGCACCAGGGTGGCGACGATGATCAGCCGGCGGAACGTCGCGTCGGCCAGCACCACCCGGTATCCCTCGGTGAACTGGGCCCACCCGCGGAGCTTGGCGGGTGCCGCGACTTCCGTCGTCGACCCTGGCTTCGTCTCGGCCACCAGCAGCACGGTGACGAGGAGGGCGAAGCCCATGCCGATGGCACCGCCCAGGATCACCGCGCCGAAGTGCGAGCCGTAGAGGAAGCCGCCGAGCAGCGCGCCGCCGCCGAGCGCGAGGTTGATCACCCAGTAATTGACCGTGTAGACGTACTTGCGGTCCTCGGGCGGGGTGACGTCGATGATGGTCGAGTCGTTGGCCGGCAGCGCCAGGTTGGTCCCGAACTTGACGATGGCGTAGCTGAAGTAAACCGCGAGCGGTCCCCAGTCGGCGAAGTAGGCCACGGTCATCAGCACCAGGAAGGCGGTGCCGATGACATCCCCGACGATGAGGACGGGCCGGCGTCCCCACTTCTCTGACAAATGACCGCCGAGCAGCATGCCAAAGACCGCGAACACGGCGAACAACAGGATCAACGCGCCCGTGGTCGCGATCCCCACCCGGGATGCGAGGTAGATCGCGATGAAGGTGAGGATCATCGCGTCGATCAACTTGTGGACGAACGCCAATCCGATCCTGACCCGGACATTGCGGTGCAGCGCCATGAACTTTCTCATCGGGCCACGACCTCTCCGGCCGGCGCACCGGCCGCCACCTCGACCTTGATCAGTTCGCGCATCCGGTCCGCGCGAGCCCGGGCCTGCGCGGCGTTCTCGGAGCCGGTGAGGATCACGAAGCCGTGCCGGGTCTTGGAGCTCACCGTCTCCGGGAGCACATATGTAGGCATGAGAAAAATTGTTGTGATCGGGCAGTGGTTCCGTAATCGCTGGGAAGCCAGATTCCACTTGTCGACGGGGAAGGTTTTCCTATCCGCGGGGTAAGCGCCGGGCTCGTTTCGATGTGCCGCGGCTGCCTCGGCATTTTGGCCACACCTACCGTCAAACAGCGTGAACTATCGTCATGTGTTATCGCTGCTAGAGGCCATTTCGCATCCTGATGGGGAGCGCGAAGACAGTTCAATCCTGACAGGGGCTCCAGGTACCCCTCCGAATGTCGGTCATCGGGTGAGGCCCGCGGCGGAGCACTTCGACCGCGGGGGAAGCGTTAGCTGGTCGTGCTCCAGTTGCGCCAAAATCTTCACGCGCCCACCGTAGGGTGACGAACGATGAAAAGACGGACGAAAGGCGCTAGCGGGTCGACTGGTGATACCGGCGACAGCCGCGTGGCGGTGAATGTGCGGGTGCGTGTGTACCCGGGGTCTGACGGCGAGGTCCGCGGCATTGTGGTTGAGGATTTCGGCGATCTGGCGGGGCATGAAGTGGATATCGGTGAGGACCATGTGGTTGGCCCGGCACGAAGATGGGCGGTGGCGCTCGACGCGGGCGGTCTGGTTTTCGTCGACAGCGACCAGTTGGCCGCCGAATAGTTTTTCACTGGCGGTTCACGCACCGTCGGGCGACCTTCTTTTCACTGGCGGATGCTCTGTCGGACAATTGGGTGCCAGCCAGCGTGCAGAACCCGGATGGCACTCTAGTCAAGGCTCCGACTGCTCGATCTCGTCAAGCTGCCTGTCGAGGTCCGTTAATTCGATTGCCAGGCAACGCATTTGGCGAACCACTACTGCGCGCCGCTCCTCAAGTAGCGCGCGACGGTCATCGCGGCCCATGTTGTGTGCGTCTGTCCGCATGGTGGGCGCTCCCGGTGCTATGGCTGAAGTTCCAGACACCCGGCAGTGTGCGACTGATGCGCTGACCTGGCCACCCCTCGACGCGACTGGCAGCACAATTGACAACCAACCGACACCGACCTGTGACCGGGCGGCCCTCAGCGGTACCGACCGACCGCCTAGTGCCCGTAGACGCGCGCGTCGCTCATCTTCGAATGCCGTGGTCTGCGGCTCTGACACCACGGGTCCGCACACCGTGGTGTCCACGGCGACACTTCATGGGCCATCGTCTCGTTGCCGTCCCACGGGGTGATGGTCTGCGAGACAAGTTCTGATGGACCTCCGCACGTTTCGCAGAGATGGTCCGGATCTGGCTGAGTGTGAATCTCAAGCGGCATGGCGTCGATTGTGGGCGGACCGTAGGGCGCATTGGTCCCTGGACACGCGCGGAACGGTCTCGAAAGTGGCCGCATCTTGGCCACAACTTGGACACGGGGACAAACCCAGTTGCTACGTCAGCTGCCGGGCCATTCGCCGGTCCACCTCTCGAATAAGCGAGCACCCCGACGGTCAATAACGGTCTTGACCACGGAGAAAATCGCGCCCTGGATGGCCGCTGCTAGCAAGATTTCCTTGAATGGATACTCCGTCTCGAGCGGTTTCGGGGGGTCGGGCTTGTCGCCGGGTGCCGCCCACTTCCAGACGTATTTGAAAATGGTCCCGGCAATGAGTCCGCCGATGAGGGAGCCGGCTAGACCCATTGGGCGGTAGAGAATCTTCGCTGCTGCATTCGGGTTGGTGCTCGACACCTTCGCCTCCTAGAAAGTCGTTCGGCGATGGCTGAGCTTGTACCCGGCATCGTTCACATTGAACCTGTGGAAAAGCGTGCGCCCTCAGCCATTTGACGTTTGGCGAGCAGCTGGCGAGGTACCCAGCATCGGGACGGTCGGCCACACGGACGATTCCCGTGAAGTAGGAGCAGACACAGTGAGCGCAACGGATAAGGCCAAGAACAAGGCGCAGGAGCTTGGCGGCAAGGCCAAAGAAGTGGTCGGCAGGGTCACCGGCGACCGGAGCACTGAAATCCGGGGCAAGAACGACCAGAGGAAGTCCCACCTCAAAGGCGCTGGCGAGAAGGTCAAGGACGCCTTCAGAAAGTAGGCAACGCGCCAGGGTCTGCCGATTCGTGCAGCGCTAAACCCAGGCCACTAACAGGGACCTCAAAACGGGTACGCCGTAGAAATGACGGTCATCGGTTTTCATTGTTCGCACGAGCAGATCAACCCGGCGCAGCTGCTCCGCGACGTCCAGCAGGCCGAGCAAGCCGGCTTCACCGCGGCTTGTCGTCGGACCATTTCAGCCCGTGGAGCGCGAGACAGGGCGAGTCCGGCTTCGCGTGGTCCTTCCTCGGCGCCGCACTAGCTTCGACCACGCTGCCCTTTTGCGTCGTGAACGCACCCGGT
>Ga0070712_100001228_pt1 | contig 15489 bp, 14 predicted proteins | sample LARL81metaG_FD_71396 | JGI IMG/M metagenome (GOLD analysis project Ga0070712, IMG submission 71396) | Corn, switchgrass and miscanthus rhizosphere microbial communities from Kellogg Biological Station, Michigan, USA - LAR L8-1 metaG | ecosystem: Host-associated > Plants > Roots > Rhizosphere ...
GCCGCAACAGTGCTAAGCTTTGCGGTCATAGCCGATTACTTCCCCAAAGAATTTGCCGCGCGCGCCAATGGCGCTCTGAATCTCTTGCACTTTGGCTGGGCGTTCACGATGCAATACGGTATTGGGCTCGTGGTCGAGCAATGGCCGTCTCAGGACGGACATTATCCGGTCGCGGCCTATCAGGCCGCATTCGGTCTTTGCCTTGCGCTTCAGGCCGCCACGCTGGTGTGGTTTGCGATCCCATGGCTTCGGACGTTCGGCGAACACTTCTACTTCTTGTTCGCGCCGCCGCCTGCGGAGCGTGACAGCCAAGTCGCACTGGTCACGGCGCCGCTCGACGGAGCTGTCCTTGAGGCGAGTGAGAGAATGGAATGGTGACACAGGCGTGGCCTATAAACTCAGAGCAGTCGGCGAACGACCGCTGTTGGGCGCAAAGTGGACATTCACAAGATGCCGGCGTCGAAAATAAGTGCCAAAGCCGGAAATGACGCTCTGTTGCGCTATCATTCGGGGAACTTGCCGGCCCGTGTCAGCCCTTGAGCGCGTTCACCGAGTGCCTACTGCTCCGGCATTCCAGCCTTGCTTAGCCCGCTCTTAAATCGCAGATGGAATTTCAGAAACGCGGGATTTTCGTCGGGCACGTAGTCCCACTGCGCGACCGTTCGGGTCCTCGTCGTAGGCAGCGCAAGGTATCGCGCCAGCGTCGCGCGGGCCTCAGCATCCTGGCCCGTGAGCGCCAAGACCGATGTCAACGCAGCGAGAATCGTGGGAATTTCGGGAGACGCGGCCGCTGCGCGGCGCAGCCACACTAGAGCTTCATCGTCATGTTCCATGACGAGATACGCCCAGCCCTTGAGTAACAGGAAAATTGAAGTCTCAGGATCACGCGGACTTAGGCGGATGCCGTGATCGACATATTCAAGCATCTTGCCGGGCTCGGCGAGAAAGAAGTACTGCAACGCTAATGTTCTGTACGCGCCCGCGTAACTGGGGTTCAACGCCAGACAACGTTCGGCAGCAACAACCGCATCTCGGACGTGATGCGTTCCTTCCAGCACCACGGCCTTAACGCAGTGCGCCGCGTAATATCCAGCATCGATGTCGAGCGCACGGTCGACGAGCCCGTCTGCCCGCTGCAAGTCGCCTGCGGGGTCTGGGCTCTGTACCCGGGAAACACGCGAGCTGTAATATCTCGCGAGCTGGATCAACGCACGCACGTTGCGCGGATCAATGCCCAGCGCCCGCTCACAGAGATCGTAATTTGATGTAGCGACCGCACCGCCGTGACTATACGAGGCGGCCTCGCACCGCATCGCCAGATCCTCAGCGTCAAGGTTCGCGACAGGGGTGCCTATCGCGCGCCGGGTCTCTGCCTGAACGAGTTCGACGTGAAGCGCGCTCGCGAGTCGCGTGACAATGTCATCCTGCGTCTGTAGGAGTTCGGCACGACGCACATCGAACTTATCGGACCATAATGTCTTCGCGCTCTGCGTATCGACCAGCCTCGCATTAATACGTACCGATCCGTCGCTGGGCAGCACGCTGCCCTCAAGCGCGTAGCTGACGCCGAGATCCGAGCCCAATTGCTTGATGTCGACGGGCTTGCCCTTGAGGGTGAACGCACTGCTGGAGGAAATGACAGTCGAACCACGCAGTTGCGTCAAAGCCGTCGTCAGCTCCTCAGTGATGATGACGCCAAAATAATCCTGGGCCGGGTCCGCACTCATATTCGAAAACGGCAGAACGATTAGTGACAGCCGGGAAGGTAACGCGGCTGGCCGCCAGAACGCGGTGGACCAAACCACGCCGGCCATCGCGAGAACCGCGGCAAGGCCGAGTAGCGGCAGCACCCAGCCCGTTCGTCGAGCCTCAGTCTTGTGTTCTGGCACCACATCACCCGGCGGCAGCCAGACCGCGTACTCGTCCAGCAGGGTGACAGGTCCAGCAAAGACATATCCCCGTTTCGACACCGTCTTGATCATGGTCTGGTCAGAGTCCTCGAGCGCGGCCCGCACCTCGCTGATGCACCGCGTGAGCGAATCTTCCGTGACGATCACGTCGGGCCAGATCTTGGACAGCAACTCGTCCTTGGTCACTAGGCGGCCCGCATGGGTGACCAGATAATGCAGCAACGCGAAGCTCTTGGGACGCAATGACACGTCGGCGCCATTGCGGCGCAGGCACCCCAGCGAGACATCGAGCGTGGATTTGCCGATCAGGTAGCGCTCCGCCGACATCCGGATGTTGTTCCTTGCGAGCTGGCTTCGGCCGAAACGGCCGGATATCGCAACGCTTCAGCGTAGTTTCGGCAATTCTTCAGCGTTCTTTCATGACGCGCAAGACCCGCGAGGGCACTTTGAAGCCGCGTAAATCGGACAATCGAGGGCGGGCCGGAGAGCCTGCCCCAATCCGGGCGAGGGAGAATGTCATGAGGATTGTGTCTGTCAGTGGAACGATGGGGCGCCTCGCGGCGTGTGTGGTATCGATCCTCCTCGTGAGTTCCGCCGCTCTCGCCGTCCCTCAACTGGTACTGGTCAACGCCAAGGTCTTCACCGCAGATCCGGCGCTACCATACGCACAGGCCGTCGCGATCGAAGATGGCCGTATCCTCGCCGTCGGCAGCAACGAACAGGTTCGCGCGTTAACCGGACCGAATACCCGCATCCTTGACGCGGGCGGACGTCTGGTGACACCAGGTCTGACCGAAGCCCATGTTCATCTCGGAGTTGCGTTGCCGACACCGCCTATAGCCATGCCGAACCTGCCATTTCCTGGTCCGAACGCAGAGCAGGCCCTCGCTGCGGTCGAACAGGCGGCGAAGACGCGCACCGACTGGGTCACCGCTTATATCGGTCCGCTGATCGCGCGTGACCGCCGCAACTGGCGCAAGGCATTGGATGCCGTCGCTCCGAACACGCCAGTGTATTTCCGAGCTTTCTGGGGCCACACCAGCATCGTCAATAGCGAGGGTCTTCGCCAGCTCGGCATCTCCAAAGAGATCATCGATCCGCTCGGCGGTTGGTGGGGCCGCGACGAAGCCGGAGATCTCGACGGCCGGGCCTACGAGGCAGCCGAGACGATCACGCCGCGCATCCGTCTCACCACCATGGAGAGTCTCGCCATCTCGTTCGGCGAAGCGCAGCAACGCTATGCGCGCTGGGGAGTCACTTCGATTCACCTGATGAACAACGACAAGTCTCTGGAGGTGACGCTCGCGGCGCTTGCAATTGCGAAGCCGCTGCAAAAATGGACGGTCTATTCCTGGGGCACCTGGGAAACCCAACGCATCCCGGAGGCGTGGGCGGCAATCGACAGGGTCGCAATGCAAACGCTGCCTAAGGTCCGCGTCGAAGGACCGAAATGGATCGTGGACGGCACACCGATCGAACAGAATTCCCTGCAGCGTACGGCTTATGTTGATCGCCCCGGATGGCACGGGCGATCGAACTTCACCGACGAGCAATTGCGGGAGATTTTGCAGCTCGCATTGGCGCGGCCGACGCAGCTCGCGCTTCACGTTGTCGGCGACGCCGAAACCGACCGCGTGCTGAAGTTGATGGAGCAGCTTGCACCCGTAGCAGCTTGGCGCGCCAAGCGGGTTCGAATTGAACACGGCGACGGCATCGGGCGCGACGTGTTTGAAAAAGCGGCGCAACTGGGACTGGTCGTGATCCAGAATCCAACCCACCTGGCAATTCCGCCGATCGCGGGAAAGAAAATGCTCGATCATGAGATCGTGCTCAAGGGTTTTGTTAACGCCGGCATTCCGTTAGCGCTCGGCTCCGACGGCGGCGTAACCGAACAGAATCCGTTTCTCAATTTGATGTTGGCTGTCCTGGTTCCCAGCGATCCCTCCGAAGCACTGACGCGCGAACAGGCGTTGACGGCCTATACTTCCGGTGGCGCCTATGCGGAGGTCCAGGACCAGCGCAAAGGACGGCTTGCGCCGGGCTTTACTGCCGATCTGGCTGTGCTTTCTCAAGACGTTTTGACCGTCCCGACGTCTCGGCTGCCCGCCACGACGAGTCTGTTAACGATGGTAGATGGCGAAGTGATCTTTGAAGATGCGATGCTGACATCATCCCGCTAGTCGGCTTACCCTCTTGGGATCAAAAGCCGACTTGGTCCGAACGACCGCTTCTGGCGCCATGAGCGGTCGTCCCGACAGGGACGCGATTGACCCAACTCGGACATGCGTTGCTTCTGGGCGGACGGCGCCCAGTTCACGAAGCGAGACAGACGCCGGCGTCAAAAGGAGCACTTGATTTCCTGCCGCGACCGGCGACAATGGCGTCGCGCCAGCATCAGGTACCTAGCTTTATAAAAGACGGGGAAAACTCGCTCGGCGACGGCAACACCACTGCTGCGCGGGAGGGTGCCGATATGGCCGTATGGATCATGCGCCGGCTGCAGAGCCTGCCTGCCAGGGATTCACCCTGGCCCGCGCCGCAACCGCCACCAAAGCTGGAATTGTGCCGACACCAATAATGATCGTCGCGACAACGTGTTGCTCACGCGAAAACGTGCGCACGCGTCCAACCACAGAGACGCGATAGTCTGAACGGGCACTCCAAGCCGGCGTCAGACCGGCCGCAGGGCCTCACCATCACCAAGGGGAGGAATGCATGACGACGGTAACCCGACGTAACGTCCTCAAGGGCGGTACCGCGCTCGCGGGCGGCATGGCTGGCATCCTGGCCACCGGCCGCGCGCCGGCTTTTGCGCAAGGAACGACGGTACACTGGCTGCGCTGGAATGATTTCGTGCCGGCTTCCGATCAATTGCTGCGCAAGGAGCTGATACCTGCCGCCGAGAAGGCGCTGGGAATAAAGATCAATCTTGAGACCGTGAATGGCAACGACCTGCAGCCGCGCATCACCTCGGCGATCCAGTCGGGCTCGGGTCCCGACATCATCATGCTCTTCAACAACCATCCGCAGATCTATTCGGAGAGCGTGGTCGACATGTCCGAGCTCGCAGCCAGCGTGAGCAAGGCCGAAGGCGGCTATTACGATCTGTGCAGATCGAACACCACGGACGGCCAGAAGGCGATCGCGATGCCGTGGACCATCGTCGGCGCCATGATCGCCTACCGAAAATCGTGGTTCGACGAGGTCGGCTCAACGACATTCCCCGACACCTGGGAGAAGTATCGCGAGGTCGGCAAGAAGCTCAAAGCCATGGGCCGGCCGATCGGTCAGACGCTCGCCCACACCTTCGGCGACGCGCCGACATTCAGCTACCCCTACATGTGGTCGTGGGGCGGCACCGAGATCGAGAAGGACGGCAAGACCGTCAACCTCAACAAGAAGGAGGTCATCGACTCCGTCAAGTTCATGACGGCCTTCTGGAAAGAAGCCCATGACGAGGGCGGCCTTGCCTGGGACGACACCAACAACAACCGCGCGTTTTTGTCGCAAACGATCTGCGCCACGCTCAACGGCGCTTCAATCTACATCGAGTCGCTGCGCAACCCCGACAAGTACATCACCGAGAAAGGCGTGCCGCTCAACACCGATATCCAGCACACGCCGCTGCCCAGGGGCCCGGCCGGGCAATTCGCCATGCACACCTTCTTCTCCCACGTGATTCCGAACTACTCGAAGAATCAAGCCGGGGCGAAGGAGTTTCTGAAGTGGATCCATACCAGGGAAAACTACGAGCCGTGGTTCGTCTCCCAGAAGGGTTTTGCGACGCCGCCGACCCATGAGTGGGAGAAGCACAAATTGTGGGAACAGGACAAGGTGATGACGCCCTTCAAGGTCGCCGGCCTGCTCGGCCAGACGCCCGGCTATCCGCTGGCCTCGTCAGGCAAGAAGCCTGCCGAAGTGCTCACCAAATACATCATCACGGACATGTACGCCAAAGCGGTCCAGGGCGCGACGGCGGAGGATTCGGTGAAGTGGGCGGAAGGTGAACTGACGAAGATCTATGTTTGAACACACGACTCACCGGTCCATGCGGCGGCGAAATTGCTGCCGCATGGCGCGCGCATCGAGGTGAAGCGAAATGGCGATTGCGGAAACCCATGTCTACATGCCACCGGCGCCGCGGCCCAGGTTCCGGCTGCTCGAGGACGAGCGCTGGCTCGCACTCGTGCTACTGGTGCCGACGCTGGTGCTACTCGCTACGTTCATCGCCTATCCGTTCCTGCGCGGTATCCTGCTGTCGGTGACCAATTCGCGGGTCGGCGTGCCCGGCGAGTTCGTCGGCCTCGCCAACTTCTACAAGATCTTCAATGACGGGATATTTCTCACCTCGGTCTACAACACCTTTGTCTATACGGCTGTAACCACCGTCTTCAAGCTGGCGCTCGGGCTGTGGCTGGCCATGCTGCTCAACCGCAATTTCCGCGGCAAGGCTCTCACCCGTGCCTTCATCCTGCTGCCCTTCATCATCCCGACCGTGCTCTCGACTTTCGCCTGGAAGTGGATGTTCGACCCGACATTCAGCGTTCTCAATTGGCTCCTCTACCATCTCGGCTTGATCACCGGCCGGATCAATTGGCTGGGCGACCCGAACCTCGCCATGATCTCGATCATCATCGTCAACATCTGGCGCGGGGTGCCCTTCTACGCCATCAGCCTGCTCGCCGGCCTGCAGACCATCAGTCCCGAACTCAGCGAGGCCGCCGCCATCGACGGCGCCAGGCCATGGCAGCGGTTCTGGCACATCACCTGGCCGCTGCTCTTGCCCGTCACCATGGTCGTGGTGCTGTTCTCGGTGATTCAGACGTTCGCCGATTTCCAGATCGTCTATGTGATGACGGGCGGCGGACCAGCCAACGCGACCCATCTGTTCGCCACCTATGCCTATCAGATCGGCATCGGCACCGGTCTTTTGAGCGAGGGCGCCGCCATCTCACTTGCGATGTTTCCGGTCCTGTTTCTGGTCGTCATCATCCAGCTTCTCTACATCCGCCGCGTCGAGGTTCGCTGAGCCATGATCGAAGGTGCACGGTGGCGAAAGTGGGTGTTCTTTTACGTCCCGATGGCGTTGTTCCTGATCTTCCTGCTGTTCCCGTTCTACTGGATGGTGATCACGTCGGTGCGGCCGGATGGCGAGCTTTACCGGCCCTGGAATTCGGTCAACTACAATCCGTTCTGGACCTGGAAACCGACGTTGGACCACGTCAGATATTTGTTCGAGGAGACGCTGTTTGCATCCTGGCTTTGGAACACGACGTTCATCGCGCTCGCGTCAACGGCGATCTCGCTCGTCTGCGGCGTGTTCGCCGGCTATGCGCTGTCGCGGCTGAACTTTCCATTTGCCGGCAGCCTCGGCACCGGCATCTTCATCACCTATCTGGTGCCGCAGACGCTGCTGTTCATTCCGCTGGCCGAGATCGTCCGCAACTATCGGCTGGGTGACACGCCTTGGTCGCTGATTCTGACCTATCCGACCTTTCTTATTCCGTTCTGCACGTGGCTCATGATGGGCTACTTCAAAGCGGTGCCCAAGGAGCTTGAGGAATGCGCGCGCATTGACGGCGCCTCGCGCTGGCAGGCCATGCTCTACATCGTCATCCCGGTGGCGGTCCCGGGCATCCTCTCGGCCGGCATCTTCGCTTTCACGCTGTCGTGGAACGAGTTCATCTACGCACTGGTCTTCCTGTCTTCGCCGCAGCAGAAGACCGTGCCGGTCGGCGTGACCTCGGAGTTGATTCGCGGCGATGTATTCTTCTGGGGACCGCTGATGGCCGGCGCGCTGCTCGGGTCGATCCCGGTTGCGGTCGCCTATTCGTTTTTCGTCGAGCACTACGTCGCCGGATTGACCGGATCGGTGAAGGGCTGAGGGGCAGGTAGGACCAATGGGACAGGTCGTCCTCAAGGGGATCAACAAGTTCTACGACAGCGTGCATGCCGTCAAAGACGTCAATCTGCAGATCCGCGACAAGGAGTTCGTGGTGTTCGTCGGACCGTCCGGCTGCGGCAAAACGACGACGCTCAGGATGATCGCCGGGCTTGAGGCGATCAGCTCCGGCGATATCTCAATCGACGGCAACGTGATCAATGAACTGGCGCCGATGGACCGCGACATCGCCATGGTGTTCCAGAACTATGCGCTCTATCCGCACATGAGCGTGTACGACAATATGGCGTTCGGCCTCAAGATGCGCAAATTCGAAAGGCCCGAGATTGAGAAGCGGGTGCGGGAGGCGGCCGACATCCTCGGCATCGGCGAATTGCTGGTGCGCAAGCCACGCCAGCTTTCCGGCGGCCAGCGCCAGCGCGTGGCGTTGGGCCGTGCCATCGTGCGCCACCCGCGCGTATTCCTGTTTGACGAGCCGCTGTCGAACCTTGATGCCAAGCTGCGGGTACAGATGCGTGTTGAGCTCAAGAAGCTGCATCTGCGTCTCGGCACCACCGCCATTTACGTCACCCACGATCAGGTCGAGGCCATGACGCTGGGTGACCGGGTCGTCGTCATGAAGGACGGCCTGGTGCAGCAGGTGGGGGAGCCGCTCGAGCTGTACAATCAGCCCGCCAACAAGTTCGTCGCCGGCTTCATCGGCTCCCCGGCCATGAATTTCGCCGCCGTCACGGTGACCGAGGCGAACGGATCGCTGATCGCCGTGAACTCCGGCTTGCGCGTCAAGCTGCCGGACGAGACCGGGCAGCGTCTGCGCGGCCATATCGGCCACGAGGTCACGCTCGGCGTGCGCCCGGAGGACCTCACCGTAGCGGACACAGCCGATCTCGATCACCCCTGCTTTGATGCCGTGATCGAGGTGGTCGAGCAACTCGGTTCGGAAATCCTGCTCGACATGAGGGTCGGCGAGGGTGTCATGGTGGCGTGCGTCGAGCCGACCGTGCGGGTGAAGGTGCGCGACAAGCTGCGCGTTGCCATGCGCCCTTCGAAGCTTCACGTTTTCGACGCGAATACCGAGGCGGCCATCTAATGCCGATACATGTTGCGGATGTCCGCTTCGCGGCGCTAACCGGCCATTCGCGCAATAAACGGACTATGAAGGTCCAGCGGGGCGTCTCACTTCGTGCTGCCGCGCGCCGTCCGCATCTTTATCGTTCGGCTGTCACCCAGACGCCGCCGGCATTGCTTGAGCGCAGGACAGCGTCGACCATCGCGACGCCGGCGAAGCCATCCTCGATGGTCGGAAATATCATGGACGGATCAGCGGGAGAGTCCGAGAGGCGAGCCGTAATGGCTGCCGCCACCTCGGCATAGATTGTCGCGAACGCTTCAAGGTAGCCCTCGGGATGGCCGGGCGGAAGGCGATTGAACCGCTGGCCTTCGGTGTTGACGGCCGCCGCTCCTCGGCGGATCGACCGTGGAGTCTCACCGAGCGGTGACCAGACGAGAAGGTTCGGCTCTTCCTGCCGCCAGTCCAGGCCGCCTTTCTCGCCGAAGACCCGCAGCCGCAGCCCGTTATCGTTCCCAGGCGCTACCTGGCTTGCCCACAAGGCGCCCCGCGCTCCATTGCCGTAGCGCAGCAAGATCTGAACGTTATCGTCCACGCGGCGGCCTGGCACGAAGGTAGTCGCCTCGGCGAGGATTTGCTCGGGCATCATTCCCGTAACAAAGTGCGCCAGCTGGTAGGCGTGGGTGCCGATGTCACCAACGCAACCTCCGGCGCCCGAGCGTGCCGGATCGGTACGCCAGTCGGCCTGTTTCTGGCCCGAATCCTCAATCGGCTCCGAAAGCCAATCTTGCGGGTATTCGACTTGAATGATCCGGATCGCGCCGAGCTCACCGGCCTGCACCATGGCGCGGGCGTGACGGACCAGCGGATAGCCGGAATAATTATAGGTGACAGCGAAGATCGCCCCTGTCGCGCGGGCCTTGTCGCGCAGGCGGCGCGCCTCCTCAAGGGTTGCCGTCAGCGGTTTGTCGCAGATGATATGAACATTTGTCTCCAGGAAGGCCTCAGCGACGGGTGCGTGCATATGGTTTGGCGTGACGATCGCAACCGCTTCGATGGCGTCGATCCGCGCGGCCTCGGCCTGCGCCATGGTGCGGAAGTCCGGATAGGATCGATCGGACCGAAGGCCGATGGCCGCTGCAGAGCGGATCGCTTTATCGGGCGAGGCGGAAAGCGCGCCGGCGACGAGTTCGTAGCGATCGTCGAGTCGGGCGGCGATACGGTGCACGGCCCCAATGAAGGCACCTTCACCGCCGCCTACCATTCCCAGTCGGATGCGTGGTTCGGCCATTTCGCGTATCCCTGTCGATCTGTTTCCGCGTTCAGGCGAGGCCCAACGCCCGCAGGACCTGCGTCGCGTCACTCGCGCCACCGGCGAAGTCGTCAAAAGCTCGGTCGGTGACGCGGATGATGTGGTCGCGGATGAAGGCCGCGCCTTCGCGCGCGCCGTCCTCAGCGTTCTTCAGACAGCATTCCCACTCCAGCACCGCCCAGCGGTCAAAACCGATTGCGGCGAGCCGCGAAAAGATCGCCCTGAAGTCGATCTGCCCGTCGCCAAGCGAGCGGAAGCGGCCGGCGCGATTGATCCAGGGCTGGAAGCCCGAATATACGCCCTGCCGGCCGGTCGGATTGAATTCGGCATCCTTGACGTGGAAGGCGCGGATGCGCTCCGCGTAAATGTCGATGAAGGCCAGATAGTCCAACTGCTGCAGGACGAAATGGGACGGGTCGTAGTTGATTGCGCAACGCGGGTGATTGCCGGTACGCTCGTAGAACATCTCGAAGGTAATGCCGTCGCATACGTCTTCGCCGGGATGGATCTCGTAGCAGAGGTCGACGCCGGCTTCCTCATAGGCGTCGAGGACCGGACGCCAGCGGCGCGCGAGTTCGTCAAACGCGGTCTCGATCAGGCCCGGCGGCCGCTGTGGCCAAGGATAAAGGAAAGGCCAAGCCAGCGCGCCGGTAAAGCTGACGTTGCCGGTGAGGCCGAGGCGGCGGGACGCCTGCGCGGCCTTCATCATCTGGTCCACCGCCCAGTTCTGACGCTCCTTCGGCTTGCCCCTGACCGCCGGCGGTGCGAACGCGTCGAACGCTTGGTTGTAGGCCGGGTGGACCGCGACGAGTTGTCCTTGCAGATGAGTGGACAATTCGGTGATCGCCAGACCGTGGCGCGCAGCCACGCCTGTGATTTCGTCGCAATAGGTTTGAGAGGTGGCTGCCTTGTCGAGGTCAATCAAGCGTGGATCGGAGGTCGGGACCTGAACGCCCTTGTAACCGAGCGCGGCCGCCCAGCCGCAGATCGCATCGAAGCTGTCAAACGGCGGGGCGTCGCCGACAAACTGGGCCAGAAAAATCGCGGGCCCCTTCATGGTAGCCGGTCGAGCAGTCGCTGACATCGCATTTTCTCCGGTAGTCGTTGTCGGCGAAGAAGAGGCGCTCTATTTGCTGTGCGAGTCCAGAAACTTTTCCACCGCGCGCCGGGCGTCGTCGGCCCGCGAGCCGAATAGGCGCACCGCGCAATCTCGGCTCGAAGTGCATATTGCCCGCCTTTCATTCCCAGATACAGGGGGTTTTGTGCCCAGCTTCTAAACCTCCGCAGACCCGAGCCAAAAGCCCATTTGTGATCGACCGCTTCTGGCGCAGAGCGGAAGTAATTGGCTCGGCCGCGAACCGACGCGATTGACCCCAAACAGGTGTCGGACGTTCAATGGCCTAGCCGGCGGCTGCCTTTCTCGTACGACGGCCCGGCCGGATTTCACCACGTTCCAATTTCCTTTGCTCGTCAGTCAGGATCTTGCGCAAGCGCGGCGCGGCAAACTCGACGAAGCTGCGCAGCTTCTGTGGCACCAGTCCTTGTCCGGCATGGATCAAATGAACCGGCATCGGATCAGGCTCGAAGTCAGTCAGCACGATACGAAGCAGCCCTTGCTCCACAGCCTTGGTGATTTGATACGACAGGACATGGGTCACTCCGATGCCGGCAATGGCCGCCTCGATCGCCGCGTCGGCCGTGTTGATGTTTAACCGGCAACGCGGACGTTGGTATTGGGTGAGATTTTTCTCACCCGCAGCAAAGGACCATGACGATCCTGCCGGCAGGTTCGCAAAGGTCACACAGGTCAGGGTGGCGAGGTCGTCCGGCGTTTTCGGTATCCCGTTAGTTTTGAAATAGCTCGGGCTCCCGCAAATCACGCGCCTGATGCTGCCAAGCCGTGTCGCGATCATGCCGCTGTCCGGCAGTTGCCCGATTCGTACGGCAGCGTCGATCTGCTCATCGACAAGGTTCATGTCGCGATCCGACAGCGCCATACGCACGTTGATCTCGGGAAAAGCGATAAGGAACTCGTTGACGATGGGCAGCAGATGAATCCTGCCGAATGTCGTCGGCCCCGTGACGATCAATTCGCCGCGCGGAGCTGCGAATTCGCCGGTTGCCTGGGCTTCCGCCTCACCGACCTGTTCGAGAATCCGCTTCGACGCCGCTACATAGGCCGCGCCGGCGGCCGTGAGGGTGAGCTTGCGCGTCGACCTCGTCAGCAGCTTGGTGTTGAGCAGCGCTTCCAGCTCCGAGACCTTGCGGCTGACGGTCGGCAGCGGCACTCGAAGCTTGCGGCTCGCAGCAGAAAAGCTGCCCGCCTCGACGGAGGCAATCAGCAAGGACATAGCTTCCAGACGGTCCACAGCGCTCTTCCATAATCCGAGAGGTATATTCTCGAAAATACCTGATTATGTCCATTTTTGATAGGGGATAAAACTTCAGGCAAAGGTCGATCAAGACCGCAGAGGAGAGCGCCATGTGGACCAGATTGCAGCAACTGCTGGCACGGATCATCACTTCGACCGAGATCGAAGCAACCCACGATTCCATCGCTTATCACGCGTCCGAGCGCGCTGGCGAATTGCACTTTAGCCAATCATCGTCGCTACGGCGGTTCTATTGATCTCAACCGTCCGCAACCAAAGGAAAACCCATGCCCCGTCAGATCATCCGCGTTGAGCCGCTCGCAAGCCTCCTTGAAAAGTACAAGGCGCCGACTAGTACCGTCGTCCGGCACGGCGACACAGTGTATGTGACTGGCGCGCCCCCCTTCGATCCCGTCACGGGCGAGATCGTCAAGGGTCCCGGCACGATTCGGCGCCAGACCGAATTGGTCCTCGAGCAGATGAAGCTTTGCTTGGACACGGCGGGCTCTTCGCTTGAGAACGTACTGAAATGCAACGTCTACTGCACCTCGATCGAACTGTTTGGCCAGGTCAACGAAGTTTACCGCCGCTACTTTCCGGCCGATCCGCCAGCGCGCATCTTCATCAACGTCCCGGCCTGGAGCGGGGGCTTTGATATCGAGGTCGACTGCATCGCGGCGGTCGACGAGACCTGAGGAGGCAGGCATGTTTTCGGTAATCTTCGAAGTCCATCCCAAGACGGATCAGTGGGACAACTATCTTGGCAACGCCAGGATGCTACGACCAGAACTGGAAGCGGTCGACGGTTTCGTCGACAACATCCGTTACAAGAGCTGGACGCGGCAGGGCTGGATCCTGTCGCTGTCCGGCTGGCGCGACGAGAAGGCGGTTGTTCGCTGGAGAACCGCGCAACGCCACCACATGGTTCAGGAGAAGGGCCGCTCCGAGATTTTGCTCGACTACCATCTCCGCGTCGGCCAAATCACGCAGGACACCAAGGTGCCGGCCGGACAGAGAATCGCGGAGCAGCGACTCGATGAAACCGAGGTTGGCGAAGGCACGACGATCACCTTCATCGACGCCAAATGGCCGGAGGTCTCATGCGAATCATCTGACGCGCCTGGTATCTCGAACTACCTGGGCCTCCGGCCCAAGGCCGGGGGCTTGATGGGCTGGGATGTTTTCGACGCGGTCCTGACGCCTGGTGATGTTATTCTCATGATGGTCTGGAAATCGAAGGAAGACGCCGAGGTCTTCACAAAAACGGCCATGCTGCCGCCAGGCGGACGGTTGCGGCACGTTCGTGTCGTCCGCGATTACAGCATGTTCGATCGCCGTGAGGCCCCGCAATATTACGCTGCCGTCGAGCGCCGCGCATAGCCGCGCTTCGCTTCCCGCCAACTCGCCTGATCCTGAGTGCGTCATGCCTTCAACGAATCCGAGAACCGCGCGACCACGGTCGGCTGTCGAAAAACGATTGGTTGAAGCCGACCCGGCGCTGGGGCGCGTGGTCGCGGCCGTGATTGCACGGATCGGCCCGCAACGCGTGTCGCGATCGCGCGCCTCGCCGTTCGAGGCACTGGTGCGCGCCGTTTGCTACCAGAGCGTTTCTGGAAAGGCGGCTGCCTCGGTCTTTTCCCGTCTAAGTGAAGTGGCGACCAGTCCGCTGACGCCTTCGAAGATCCTTGCGTTACGCCAACACATCCTGGCGAAGGCGGGACTGTCGAGTGCAAAGGCGCGCACGATCCAGGAACTGGCTCGCTGGTTCACGGCCAATCGCAAGCTGGCGAAGGCCCTGCCGGTGCTTCCCGACGACGAGGTGATTGAGCTTCTCACCGCGATTCCCGGCATCGGTGCATGGACCGTCAACGTGTTGCTCATCTTCAATCTGGGACGGCTCGATGTCATGCCGGCCGCGGATTTTGGGGTCCGTCGCGGCGTCCAATTGACGGACGGACTTAGCGTGATCGCGACACCCAAACAGGTCATCGAGCGCTCGCAGGCCTGGAAGCCGTATCGCAGCATCGCATCGATCTATCTATGGCAGGCGACGAAGCTCAAACTCGGGCCAAACGACCTCAAGCAAGGACAACACAAATGATCATCGTCCACGATCTCGACGATTCACGCTCGCAGCGTATTCTCTGGCTTCTGGAAGAACTTGGTGTTCCCTACGAGATCAGGCAGCACAAGCGGGTCGTCGCCGAATCCGGCGCGATCATCGATTATGTTTGGGAATGGTCGACTTCAGCCGCCTGCAAGCGATGTGGTTACAACGACTATGTCCGCTGGATGCACTACGCCGAGGGCTCCGGAATGCTCGCCCCGATCGTCCGCATCAATGTTGCGCGGGTCGGTGAAGCGGCGAGCCCGGCATTACGACGCCTCGATTCCGAGATCGCGCTTCACCTCAACTATCTAGACAGCGCACTGAACGGGCGGCCCTATATCCTCGGACCTGAACTCTCAGCGGCTGACATCCAGCTCAGTTTTATCGGCGAACTTGCGGCAGCGCGCTTCGGCATTGCCAGCTACCCGAACCTCGAAGCCTGGATAAAAAGGTTTCAGGCGAGGCCTGCCTACAAGGCTGCCTTGGCAAGAGGACGCGCCTATAGCTTTGCCGCTTAGTTTCGGGAAGAGCGGAGTTCCGCGTGTGGTCCTACGCGGCGGTTGAGAGATGTCTGCTATTCCGCCGCTGGTGGTGGATAAGCAGACATCCACGCGCCGATCTGCGACGGCGTCGCACGACGCCGAAAAGACAAGACGCGCATCCGTCCTACTGATTGAAAGGCGGACAATCAATGCCGAGCGGTTGTCAGACAGCGGTCCTCGCCTTTCCGCCGGACGTGCTACGGAGCCGGGCTCGAAGGTGGCTTGCCTTTCTCGACAACGAGCGTGGCGAGGAATTTCAACGGTGCGTTCGT
>Ga0070712_100001232_pt1 | contig 15466 bp, 16 predicted proteins | sample LARL81metaG_FD_71396 | JGI IMG/M metagenome (GOLD analysis project Ga0070712, IMG submission 71396) | Corn, switchgrass and miscanthus rhizosphere microbial communities from Kellogg Biological Station, Michigan, USA - LAR L8-1 metaG | ecosystem: Host-associated > Plants > Roots > Rhizosphere ...
TCGCCGAAGCGCCCGCCTTTGACCGCGTCGACGGTGTACGAGTTCTCGTCGCGCTCGACGCGCGTGCGCGGTACGGCGGCGAAAGCGGCCTCGGCAAGCGCCAGCCGCGTGTCGGCGTCCTCGACGCACGAACGGTGTCCCGGTTTGACGACGACCAGGATGACGAGCTCGTCGAGGCCGAGCTCCCGCAGAGCGGCTTCCGCGAGGGCGACGTGGCCGTTGTGCGGCGGGTCGAAGATGCCGCCGAGGACGCCGATCACTGAAACTCGAGCACCTCTTCGCCCACCTCGACCTCGTCGCCGGTCTTCGCGCCCGCCGCGCGCAAAGCCTCTTCCAGCTCTTCACCCTCGGGCGGGCGTCCCGTGACCCTGAAGCCGCGGTCGGTTCGAAGGATCTTGAACGGACGTGCGCGCGGCGCCGGCCGGTAGACCAGGAAATCGGCGAGTCGGTCAGCGTCGCCGGGAAGGTCTTCGGGCTCCGGAACGAGCTCGAACAACGCGCGCTTGAACTCCTCGATCCCGGCGCCGGTCGCGCACGAGACCAGGAAAACACGCTGGACCCGCTCGTCCTCGAGCTCGAAGGCGGGCGGGTCGGGCAGCAAGTCGAGCTTGTTCAACACGACCACCTGACGGCGACCCTCGAGGCCGGCGCCGTATTCGGCCAGCTCGCGATCGATTGTCTGGAACTGCTCTGTGGGATCTCCAGCTGCCGCGTCGATCACGTGCACGAGCAGCCGCGCCCGCTCGAGGTGGGCAAGAAACTCGTGACCGAGCCCGACCCCCTCGCTCGCGCCCTCGATCAAACCAGGTACATCCGCGACCGTGAGCTGCCGGCCGTCCGGAGCGTCCACGGTGCCGAGCACCGGCTCGAGCGTCGTGAACGGGTACGCAGCAATTTTGGGTGTCGCGTTCGAGATTCGCGTCAGAAGCGACGACTTGCCCGCGTTCGGCAACCCGACGAGCGCGGCGTCGGCAAGCAGCTTCAGCCGCAGCTCGAAGTCGGCCTCTTCGCCCGGCTGCCCAACCTCGGCAAAGCGCGGCGTCTGCCGCGTCGGGGTCGCGAATTGTCGGTTGCCGCGGCCGCCAGAGCCGCCGCGACCGACTACGGCCCTGGCGCCGGCATGCGCCAGGTCGACGACGAGGTTTCCGTCAGCGTCGAAGATCTGCGTACCCACCGGGACCAGGAGCTCGATGTCCTCGCCGTCGGCGCCGTGCTTGCCCGAGCCGCCGCCGTGACCGCCGCGAGCGGCTCTGAATGCGCGCTGCCGGCGGAAGCGTGAGAGGTCGCGCAGATCGGGATCGGCCACGAGGACGACGTCGCCGCCGCGACCGCCGTCGCCTCCGTCCGGGCCGCCCTTCGGGACATATTTCTCCCGGCGGAAGCTCAGCGCGCCGTCGCCGCCGCGCCCCGCCTGCACGTGAATGCGGGCGCGGTCGTTGAACATCGAGCCTAGTCCGTGACAGCGATCGAGGCATCGCTTGCGATGCCGCTTAAAAGGTCGCGCGGCTTCGCCGCGCGACCGCTAAACCCGGTCCTAGGTGTCACTGGCGTCTGAACTGCCCACAACCAACACGGTCCGGCGCTCGCCCGATCGACGGAACGCGAGCTTGCCGTCGCGTTTGGCGAAGATCGTGTCGTCCTTGCCGATCCCGGTGCCGGGACCAGGGCGGAAACGCGTGCCGCGCTGGCGGACGATGATCATTCCCGCCTTGACCGTCTGCCCGTCGAACAGCTTCACGCCGAGGCGCTGAGCGTTCGAGTCGCGGCCGTTGCGGGATGAGCCAAGACCTTTCTTGTGCGCCATTACTTCTTCTCCGGTGGCTTCGTTCTCGTAGCGGGTTTTCGGGCAGGAGGCTTGCGCGTGGCGGGCTTCTTCGCCGCGGCCGTGGTTCTGGGCTTGGCCGCGGCCCTCGGCTTAGCGGCCGGCCTGGGCTTCGCCTCGGCCTTGGGCTCCTCCTTCTTCGCGGCTGCCGAACGCGCACCGATCGACTGGATCTCGATCTCGGACAGCTTGGCGCGGAACCCGGTGTGCCGGCGGTAGCCCTTCTTCGCCTTGTACTTGCCGATTCGGATCTTCTCGCCGAGCGGCGAGCCGACCACCTTCGCCGTCACCTGGATCCGCGGCGAGAGGTTCGGCTTGGCGTTGCCGCCGCCCGTGAAGAGGACGTCGGGATGGAAGGTCTTGCCTTCGTCCGTCGGCAGCCGGTCGACGAGTAGCCGGTCGCCCTCGCGGACACGATACTGCTTGCCTCCCAGTGAGATGATCGCGTAATCAGCCATAGAAACGCGGGCCTTTTCGCCCGCGGGGAGGCAGTTTAGCCGTGATTTCGGGCCGACCGCAAAGCGCAGGCCTCCGGGACGTCTACGTCGTCTGGTTGCTGTTTTTCCTTGCCGCTACCGCCGTGTTCGTGACCTATTGGCGGCTGCCGCCGAGCGTGCTCTGGAAGGTTCACAACACCGGGTTCATCGGCGGCGCCGGCCGCGCGTTCGTCTTCCTCAGCTTCTCGGCGGCGGTCGCGGCCATCGGGATCCTGCCAATCGTCGTCGACCGGCTCGAGGACCGCCGCGCGGATCTTTTAGGACTGGTGGCGCTGATTCTCTGCGCGACCGTGGCGTTACCGGGCGTCCAGACCGAGAGCCACCTCGACCCGAAATGGTCGAACCTGCCGGCGGTGCTGGGGGTCGCGCTTGCGTTCCTGCTCACCGTCTGGGCGAGCCGGAACGGTCGGCGTGAGTTTTCGCGGACGAGCGCACGCGGCGATGCGGCGCGCCTGGTCGTCGGCGGGCTCTCGCTCTTCTTCGCCGCGCCCTACATCGCCGCCGAGCTTGGCTTCTTTCTCGACGGAGTGCCCGTTCTGGGCTCCATCTTCATCACCGGTGCGATCAGACCCGAACCCGGCGCCGGCTACTCGCACGCAGCTGTCCACCACGGCCACCACCACGGGCTGGACGGCTTTCTGCTCGTCGCGACGGCGCTGGTGCTCTCGAGGCTTGTCGGCTCGATCCGGCGCCCTGTCCTGCGGACGCTGACCGCCGTCTATCTAGCGCTACTACTCGTGTACGGCCTGACGAATCAGGTCCAGGATCTCTGGACCGAGCAGATCGTCAAGCGCGGCTGGACGAACTGGGAGATCCCGAACGTGCTCCACCCGTCGCTCTCGGCCGCCTGGGCGGCGATGATCGCCTGCGGACTTGTGATCTACGCGCTGTTTCTACGCCCGCGGCGCGGGCGCTTCACCCGCATTGCCTAACTTTTTTCGACCTCGTCGATCCACTCGGACATCGGCACGTATTCGTCGGAGGCCGGCTCGGGCTCCTCGGCGCCGGCGCCGGTCCCTTCGCCGCCATTCGGGCTCGCCGCAGCCGGCTTCTTGCGCCGGTTGCGGCCGCCACGGCTGCCGCGCCTGGTCTTCTTGCGCGGCTTCGGCGCAGCGCCGTCCTCTGCTTGCGCGTCGCCGTTTGCCGAGACCGGCTCGGCCTCGACCGGCTCCGCAGGCTCCTCGCCGAGCGTCGGCTCGGGGACGTGGATCTTCGGTGTCGGGACTGTGCCGTCGCCGTCTTGCGCAGCCGCGATCTCGGTCGCGGGCTTCTTCTTGCGGCCGCGGCCGCCTCGTGAGCCTCTCCTCGTCTTCTTCTTCGGCTTCGTCTCCGCGGTGGCTTCGGCTTCCGCCGTGGCCGGCTGCGCCTCTTCGGCCACAGACTCTTCGGCGGGAGTTTCGACGTCCTCGGGCTCAGGCTTCGGCTCTTCCTTGGGCGGCGTTTCAGCCGTCCGCTTAGTCGGTGGCTTCCGCGTCGGCTTCTCCGCCTGCCCTTCGGCCGTGATCGGCTCGGTCTCGGGCTTCGCCTTCGAGACCAGGGTCGCGTAAGCGGTTCCGTCCACGAACCGCTCGACCCGCACCCGGACCGACTTGCCGACCATTCGTGCTGCGTCGCCGACGCTGACGGTGTAGCCGTCGCGCGATCCAACTCCGGACTGGAGATCGTGCTTGCCCACCTCGACCAGCTTGACCTGGAACTCCGTGCCCTCTGGGACCGGGACCTCGCCCTGCAGCTTCTCCAGCGTGCCCTGGTCGAGAACCTCGAAGAAGTCGTGCGGCACACCCTCTCGCGGCTCGAGCACGAAGCGCCGTTTCGCGTGCGCCTCGATCTCGGTCAGCCTGGTCGCGCCGGGGCCGATCAGCACCTCGGCGACGTGGTCGTTGACCGCCACCTTGAACGCCTTGTGGCGCGAGGCCGAGGCGAGCGCCCGGAGCTTCCGCTCGACGTCGATCGCGACCGACGCGTCCGAGACGACGATGCCGTCGCCCTCGCAGACCGGGCACTTGCGGGTCAGGATCTCGCGCGGTCCGTCGGTGACGTTCTGGCGCGTCATCTCGACCAGCCCGAGCGGCGAGATTTCGACGACGTATGTCTTTGTCCGGTCGCGCTCGAGCTCGTTCTTCAACGCCTCTTCCACCGTGGCGCGGTTCTTCGGGTTCGCCATGTCGATGAAGTCGATGACGATGATCCCGCCGATGTCGCGCAGCCGCAGCTGGCGGACGACCTCCTTGACCGCCTCGAGGTTGTTCTTCGTGATCGTGTCCTCGAGCCGGCCGGTCGACCCCTTGCCGCGCGAGCCGACGAAGCGGCCCGTGTTGACGTCGATGACGGTGAAGGCCTCCGCGTAGTCGAAGACGAGATACCCGCCGGAGGGCAGGTCGACCCGGCGCGAGAGCGTCGAGCGAATCTCGGCGTCGACCCCGTAGGCATCCATCAGCGGCGTCTTCTCGCGGTGGCGGGCGACGCGCTCGGCCATGTGCGGCGAGGTCTTCTTCAGGTAGCCGACGATGCGCTTCTGCGTCCGCTCGTCGTCGACGAGCAGCTTCTCGAAGTCATCGGTGAAGAGATCGCGGACGACGCGCAACGGCAGCTCGGCCTCCTGGTAGAGGAGCGCGGGCGCCTTCTCGGTCTTTGCACGCGCCTCGATCTCCTTCCAGAGCCGCTGGAGGAAGACAAGGTCGCGCTCGATGTCTTCTGCGGAGGCGCCTTCAGCCGCCGTGCGGACGATGACGCCGCCCTTCTTGACGTCGAGTGCCTTGACGATGTCACGGAGTCGGATCCGCTCGTCGTCCTCGAGCCGGCGCGAGACCCCGAGGCCCTCGCCGCTCGGGACATAGACGACGAAGCGCCCAGGGAGCGAGATCTCGGTCGTCAGGCGCGCGCCCTTCGACTTCATCGGGTCCTTGACGGCCTGGACGAGGACCTCTTGGCCTCGGCTGATCAGGTCCTGGATCTTCTTGCCGTGGCGCCGGCCCTCGAGCTCGGGGACGACGATCTCGTCGACGTAGAGGAAACCGTTCTTCTCGAGGCCGATCTCGACAAACGCGGCCTCCATGCCCGGCAGGACGTTGTCGACGACGCCCTTGTAGACGTTGCCTGCGATCGAGCGGCGCTCGGGCCGCTCGAGGTAGACCTCGGCGACCTTGTCGTCCTCGAGCACAGCGACGCGCTGCTCGCCGACGTCGACTGAGATCAGCAGCTCGCGCTTGGCGGCGGGCAGCGGCGCACGGCGCGGCGGCGTGCGCCGGCGCTGGGTGCTGCTGCGGCTCGAGCGCTGGGACTGCTTGCGCTCGGGACGGCTCTGTCTCTTGGCCGTCTCGGCCTTCGTCTCAGCCGTGGCGGCCGGTTCGGTCTTCTTCTTGCGGCTTCGGCCGCCGCGGCTACCGCGTCGGCGCTTCGGTCTGGTTTGTTCGCCGTCCGCTGTGGGGGCCGGCGCTGGTGTGCTTACTGGTTCGGGCTTGGGAGCGCCCTGCTCGGGCGCGTCTTTCTGGCGCTTCTTGCGCCGGAAGAACTGCAGCAAAAGAAATCTCCTTCTCGTGCGCGCGCGCTGGCGTCACTCGGGATCGAGCGGAGCGCGCGCTGCGGATGTGTGTATGAAAGCCGTGCCATAGGCGTAACTGCAGGGTAGCAGCGGCGATCTACGACACGATTCTCGCGAGCTGCCCGCGGTCCGGTTCGACGACGACTACGCCGCCGCCGCCGGCCGCAAACGCGCCATTCGCGCCTTGATAGCGCGCAACCGCTGCGAGAGTCGAGCCCAGGCCCAGGGCTCGACTTCCTGGTAGCGCACCTCGGATTGCGAGCGGGTGGCTTCCAGGTATTCGAACCAGGCGTCCGCCTCCTCGATCAGCAGCAGTTCTTCGGCTTCGTTTGTGGCGGCCATGCGTCCACCTCCGGGTCGATTTCGCAAGCGTAGGACCCGGACCGGACGGCAAAGAGCTACGAGCGGCGTCTGTGGGCGTTCCCACGGACGTAGATGGCCTCGAGAACGCCGATCGCAAGCAGGTTGGCGATCATCGCCGAGCCGCCGACACTGACGAACGGAAGCGGGATGCCGGTGATCGGAGCGATCCCGATCGTCATGCCGACGTTGATGAACACCTGGAACAGCAGCGCAACGACGATCCCTCCTGCGGCGATCGCGGAGAAGGCGTCGCGCGCGCCGGCCATCACCTTCAGGCCGCGCCAGATCACGAGCAGGTAGAGCAGCAGCAAAATCGAGACCCCGATGAACCCGCGCTGCTCGGCGACCGAGGCGAAGACGAAGTCAGTTGCGTGCTCTGGCAGGAAGTTGAGATTCGTTTGGGTTGCGCCCTTGACGCCTCGCCCGGTCACGCCGCCTGCGCCGACCGAGTTGATCGACTGCGTGACGTTGTAGGTCGCTCCGCGCGGATCGTCGTTGTGATGCATGAACCCGACGATGCGCTGCTGCTGGTAGTGCTTCAGCACCGGGTGTCCGGCCGCCGGCAGAATCCAGAGCACGAGCAGGGCGCCGACGAGCGCCGCGCCACCGAGGATCGCCAGGTGCGTCCAGCGTGTACCGGCGAGGAAGAGCACGCCCGCGAGCGCCGCCGCGTAAACCATGGCGGTTCCCAGGTCGGGCTGGATGAAGACCAGGAAGATCGGTCCGGCCGCGAAGGCAATTGCGGCGAGCACGGTCCGGTTGTCGCCGATCTTCTTCGCGCGATCGGCGAGGAGGCCGGCCAGGAAGAGGACAACGAACAGCTTTCCGAACTCCGAGGGCTGGAACTTGAAGAAGCCGAGATCCAGCCAGCGCTTCGAGCCGCGGGTGACCGCGCCAGCGAGCAGGACGATCACCATCAGCCCGAGCGTCCCGGCGTAGATCTGCTTGCGATAGCGCCGGTAGTACTCGGGGTCGACGAAAACGGCGACGACCAGCGCTAGCAGGCCGAGGGACGCGTAGACCCCTTGCCGGACGACGTAGTAGTTCGGATTGCCTGCGACGTCGTGCCGGGTGATGCCGGAGATCGCCCACAGCCCGTACCCGACGAGTGCGGCCGTGGCCGCGAGCAGGATCCAGTCGAGTCGCCGGACGATCGACGCAACGGCGACCGCCTCTTCACGCCGGTTTCGAAGCCCGCGCGCCCTGGTGTCGACGGCCTCAATCACTCTTCGTCGGCACCCCAACCTGGGTTGGATGCATCTTGAAGTACGCCTCGAAGACCTTGAGGGCCGCGGGGGCGGCTGCGGTTCCGCCGTGGCCGCCGTTCTCGATCAGGGCGCAGACCGTGATCGTCGGCGCGTCGGCGGGCGCGTACCCGCACCACCAGGACTGATCGAGCTTCCCGGTGAAGCCGGGGATGCGCTCGAACTTCTCGGCCGTTCCGGTCTTGCCTGCGACGGGTTCCGGGAAGGTTCCGAAGACGGCCGTCGAGGTCCCGCTGGGACCGTGCGTCGCTTGCAGCAGCCCCTGGCGCACGACGTCGAGGTAGAGCGGGTCGATCTTGACAATCGGCGCCGGCGGGGGTGCGAAGCTGTGCAGGACACGGCCGGGGGCCTGCCTGTTGCTGACCTCTTCGACATCGGCGGCGATGTGCGGCTGCACGAGCCGGCCGCCGTTTGCGATCAGGGCGTAGAAGCGCGCCATCTGGAGCGGCGTCACGAGCAGGTCCTTCTGCCCGATCGCGAGCTGAATCGAGTCGCCCGGCTTCCACAGCCGGTCGACCCGCCACTCCTTCGGGTCTGTCTTCGGCGTGTAGGCCTGCTTGCGCCATTCCGGGGTCGGCAGCAACCCCGGCAGCTCGCCTGGGACGTCGACCCCCGTCGCGCGGCCGAAGCCAAAGCGCGCGGCCCACTCCTGGAACGGGTGCCGCCGCGCGGCGGGCAGCTTGTAGAAGCGGTAGCCGAGGTCGTAGAAGTAGGTGTCGCAGGAAGCCTCCAGCGCCGTGGACATCGTCATCTGCTGACTGACGAACGGGTCCCAGTTCTTGAACGTACCGCCCGGGATCACGTTGCCGTTCTTGTCGTAGACGTGGTAGAGGCCGGTGCAAGCGATCGGCTCGGTCGGCGTCACAAGCCGTTCCTCGAGCGCCGCGAGCGCGGTCACAGGCTTGAAGGTGGAGCCCGCCGGATAGAGGCCGGCGATCGCGCGGTCGAGGCCCGGGTAGTTGTCCTTGCGGGCTACGCCGGGGTTGAGCAGCGGCGCGAGCTTCTTTGGGTCGTGCGAGCTGAAGATGCTGGGCTGGAACGTTGGGTTCGAGGCGAGCGCGAGAATTGAACCGTCGCGGGGATCGAGCGCGACGATCGCGCCTCCGTCGGCCGCCCAGCAACCGACGCAGTTCGAGGCATGCGCCGCCGCGATCCCGGCTCGAATGCCGCGCTCTGCCGCCCGCTGGAGGTTCATGTCGAGCGTCAGGCGAACGGCCTCGCCGGGCTGGGCGCTCTGCTCCGTGATCAGCCCGCTACGCGGCCGGCCAAGGGCGTCCACTCGCAGCTGGGCGAGCCCGTCCTTGCCGCGGAGGTAGGCGTCGTAGCGCGCCTCGATTCCGCCCTGTCCGATCTTGTCGCTCAGCAGATAACCCTTCTTTCGCAGGTGCGCGTACTGGGACGGTGCGATCAGGCCGACGTTGCCGAGCACCTGGGCCGCCAGCGACTGGTACGGATAGTTGCGCAGATAAGTGGGCGCGAGGTCGACACCCGGGAACTCGCGCGCGCGTTCCTGCAGGTACAGCGCCTGCTCCTGATGGACCGACTCCTGGACGGTCACCGGCGTCGCGGGATCGCCGCCCCGTTTCTTGAGCTCGGCGACCATCTCGCTGACCGGGACATCGATGATCTTCGAGAGGCGCCGCAGCTCGTTCAGCCGCGCCGACCATGTCTGAGGCAGGTCGGCCGTCCAGAGCTGGAGCGCGGTCGCGCCGCGGTTGTCGACGATCGTCCGCCCCTCCCGGTCGAGCACCGGTCCCCGCGGAGCCTCGAGCGGAATCGAGCGGAGCTGGTTGTTCACGGCCGCGTGCAGGTACTGCGGGCCGGAGAGAACCTGTAGTGCCCAGAGCCGGAAGAACAGAACGCCGAAGACCGCGATCGCGATCCCGCCGAGGATCGCGATCCGCAGGGCGATCTGAGGCGTCAGCCGGAACGGCTCCGCAACCCCGGGAGTCGGCGGCATGAACGTTCGCGGCCCGGAGCCGTTCGTGGAGGGCCGCCGGCGGCGGCTTCGCCCGGGCCGGACCTCGGTGCTAGCCAAGCAGCTGCACCTCCTCGAGACCGGTCGGAGGCGGCCGGAAGAGGCGGCGGCAGAGTGCGTAAACCGGCAGCGTCAGGATCAGGTTGAAGATCAGCTCGAACGGAAACGCGTCGAGTAGCACCCGCGACGCGGAGGCCGGGTCGCCGAGCATGTAGTGGAGGATCAGCGCCCCGATCGAGTAGAGGAGGGTCACGACAGCAACGGATACGAACGGCGCGTGCGACCGGTCGCGACCGGTCGTCTCGCCGTAGCGCCCGATCCAGTAGCCGGCAATCGTCAGCAGCAGCGAGGTGACGCCGAGGGTCTGCAGCGTCGCCGTGTCGACGACCAGGCCGACGCCGAAGCCGGCGACCGCGCCGAAGATCGTTCCCCGGAGCAGCGCGACGCAGACGAGCGTCACGAGCACGAGGTCGGGCGCGCCGTGAAAGACGTTGATCTGCGAGAGCAGCGTTACCTGCAGAATCGCAGCGACGAACAGGGCCGCCGCCGCTTTCGCGACGTCGGCGGTCATCGGGTCTTGGGCGGGAACAACACGACGAGCGAGCTCAGCGTCTCGAAGTTGACGAACGGCTGCAGCTGGACATGCTTGTAGAGATCCACCTCGTTCTGGCCGACCGACGTCACCTGTCCGATCGGGATACCCCTCGGGTAGATCGAGCTGAGCCCAGCCGCCTTCCAGCCTGCGGTGACGAGAAGGTCGCCGGATTTGACTTGCTGGTCCTTGCCGACGTGGTCGAAGCTCGCGCCGGCCTTGACGATCCCCTTGGCTCCGGTGTTCACGTCGACGGCCGAGACCGAGGTCGTGTCGTCGGTGAGGAGCGCGACGAGCGATTGATTGTGCGCGACGCGAACGACCGTGCCGACCAGACCCTCGGCGGCGACAACCGGGTCGAATTGCTGGATGCCTTGAGCAGAGCCGGCACCGATCAGCGCCTGTTGCTCGAAGGCGGACGGCGGCTGGGCGATGATCGAAGCGGTGACGTGCCCGAAGCCCCGTGGGTAGTGGGGGCTGTTGATGAAGTGGAGCTTCTTGCGGAGGTCGGCGTTCTCGCTGGCCGCGAAGGCATTCTGCGCCGCCTGCTGGCGAAGCTGTTCGTTCTCCGCGCGCAGCCGGTTGTTCTCGGACTTCGCGTGAACGAGCCCGGCGAAGTAGCCGTAGGCGTCGCGGAAGGGTCGCGAGACCCGGTCGGCTCCGACCTCGAATGGGCGCAGCACGGTCGCACCGGCGCTCTGAACCTGGTGCAGCCCACCGCTCGACGATTCGCGGAAGTAGACCGTGATCAGGGCGATCGAGAGCAGCACGAGCACGCCTGTCACGATCCGGCGCCTGACGGCGCTGGCTTTTCGTGACGAGTACGAAACCGGCCTCGAGCGCGGAACCCCCGCCCCCAAGACCGCCAGCCGTGCTGAGCGGTTGCGAGGCACGAAGCGTTTTAGTTTAGGGAAGGTTTCGGAGAGCCGTTAGCGAAGGTGTTTGGTTGGGCTCAGTAAGGCCGGTGATTGTTTCGCCGGGCCTTGGAGGCGCTGCGGTGGATCGCCTCGAACTCCTCGAGGCTCCGGCCGGAGCCGACCGCGACACACGTGAGCGGGCTTTCCGCCAAGTGGACCGGCATCTGCGTCTCGTACCGCAGCCGCTCGTCGAGGCCGTGGAGGAGCGCGCCGCCACCTGCAAGGACGATGCCGCGGTCCATGATGTCGGCCGCGAGCTCAGGCGGGGTCTTGTCGAGCGTCGACTTGATCGCGTCGACGATCTGGGTAACCGGGCCGTCGAGCGCCCTCCGGACTTCCTCGGAGCTGAGGATCACGGTCTTCGGCAGGCCGGTGAGCATGTCGCGGCCGCGGACCTCCGCCTGCACCTCGTCGCGTAGATCGAAGGCCGAGCCGACCTCGAGCTTGATCTCCTCGGCCGTCTGCTGGCCGACGAGCAGCTTGTACTCGGTCTTGATGTGCTGGATGATCGCCTCGTCCATCTCGTCGCCGCCGACGCGCATGCTCTGGCTGACAACGATCCCGCCGAGCGAGATGATCGCAACCTCGGTCGTGCCGCCGCCGATGTCGACGATCATGTTCCCGGTCGGCTCGGAGACGGGCAGACCGGCCCCGATCGCGGCCGCCATCGGCTCCTCGATCAGGTAGGCCTGTCTCGCGCCCGCGGAGAGCGTCGCCTCCTCGACCGCGCGCTTCTCGACGCCCGTAACCCCGCTCGGCACGCAGACCACGACCCGCGGGTGCGCGAAGCGGTGCTGGTGCACCTTCTCGATGAAGTGACGGAGCATCTGCTCGGTGACGTCGAAGTCGGCGATGACGCCGTCCTTCAGCGGGCGGATCGCGGAGATCGAGCCTGGCGTGCGGCCGAGCATGCGCTTCGCCTCGACGCCGACGGCGTGGACCTCGCCCGAGCGCTGGTCGATCGCGACGACGGAAGGCTCGCTGAGAACGATGCCTCGGCCTCTGACGTAGACCAGCGTGTTTGCCGTGCCGAGATCGACCGCCATGTCGCGGCCTCCGAACCCGGTCATGGAGGTAAAGATCCCCATTGCCCCGCGTCGAGTCTAGCTACCTGCTGGGGAAAAGTCGTTGCACGCTACGTTGGGCGGCCTCGACCTCCTTGCGGACGAAGCAGCCGACGAAGTGGTCGTTGACCAGGCCGACGGACTGCATCGTCGAGTAGACCGTCGTCGGGCCGACGAAGACGAAGCCCTCCCGCTTCAGTTCCTTGGCGAGCTGCTTCGACTCCTCGGTGAGTGACGCCATGTCGGCGTACGAGCGGGGCGCCGGGCTTGTCTTCGGGCGGAAGCTCCAGACGAGCTCCGGCAGCGGCCTTTCGCCGCGCAGCGCGACGGTGGCCCGGGCGTTCTGGACGATCGACTCCAGCTTGCGGCGGTTGCGGATCACACGCGAATCGTTCAGGAGGGCTTCGATCTCCTTGCTCCCGAACGCGGCGACAGCGTCCGGCTCGAAGTCCGCGAGCGCGGCCCTGATCCCATCGCGCTTGCGCAGGATCAGCGCCCACGACAGCCCGCTCTGCAGGCCCTCGAGGCAGAGCTTCTCGTAGAGGCCACGCTCGTCGGTGACCGGGCGCCCCCACTCTTCGTCGTGGTAGGCCCGGTAGAGCTCGTCGGTCGAGCCCCAGCGGCAGCGCGCCTTGCCGTCTTCGCCTTTGACGAGATCGCTCATCGCGGGCAAGCGAGCGTACTTGTGACCTCGGCGTGACTGCTGATCCCGCCGGCGAGGTGGGGAAGGACGAAGTCGAGCGGCTTGCCACCCCGGGGGATCGTGGAGGCGTTGACGAAGCCGAGGTCGTCGATCAGCGGGACGAGCGGATGCATGTAGCTCGACGCGCCGCACGAGACCGAGGCCGTGTAGACGACGCGCTCGCGAAGGAACCTCGGCTTGTGGGGGAGCTCGAGCCGGAGCTCGAGCTTCCGGTCGTCGTAGGTCGCCGCAGTGGCGTCCGGCCAGTCGACGGCGACGAGCTGCGTCCGGGGCTGCGGCCGAATGGGACGGCCGGGCCCGAGGCGGACTGTATGCAGACGATGCACCGACAGCGTTTGCTTTCCAGACGTCGCGTCAAGGTGCACCGCACCGACCGGAAGCTCGATGACGAGAGGGCCCCGGCAGTCGAGCCGGTATCGCGTGCCGGCGCGGGGCGGCCGCAGGCGCAGGTGGACGAGCTCCGTCTGGATCAAGTACGCCGTGCCGGTCGCCTCTTGCACCTTATAAACGGCGGACAGCTTGCAGTCGGTCCCGACCCGCTGCCGCGCGCTGACGGTCGTTGCGGCGACATAATGCGGAGCTTGCACTGACTCGAAGCGCTGGTGCACGACCGTTCGCCCTGCGGAGCCGCAGCCTGCTACCAGCGCAGCCGCCGCGAGCAGAGGCAGGCTCCTAGCCAAACCCGTAGACCCCCGGGAAACGCTCGGCCAGCAGGTCGACCAGCACCGCCGCCGGCAGGCCGACAACGTTCAGGTAGTCGCCCTCGATCCGCTCGACGAGCGCCGCGCCAAGGCCCTGGATGGCGTAACCGCCGGCGCGCTCACGCCACTCCTCGCTGACGACGTAGAGGCCGAGCTCGCGCGGAGTAAGCGTCCGAAACGAAACGAGCGTCACCGCGTGGCGCAGCTCTTCCCATGCAGCCGTCAGCAGGCAGAGCCCGGAGACGACCTCGTGCGTCTGTCCGGAAAGCTGTTCCAGCATCGCCTCGGCTTCCGCTTCGTCCGAAGGCTTGCCGTAGACACGGCCGTCCAGCACGACCTCAGTGTCGACACCGAGTACAGGCCGGCCATCGGCGATCCCGGCCACCGAGCGGGCCTTGCCTTTCGCATGGCGCTCCACCTCAACGACCGGATCTGCACCAGTCAGCTCTTCCTCGTACTCCGGGACGACGGCCTCGAACGGGATCCCCAGCTGCTCGAGGATCGCACGCCGCTGCGGCGAGCGCGATGCGAGCAAGAGCGGTGGCGCTGGAGGCGCGCTCACGCGCGCAGACGCGCGTGCCAGATCTCTTCGTCCGGCCAGCGCTTGGCCCAGTCGGCCGGGACCGTGTCGTAGTACTCGTGGTCGACGGCGTCTTTGGGGGCGAACAGCTCACGGAAGTCGACCAGCTCGAACCCGTTCTCCCGCAGCAGCGCGAACAACTCACTGGTGCTCGGGTGGAACTCGACGCCGGGGTCGTCGCCAAACCACTCGAGGCGGTAGAGGCCGCGCTGCGGGCGGACCAGCCGTTCGCCGACCGGCCCTTCGTCGGGGCCACAGAGCATCTGTAGTGTCGACCCGCGGAGGAAGATCAGTTCGCCGCCGGGTCGTAGCAGCCGGGCTGCCTCCGCGAGCCAGAGCTTCGGGTCACACCAGATCGAAGCGCCGTACTCCGAGAAGACGATGTCGAAGGACTCGTCCGGAAGGCTCGTGCGCTCGGCGTTCTCGAGCAGGAACTCGAGGCCGAGCCCGAACTCCTCGTTCATCCGGCGCGCCGTCTCGAGCTGCGCAGGCGTGACGTCGACGCCGACGACCCTGCTCGCGCCGTGGCGCTTGAGCCAGGCCCCGAAGTAGCCGGTCCCGCAGCCGAGCTCGACGATCTCCTTGCCGCTCAGGTCGGGGAGCGCCTGAATCTCGCTCTCGGGAAGACTCCACTTGCCCCAGTCGATCTCCTCCTGGGCCCACGCCTGCCTGGCTTGCGCGTCCGTGTACTCGGCGTTGGCGCGCGTCCAACCTTCGCGGTTGACCGCGACGTAGTCCGGTTCAGTCACCGAACCAGAGCACGATCTCGCGCCGCGCGGACTCGGGTGAGTCAGAGCCGTGGACGAGGTTGTTCGGCATCGCCAGCGCGAGGTCGCCGCGAATCGTCCCCGGCGCCGCGTCCTTCGGATTCGTCGCCCCCATCGTCGTGCGCACGACCGAGATCGCCGACTCCCCTTCGAGCACGAGCGCCAGCGTCGGCGCGGAGGTGATGAACTCGACGAGCTCGCCGAAAAACGGCTTCTCCTTGTGCTCGGCGTAATGCTCCTCCGCGAGCGAACGATCAACGGTCAGCAACTTCGCGGAACGGAGCTCGAGACCGCGCCGCTCGAACCGGGCCAGGATCTCGCCGGCGAGCTTGCGCTCGACGGCGTCCGGCTTGATCAGGACAAGGGTCGACTCCGCGGCCAAAGCGGCGAAAGTCTACTCAGCGCGCCGACGCTCCCTGCGCGGCCGCGACGACTCGAGCCACTGCGTCTTGCCAAGCTGCGGCGGGGATGTCTCGACCGGGGTCTCGCAGTACGGGCAGACCTGCCAGAGGGCCTCGAGCGGTGCCTTGCAGTTGACGCAGGCCTGCTTCAGCTTCGTCGTGCAGACCGGGCAGACGAGGAAGGTGGCCTCGACCTGCGCGCGACAGACGGGACAGTGGAGGTTGCGGTTCGCCAGCCGGTCCTCCATCGCCCTGATCTCGAGCTCACGCTCGCG
>Ga0070712_100001235_pt1 | contig 15445 bp, 14 predicted proteins | sample LARL81metaG_FD_71396 | JGI IMG/M metagenome (GOLD analysis project Ga0070712, IMG submission 71396) | Corn, switchgrass and miscanthus rhizosphere microbial communities from Kellogg Biological Station, Michigan, USA - LAR L8-1 metaG | ecosystem: Host-associated > Plants > Roots > Rhizosphere ...
GGCGGCGATGATTGAATCCACGGTGTCGGTGTCCACTGCTGCGGTTCCTGTCGCTCGGTCCTCTGAGCCGACGTCTACCGCTTTGCGCTCGCAGAGTGGTGTGAGTCTGCTGTGCGAAGCCGGCGAAGTCCCCAGCGCTGTCCCGATTCAACTCACGGCGCGCGCAACGATCCGTTCGTAAGCAGTGCGCTGTGCGGCACCGATCGCTGGCGCGAACTCCAACACCACGTCGCCGATCTGATAGCCGTTCGACAGCGAGGCTTCGTACAGCTGCGCGTCGCGCGACCTGCCAAAGATGAGTATGGACAGGGTGTCGGTCGCGACCGCGCCCGCGCAGTGGACCTCAGGGCAGCGCTGGCTCGTCGCGTCACGGGGGTTGGGTACCGACAGACCGGCGGCGGTCAGGGTGTTCACCAGCGTCCACGCCGAAGCTCCATCGGGTCCGGCCGCCGACCCCGCTGAGGTATCGCCGCCGGGGTTGGGGAGCCCCGCGCATCCGCCGAGCAACACCGCCGTCACCAGCCAGGCGGGAACGGACGTCAGCCGGTTTCTGCATTTACTTGCCATGGTGTTCTCTTTCCCGGGCGGCACAGGCCATACCGGCTAGCCGGTAATGGAATTGTCCGGCCTGTGCCAATGACACCGTCACCGGGGTCGGCGAAGGGTGGAGATCGGAACTCCAACACCCAACGGGAGATTCTCGTGAGCCACAGCGACACCGAACACCTCATCTGTCTACGGTGATAGACGTCACATCGCTTCGCGCAGGCGGGACATGCGTCATACGACTCGGCTGGTCCAATCGTAAGCTGTTGACCCACAATCGTTTTCACGAGTCCATCACCGACCCCTGAGTACCTTCACCGTGCTCACAGCAAGCGTCCAGGAATATTTAGCATTCCTAAAGTACTTGTTTCCAATGGGGCCATGGCCCTTTCAGAACTTGATTCATATTCGTTTTCGTTGAAGGAGATCTCCGTATGTCAACTTCAGCTACTGCTCGTGAAGCACGGCGTCAAAGTCGTTTCGAGAAGTTGAGCTCAAGCGACACGCAATTCATTGCGGCTCAACCTGATCCAGCGGTCACTGCCGGACTCGACGACCCCGGCATGCTACTCACCGACGTGATCCGCACCGTGATGGACGGCTACGCCGACCGGCCCGCTCTCGGCCAGCGTGCCGTCGAATTCGTCACCGACGCAAACGGACGAACCGTTGCCGAGTTACAGCCCCGATTCGACACCCTGACCTATCGCGAGACGTGGACACGCGTCCGGGCTTTCGCCAACGCACTGGCCGACAATCCGGTACGACCCGGCGACCGCGTGGCAACGCTCGGCTTCACCAGTGCGGACTACGCGATCGTGGACATGGCGCTGTCGTTGGCCGGCGCTGTCGCTGTTCCGCTGCAGACCAGTGCGCCGGTGCAACAACTGAACCCGATCCTGGTCGAGACCGAACCGGTCGCGATCCTCTCCAGCGTCGACCACTTGAAGGACGCCGTCGATCTCGCGCTCACGGCCTACACGCCCAAGCGTCTGGTGGTGTTCGACTACCACCCGCAGGTCGATGACCACCGCGAGGCACTGGAGTCCGCCGCGGCACGCCTGGCGGACCGGCGCGTGCCGGTCGACGCGCTCGACAACGTGATAAACAGTGCCCCAACGCACCCCGCGGGTCCGGAGATCCAAGGTGATGACGCTGACGCGCTACGCCTGCTGATCTATACGTCCGGCTCGACGGGAACCCCGAAGGGCGCGATGTACACCGATCGTCTGATGGCCACCTGCTGGCGGGGTTGGTTCAGCCCTGACTTCAACCCGGACGGCAAGCTGCCCGCGATCACGCTGAGCTTCATGCCGATCAGTCACGTGATGGGTCGACAGATTCTGTATTCCACGCTGGGCCTCGGCGGAACGGCCTACTTCGCCGCTCGCAGTGACTTGTCGACTCTGCTGGAGGATTTGGCGCTGGTCCGCCCGACGAAGCTCGATCTCGTGCCTCGCATCTGGGAGATGCTCTTCCAGGAGGTGCAGAGCGAGATCGACCATCGCTGGACAGACGGCACCGACCGCGACACCATCGAACTGCAGGTGATGGCCGAGCAACGCGAGAAACTCATTGGCGGACGCCACTTCTCGGCGTTGACGGGCTCCGCCCCCATTTCACCCGAACTGTTTGGCTGGGTGGAAGCGTTCCTCGACATCCCCCTGACCGAGGTGTACGGCTCGACCGAGGACGGCATCGTCCTTGTCAACGGCCAGATCCAGCGGCCGCCGGTGATTGACTACAAGCTGGTCGACGTGCCAGGCCTCGGCTACTTCGGCACCGATCGGCCCCACCCGCGCGGTGAATTACTGGTCAAGACACCGAATCTGATCCCCGGCTACTACAAGCGCCCCGAGGTCACCGCCGAACTGTTCGACGCCGACGGCTGGTATTACACCGGTGATGTGATGGCCGAGATCGCGCCCGACCAGTTGGTCTATGTGGACCGCCGCAACAACGTGCTCAAGCTCTCCCAGGGCGAGTTCGTCACCGTCTCCAAGTTGGAGGCGGCCTACGGCGGACACCCGTCGGTACGTCAGATCTTCGTGTACGGCAACAGTGCCCGCTCATTCCTCCTTGCCGTCATCGTCCCGACCGACGATGCGCTGGCCAGTGTCGACGGCGACCCGGCTGCGGTCAAGCCGCTGCTGAGCGAGGCGTTGCAGAGTGTCGCGCGGGAAGCGGGCTTGCAGTCCTACGAGATTCCTCGCGACTTCATTGTCGAGACAACGCCTTTCACGCTGGAGAACGGACTGCTGACCGGCATCCGAAAGCTGGCCCGCCCCAAGCTCAAGGAGCACTACGGCCCGGCTCTCGAGCAGCTCTATGCCAACCTGGCCGACGGCCAGGCCGACGTGCTGCGTTCCCTGCGCAAAGACGGAGCGAACCGGCCGACCCTCGAAACCGTGAGCCGGGCAGCCGGCGCGCTTCTCGGCGCCGCCGCTGCCGACGTGGCGCCCGATGTGGCGTTCACAGAACTCGGTGGTGATTCGCTGTCCGCGTTGACCTTTGGCAATCTGCTGCATGACATCTTCGATATCGATGTGCCGGTTGGGGTGATCGTCAGCCCGGCCAGCGACCTCGCAGCCATCGCGGCCTACATCGACGCGCAGCGTGCCGGTGGGACCAAGCGGCCGACCTTCGACGCCGTGCACGGTCGCGACGCGACCGAGGTGCAGGCCAGCGATCTGACATTGGACAAGTTCCTCGACGACGCGACGCTGGCCGCAGCACCGTCGCTGCCCAGCCCGAGCCAGGAAGTCCGTACCGTCCTGCTGACCGGGGCGACCGGATTCCTCGGACGCTACCTCGCGCTGGAGTGGCTCGAGCGAATGGATCTGGTCGACGGCAAGGTGATCCTCCTGGTGCGCGCCAAGGACAACACCGCTGCCCGGCAGCGTATCGACTCCACATTCGACAGCGGTGATCCGAAACTGCTCGAGCGCTACTGGTCGTTGGCCGCCGATCACCTCGAAGTGCTCGCAGGCGATAAGGGCGAGCGGAACCTCGGCCTCGACGATGCCACCTGGCAACGTTTGGCGGACACCGTCGACCTCATCGTTGACCCCGCCGCACTCGTCAATCACGTTCTGCCCTACAGCCAGCTGTTCGGACCCAATGTCGTCGGCACTGCGGAGCTGATCCGCATCGCGCTGACTGCCCGGATCAAGCCGTACATCTACGTCTCCACCATCGGTGTCGGTGACCAAATCGAGCCGGGCAAGTTCGTCGAGGAAGCCGACATTCGGCAGATGAGCGCGACCCGCGAGATCAACGACAACTACGCCAACGGCTACGGCAACAGCAAGTGGGGCGGCGAAGTGCTGCTGCGTGAGGCGCACGACCTGTGCGGTCTGCCGGTTTCGGTGTTCCGCTGCGACATGATCCTGGCCGACACCACCTATGGCGGACAGCTCAACGTGCCGGACATGTTCACCCGGATGATGCTGTCGCTGGTGGCCACCGGGATCGCGCCGTACTCGTTCTACGAATTGGACACCGACGGCAACCGGCAGCGCGCCCACTTCGACGGGCTGCCCGTGGAGTTCATCGCCGACGCCATGTCCACATTGGGCGTCAACGTGGTCGCGGGGTTCGAGACCTACCACGTGATGAACCCATACGACGACGGCATCAGCATGGATACCTACGTCGACTGGTTGGTCGAGGCCGGCTACCACATCGCCCGCGTGCCCGAATATGCCGACTGGTTGGCGCGGTTCGAGATGACGCTGCGCGGCCTGCCCGACAAGCAGCGCCAAGCGTCTCTGCTGCCGCTGCTGCACAACTATCAGAAGCCCGAACATCCGATCAATGGGTCACTGGCACCGGCGGACCACTTCCGGGCGGCCGTGCAGGAGAACAAGATCGGGCCGGATAAGGACATCCCGCATGTCTCCGCGCCGGTGATCGTCAAGTACATCACCGACCTGGAGCTGCTCGGCTTGCTCTAACCGGCTGACGAGACCTCCGGGCGGTAGTCCACCCCACCGCCCGGAGGTCGTATGTCGCCTCCAGCCACGGGTCGATCCGCAGAGAGCAGTTGCGGGTTGGTTCGCCTACGTTCTGCTACTCGTGCGATTTGCCGGTTGGTCATGGTTCACCCCCGGGATTCGGTGTTGTGACGCTCATGGTGAATGACGGCCCCGATCGGCAGTTCGTGCCGCGGCCGGGTAGAGCGTGACGAGGAGCGCCAGGCCGATCGGCGCTCCGACGATCTGGGCGGCAACGACATTCGACGGCAACTAGTACCGGATGTCGCTGGCCAGCAGCGGCGGATACACGGTCGAGGTTTCACCGTCCACGGTGGTGCCCGCGAATTGCAGCATCGCTCGGGTCGCGCCGTTCACGTCGGCCGGGTAGTTGAGCGCTGGCGCTGACACCGCGTCGAGAACGCGGAGATGCTCTGGTGTCAGATTCACGTCTAGGCCGGCGAGATTGCTCTCGAGGTGCTCCAACCGCCGGGCTCCGACGATCGGCACGACGGTTTGTAACCGTGCGAGCAACCACGCCAAAGCTACTGCCGCAGAAGTGGTCTCGAGCTCGTCGGCGATCGCGGCGACGGCTTCAATGACTTCGAACTCGTCGTCGCTGGGACCACCGACGAAGGCTGTGCGCGCGGAGTCGACGACGTCGGCGCCCCGCCGGTACTTGCCCGAGAGGAATCCGTTCTTCAGCGGGCTCCACGGCACCAGCGCCATGTCCTGCTGTTGGGCAAGCGGTGCGAGTTCCCCCTCGACCGTGCGGGCCAGCAGCGAGTACTCGACCTGCAGCGCGATCAGTGGCGTCCAACCTCGCAACAACGCGGTGGTCTGCGCTTGCGCCGTCACCCACGCCGGGGTGTTGGAGAACCCGACATAGCGGATCTTGCCTGCGCGCACCAGGTCGTCCAGGGTGCGCATCGTTTCCTCGATCGGGGTGTGACGATCCCAGTTGTGCAGCCAGTACAGGTCGAGATAGTCGGTATTCAGGCGGCGCAGGGTCTCGTGCAGTTGGGTGATGATCGATGAACGGCCCGCCCCGCCACCGTTCGGGTCACCGGGAAACATGTTGCCGAAGAACTTCGACGCGACGACGACCTGCTGGCGCCGCCCGGGATGCGCCGCGAACCAGTCGCCGAGGATCTTCTCCGAGTGGCCGTTGGTATAGAAGTTGGCGGTGTCGATGAAGTTGCCGCCGAGATCGAGATAGGCCCCGAGGATCTTCTCGGATTCCTCGACGCTGGTGCCTGCGGCGCCCGGGTCTTCGCCGAAGGTCATCGCGCCGAGGGCGAACGGGCTGACCCGCAGCCCGGACCGGCCGAGGGTGAGGTAGTGGTCGAGCGGCATGATTGTGCTCCTCTAGGTTGGAATGAATACGTCCATCAGACGCGAAATACGAGCTCGCCGGTAGGTCAATCGGCGCCAGCTCTTGCACAATCCTGTCTATATCGCTCTGATCGTGTTGCGAGCTACCGTCTGCGAGTGATTTCGTGGGGTGTGCCCAGCAGTGCAGGCCTCCTCGACGAGATCCGCGACCGCATCGCGGCCCATGCCCGGCCGGGTCTCCAGACCCCGATCGATGGGCTGTTGCTGTCCAAAACGGCGATCACGCCCGCGGCTTCGGAGTACTCCCTGACCGAGCCGCTGCTGGTCGTCATGGCCCAGGGCGGCAAGCGCCTCCTGCTTGGCGACCAGATCTACGAATACGGAGCAGGCGACTGTCTCGTGGTCACCGCGAACCTACCGGTTACCGGCCACTGGATCGACACGGACAGAAGCGCGCAGGCGTTGGGCATGGGCCTGGTGCTGCGTCCGGCCGCCATCGCCGCGCTACTTCTGCAGGTGCCGCCGGGCCGGTGGTCGCGCGGGACGCCCGCCGTGCCGGCGATTGCGACTGGCAAGGCCAGTCCTGAGCTACTCGACGCCGCCGCACGGATGCTGCGGCTGCTCGACCATCCGGCCGATGCAGCGGTACTCGCTCCACTGATCACCCAGGAGATCTTGTGGCGGCTGCTCGCCGGCCCGCTGGGGGACACGATGCGCCAGATCGGGCTGGCCGACAGCGACCTGACACACGTCAGCCATGCGATCGCCTGGATCCGCGACAACTACGCCCAACCGATGCGAATCGACGACCTCGCTCGGCTGTCCGGGATGAGCGCCTCGGCGTTCCATCGGCACTTCCGAGCGGTAACTGCCATGAGCCCCTTGCAGTTTCAGAAGCGCATCCGCTTGCAGCACGCGCGTTCACTGCTGGTCGCGCATCCCGGCGACATCGCCGGCGTCGGGCACCAGGTCGGCTACGACAGCCCGTCACAGTTCAATCGTGAGTACCGGCGTCTGTTCGGTGCCCCGCCCGGCCAGGACGCGGAACGCCTTCGGACAGATGCGCCCATGGCCGCGTCGCTGTAAGAGCAAGGCGAGTTTGGCCTTGCGCACGGCGCCGAGGAATCGGGTGTTTCCCTACCTCGACACAGCAAATGGCCGCCTCTCTTCACAGCGAGACGGCCATCGCCTCAGGACTTACCTCCACCACTTCCACGGCTGATCCCAGTGACCCGGCGGCACTCCGGTCCATTGGCCGATATGTCCAGGCGACGGGACAAATTGCCCAGGCGGAGGCGGCACATTGCACCAGCCCCACCAGCACCAGTCGTCAGCGTTCGCCTGGCCTGCGCCGATGCCGATCGATGCGAAGCCGAGCGCGCCGACGACAGCCGCTCCCGCGACGATCCTCTTCAGTTTCATCGTGAACTCCTTATCAGCTGGCTGCCCTGCCGCTGCCAAGGGAGGCGGCTTGCCAAACGTCTGGCGAAAACGGCAAGGCGCTCACGACTATTTCCCGATCTCTATATCGTCCCACCGGCCGCGTTCGCTAGCCACATCGCCTGGCCGCTTCGCTATTTGGATAGCGGAACGCGATCACCGCGCTCAGCGTGCGATCACGCGCCGGGAGCCGTCAGCACCTGGATGACCTCATGCAGCGGCTCCGGCGACGTCGAGATCTCACCGAGTTCCAGAATGAGGAACAGGTGTGGGATCATCCGCCGAACGCTGTTCGTCCCTATGGGCATGGCACTCGTCATCGGCGGCGGACTTGGGGCGATCCACGGTGAGACCGAGCTGCCGCTAACCACCATCGCGAGCTGAGCGCCAGCACCAAAGCCCTGGCCGCTCAATAGGAGTCGTGCAGCCGCATCCACTCATACGGCGGCTGCTGCGGCCAGCCTTCCGGCGAGTCCTCCCACGTCTCCTGGCGCCCGTACGGGGTGAGGTCGAGCAGGTCGAACACCACCATGAACGGCTCCTCGCCGCGGCTGAACGTCTGCCAGGTGTGGAACACGCGATCACCGTCGCGCAGGAACACGCTGACCGAGTGCACTTCTTCACCGCCGACCGTGGCGCCGAAGTCCTCGTTGAACGTCGACGGCGCCGACGACACCCACGGCAGCTTCCAGCCCATCCGGTCGCGGAACGCCAGCAGCTTGGTCAACTCAGCACGCGAAACCAGCACGAACGAGGTGTCTTTCGCGTGCAAGTGCGACAGCGGCCCGATGTGGTCGGCCATCATCGAGCACCCGTCACAGCCCCGGTCCCAATCCGGGCCGAACATGAAGTGCTGCACGATCAGCTGCCTGCGCCCGTCGAACAGATCCAGCAGCGTCGCGAGTCCAGTCTGGGTGTCGAAGTTGTAGAGCTGGGTGATCTCGACCATCGGTTGGCGTCGGCGCGCGGCGCTCACCGAGTCCTTCAAGCGGGTGAGCTCCTTCTCGCGAACCAGCAAGTCCGCGCGCGCCTTCTCCCACTCGGAACGCGACACGATCGGCGGCATCGGTGTGGCCATGTCGCGAGCTTGCCACGCGGGGGCGGCACCGCTGATACGTTCTGCCCGTGCGCACCAAGTTCGAGTTCGACTTCGTGACGACCGCGACACCCGATCAGGTCATCGAGCTGATGACCGACTTCTCCCCCAACCGCCCGCACCGCTGGCCGGCATCCTCGGTCAAGGCGTATGAGGTGTATCGTCTCGGCGAGACCGAGGCCGATATCCGTGAGGGCCAAGACTTTCCGAAACTGTGGGCCACATGGCACTACGACTGGTCGACGGCCGGAACGGTCACCCTGACCGTTGTGGCGAGCGACGCGATGGCGGCAGGCAGCTTTATGACCCTGACGGCGACGCCGACCGCCGAGGGCGGCAGGTCGGTGCACGGGGTGTGGGAACAGACCTCGAAGAACCTCACCGGGCTCATGGGGGTGACGACGATGCGTTCATCGGCCCGCGGTTCCTGTCGTCGTACTACAACAAGGTCTAGGACGGCTTGTGACCTATCGGCCGCGAGCGCGTCGATGCCCGCGGCGACCGCGGAACTTGGCCTTCCCGGGCGACGAGTGCCCGCCGTCGTTCTGCGGGCGTCGCATCCTCGACGTGAATGACTCGGACCCCCTCGGGAAGGATCGAAGACAGGTTCGGCGGCAACGGTGACAGTGACGGCGTCTGTCTTGGTGGCGGTGGTGGCATTCGCCGGCGACGCGGCCTGACGCGCGGCCGCTGTCGGCTCCCGCCCACACCGTTGTAAGCGTCCATCTGGGTCAACGCAGGGCATCAGCCCGATAATTGGCTGTGCCGATAATTCGCTGCATGGGTGGCGACTTCGGAAGCGACGAATTATCCACTAAGCGAATGACTTTGCAAGATCGGCGACTCGTCGCAACTGGTCGATGTCAGAGCTCGTCGGGATGAGGTGGATCTCGTCGCTGCCTATCGCCGCAAACTGGTGCAGGACGTCGAGGAGTTCGTCGTCGGTGCCTGCCCAGCCCGTCGTCGCCGCCATCGCATCGACGACCTGTGGCGGGATCCAGTTCATGTAGCGCAGCAGATGCCGGTGTACCTGCGCACGGGTCTCCTGAGCATCGCCGCCGATGGCGAACCAGAACGACGTAGCCAGATGCGGTTTGCGCTTCCCTGCCTGCGCCCACGACTGGCGCGCGACTTCGAAGAGTTCGTTCTGTTTGTCGACGTCGAGGTCGAGCGTGGTGCCGGCCAGTCCGTCGGCCCAGGCCGCGGCGCTGCGCACGGTCTTCGGGCCCATCGTGCCGATCAGCAGCTCCGGTCCGCCGGCCTGCACGGGCGACGGCCCGACCGGGACGACGGACTCGGTCACCTTCTCGCCGGCCCAGATGCGCTTCATCACCGCGACGCTGTCGGCGAGCCCGCGCATCGTCCGCGTCGACGGACATGCACCGACGGCGTGATAGTCCTCGTCACGACCGCCGACACCGACGCCGACCGTCAGCCGGCCACCGCAGAGCATGTCGCCGGTCGCCAACTGCTTCGCCAGCATGACGGGGTCGTGTAGTTGCGGCACCACCACCGTCGTCACCAATCGCACCCGATCGGTCCATGCTGACAGCGCGCCCAGCAACGTGAGGCAGTCGGGATTGTCGAACGCGATGCGCTCACCCCAGCACAGCGACGAGAAGGGGCCGCCGTCGATGACCCGGGCCCATGTCTTCAGCGTCGCCGCGTCCAGGTTGGGCTCCATCACCGGCATGGTCATCCCGATTCGCACGTGGGCGATTCTGGCATGCGTTAGTCGGCGGGTTATCGAAGCCCGACGACTCGCAGCAATTGCGGGCGCCGCATCGCCAGACCGACCCACATCAGCACCCCGAGGTACACCGCGAACAGCGTGTGCCAGAACAGCGGGGCCTCGACACGCATGTTGGCCGTGACTGCGCCGCCCAGATATGCCGTGATGCCGAGTGCGCCGAGCACGGCGGTCCGCGGGATCACGTAAACGACAACACAAGCGGCCAGCACGATGCCCATGATCAGTGCCTGGCCAGGCGGGAATCCGAGGGCCTGCGTGCCCTCCTTGACCTGCGGCAGACCGGCGAGCTTGCCCGCCGCGTCAACGGCCAGAAACGCGGCGACGAGGACACTGATGACGATTCCGGCCTTGCGGACCTTCGATGAACAGTCGGTTCCTTTGTGGCCCGTGCGAACGGTATCGGTGGAGATGACGCTCATGACGATGCTCCCTGCTGATGTCGAGACATTGATGCCAAGACAGACAGGGGCAGTGCCGGAAAATCATCGCGCCGCCACCACTGGCAGCATGGCTTACATGGCGATCACCACCAGCTCCATCGCGCACGTCCGGCTCACGGTCACCGACATCGAACTGTCGCGACAGTTCTACGAGAGCGTGTTCGGCTGGCCAGTGTTGATCGAGGCACCCGAGAGCGCCGACGCCGCTACCCGCGAGGCGCTCAGCTTTCTGTTCGGCGGCGTGATCTACGACCTCGGCGGCACGCTGATCGGCCTGCGGCCCGTCGCCAGCGACAGTTTCCACGAGGACCGCTGCGGACTCGACCACCTGGCATTCCGCGTCGCCAACAAGGCCGAATTGGATTATGCTGCAGCACATCTCGACGACCTCGGGGTCGACCACGAGCCGATCAAGGACATCGGCCCGTCCTACATTCTGGAGTTCCGCGACCCCGACAACATCGCGCTCGAGCTCACCGCCCCGAAGTAGTCAGGTCTGGCGTAGGCGGACGGTCTCTGCTCCTTTTCGGCGAGCGACTCCGGCAGATCCGCTTCAACCCCAGGTGAAGTCCGGCGGCAGGTCCGACCGGTACGGCCGGGTGTCCAGACCGGCGGCCAAGTTCAGCACCTTGTCGCAGCCCTCGGCGATGACGTCCCCTACAGGCTCACCGCCCCGGAAGAGCGGCGGGCGGGTCCTTCTTGGCCTTGATGGGATCCGCGGACGGCGGTGCGAATATGTTGCCCCGCAAGCCGCCGCGGAACGTCCGGACCGCCACCAGACACCAGGTAGTCAGGAGGCCGACGTAGGCGATCGCGGCGGCGACACGGAACGACGGCAGACCCGTGTGGACGGCCAGCTGCGTCGTGCCGGTGACGAAGGTGCCCACCGGGAAGGTCAGGCTCCACCAGGTCAGCGCGAACGGCATGCCGCGCCGGGCGGTACGGATCGTCAGCGCCGACGCCAATCCGATCCACAACACGGCGAATCCCCAGACCGGAACGCCGTACAAAATCGCGAACACGCCCATCCCGTCTGCCAGGTGCGGGTCGACTGCTAGCGCGGCGTTCGTACCGAGAAGTCCTGCGGCCGTGATGGATTGGCCGAGCGGACCCAGGATGATCCACAGCGTCGGCACACGAGCGGTGCCCGAGGTGCCGAAGTGCGCGAGGCGACTCCACACCATCGTGATGATGATGAGCGAGGCGACGAGCGACAGCCCGAACATCGCATAGCAGCCGTAGAGCATGGTTTGCCTGCCGGTGCCCGCCGCCATGTGCGGGATCAGCAGCGCGCCCGTCGCCGCCGACACCATCGGCGGCACCACCGGCATCAGCCAGCCCCCGAATGCGGCGTCGGGCTCGACGCGGTACTGGGTGAACATCAGATAGGGGATGCTTATCGCGGTGAACAATCCACCGAGCGTGCCTGCCGTCCACAGCACCCAGTCGAGGTCGACAGCCGCGCGCTCCCCGATCAAATCCTTGCCGACGAGGACCGCTCCTGCGCCGACGGTGAGCAATGCCATCGGGGCCGCGCCGTAGAAATGACCCATCTGCGGGTTGTATGCGTGACTGCGGGCCACGGTCGGGTTCCGCATCCAGTGGGCGGCCACCGCGACGATGAGGATCACCAGCCATACCGTCGTCGCGACCCACACCGCCTGGGTGAACGCACGCAAGCCGGGGACGTGCAGCGGCAACGTCGCACCCGCGGTGGCCACAATGCCGGTGCCCATGACCGACGCGAACCAGTTCGGGCCCAGAAAACTCAGCAGCCGCTGCCGGTCAGTCGTCGCCATGCCGTCATCATCTCGCCCCGCGCGTGCAGCGGTGACGCACTATGGGGGTTTTCCCCCGCCAGGTTCTCGGGAAAACACTGTGTTGCAGGTCGCCTGCGGTCCATAGGTTGAATGCATGGTCGCAGTCACCGACACGAGTCCCGATGCCACCCCGGCACCCGCTGCCGTCGACGGCGATGCCGCAGCACCCGCCCGCAACATCGGCGTCGTCCCGACCGCCTCGCTGCTCACCGGCGCGGCGATAGCCACGGTGTGGTTCTGGATCCCGTTGGCAATCTTGATCATTGGCATCTCGTCGATCCCCAGCGGTATCGGCTTCGCCTTGTCCGTCGTGGTGTTCGTCTACCTGATGCGCGGCGTCGAACACGTCGAACGCCTGCGCAGCGAGGCGGTATTCGGCCTGGGCATCGGCGTTCCGCCACGACGAATATCGCCCCACACCGGCATCCAGCGCTGGCTGCATCAGCTGTGGCTGGACATCAGCAGCGCCCGGTTCTGGAAAGCCAGCGCCCACCACTACCTGCGGATGGCCTACGACATGCTGGCCGCGGGTGTCGCGCTTGCGCTGCTGGTGTTCGCATTTCTCGGCCCGGCCGCCGCGATCGCTATCCGGCACAGCGACGACGACGCCGGGCTGTCCTTCATGTCGCCGCCGCTGGCCTGGCTGCTGGCCTTCCTCGCGGTGGGCGCGGCCGCGGCGATCCTCGTCTTCGCGCCTGCCGTTGACGCCGTCATTGACCGCTGGCTGCTGTCGCCATCGCCGACAGCCGCGCTGCAGTACCAGGTCAGCGCGCTTGCCGACGCCCGGCAGGGCGCGGTGTCGTCGGCGCAGACCGAACGGCGCCGCTTCGAACGCGATCTGCACGACAGCGTGCAGCCGCGACTGGTGTCGCTGGCCATGACCATCGGGCTGGCCCAGACCAAACTCGACACCGACCTACCCGCGGCCAAGCAGCTGATCGCCGAGGCGCACGACGACGCGAAGAATGCCCTCGTCGAGCTGCGCAACGTGGTTCGCGGCATTGCGCCGACGATTCTGTCGGACCGCGGGCTGGATGCCGCGTTGTCGGCGGTGGTGCAACGGTCGGCGGTCCCAACGACGCTCAATGTTCACCTGCCTCGCCGGTTGCCCGATGAAGTCGAGTCGGTCGCCTACTTCGTCGTCGCCGAGGCGTTGACCAATGTCGCCAAACACGCGAACGCCACGCAGGCGGTGGTCACCGTGCGGCTCGAGGAATCGGCCAACCAGCTGCACGTCACCGTGTTCGACGACGGTCGCGGCGGCGCGTCGATAACTACTGACGAGAACGCCACCGGCCTGCGCGGGCTTGAAGAGCGGGTGCGGGCCGCGCACGGCACGTTCACCGTGTCCAGCACCGCTACCGGGCCCACCACCATCACCGCGGTGCTGCCATGCGCGTCGTGATCGCCGAGGACTCGGCGCTGCTGCGGGCGGGCATCGAGCGGATCCTCACCGACGCCGGCCACGAGGTGGTCGCCGGTGTGCCCGATGCGACCAACCTGCTGCGGCTGGTCAACGAGAAGCAGCCCGACCTCGCGATCGTCGACGTACGGATGCCGCCGACGTTCACCGACGAAGGCATCCGCGCCGCGGCGCTGCTGCGCAGCCAGAATCCGGAGTCGCCGGTGCTGGTGCTGTCGCACTACGTCGAGGAGCGCTACGCCGCCGAATTGATCGCCTCGGACACAAAGGGATTCGGCTATCTGCTCAAGGATCGCGTGGCCGATGTCCCCGCATTCCTGGACGCCGTTGAGGCGGTCGGCGGTGGCGGCACCGTGCTCGATCCAGAAGTGGTGTCGCAGATCCTCGTACGCTCGCATCGCCGCAGCGCGCTCCACGAGCTGACGCCGCGCGAGCGCGAGGTGCTGCAGCTGATGGCCGAGGGCAAGACGAACTCCGCCATCGCCGCGGCGCTGTACATCTCCGTCGGCTCCGCCGAGAAGCACATCGCGTCGATCTTCACCAAGTTAGACCTGGCTCCCGACGAGAGCGAGAACCGCCGCGTGCTGGCGGTGCTGCGCTATCTCGAATCCTAAACCGTTGGAAGGACTTTGACAGTGACTACCATCGCTCCCCCACCGCCGGCACCGGCCACGCCGCCGCCTCCGCTCTCCCCCGGCGGGCGCACGGCGTTCCGGATAGCGCTCATCGCCGCCGCGGCCGTGCTGGTGGTGGGGACCCTCGCGTCGCTTGGCACGGTGGCATGGGGCATCGCCGGCTTCCGGGTCATCACCGACAGCAAGCCGCTGCCCTCCGGCATGCGATCGGTGGTCGTCGACACCGGCTCCGTGCCGATCGCGATTCGCATCACCACCGACCGCGAGGCCCGCGAGCCGCGCGCAGACCTGCGCATGGTCAACTCCACCCGCGCGGGCGCAAACCCGTTGGTGGTCATCGCCGATCCGGCGGGTGCGCGGGTCACGATCAACGGCGAGTCGTCGGCATTCTTGCAGTGGGGCCGTGCCGGCGAAATCAACCTTGTACTGCCGCCTGACCTCGGGCGCAAGCTGACCGTCACTGCTCAGCAGGACACCGGAGTGGTGCTGGCGGAGGCCGATATCGACCAGCTGATCGCCTACACCGACACCGGGGCGGTGGTTCTCAGCGGCGCGGCGCGGCGCATCGAGATTCACAACGTTGACGGTGATGTGGTGACGCGCGATCCGATCAGGGTGACCGAATCATTCAGCGCCACCACCGATACCGGTGACATCACGGTCGACTTCGCCGACACCGCACCGCGCACCGTCGACGCGACGAGCCAGGACGGCGACGTCATCATCGCGCTGCCGGCGCGTGGACCCTACGTGGTGAACGCCAACAGCGGCGACGGCTCGACAGCGGTGCGGGTGTCGCAGACGACCAACAGGGAGAATGCGGCGGCGGTCGTCACCGCCCGCTCCGACACCGGCGACGTCGTCATCGACGATCTGCGCTAGTGGGTTATGAAGATTGCGCTCGGGGGTTGCGAAGATTGCATCAGGGGCTGTATCTCATGCCGGATTACAGCCCTCAACGCAATTTCGGCGGGTACCCGCGC
>Ga0070712_100001237_pt1 | contig 15433 bp, 23 predicted proteins | sample LARL81metaG_FD_71396 | JGI IMG/M metagenome (GOLD analysis project Ga0070712, IMG submission 71396) | Corn, switchgrass and miscanthus rhizosphere microbial communities from Kellogg Biological Station, Michigan, USA - LAR L8-1 metaG | ecosystem: Host-associated > Plants > Roots > Rhizosphere ...
TGACCTGTGCCGTGAAGCGCTGCCTGACTTCCTCCAGGTCCTCAGCCACCGGCGAGCGCCTCCCTCACGACGCGCTCGACGGCGGCGATGGCCGCTCGCCGGGAGTCACGGCGCCGTTCGGAGGTCATGACCATGTAGGGGCGGGCGGGCAGGTGCACGTGCCTCGCGTAATGGGTGCCGCTCTTGTCCGTCCAGCGGAGCACCTTGGCGCGCACCGGGTAGATGTCGCCGCCGAGCTGCTGTATCCGGGCGTAGACGGTGTGCGGGGCGACGCTGGACGACGCACGGCCGCTGCCGGTGCTGCGTGCCGGCTCCGCGCGCACCGACCGCGCCAGGGTGCCCGTGCGGCGTGCGGGAGGGGTGCCGGGCGGCGACGGAGACGGGCCCCGCATCGACCGCACCACGGCCCCCTGGTAGGACTGGGCCATCGCGTCGGCCGCGTCGAGCGCGGCACGGTCGCGCACCTGGTCGCCGAGGCGGCGCAGGTAGCCGGGCAGCTCCGCCGGTGTCAACTGCCTCACCTCCCCTGCGCCTGCTTCTGCGCTTCCGCTTCAGCCCTGTCGATCGCCTGCCGCACCGGCATCAGCCACGTGTAGACCTCCGCCGGGAGATCCTCCCTGCCCGCCCCGGCTGTCGGCGTGATGCCGAAGCGGATGATGTGCAGGATGTCGTCATACGCTTCCCAGCTCAGCCCCGCCGGGAGCCGCTTGCCCTTGCCGGCGACGACCCATTTGAGGCGGAGGTAGTCGAGCTTTTTGGGTTCGGGCGCCTGCGCAGCTTCTTCGCGTGCGGGTCGAGGATCTCGTCGATCTGCGCGTAGTCCTCCGCGCTGATCTCCTCGAGCACCCCGGCGCCGGCGACGGTGCCGCTGCCGCGGTCGAACACCGGCACCGGGAACTCGTACGACCAGGCGGTAATCAGCATCGCCCACAGGGCGTCGTGCCTGGCCTCGTCCATCTCGGCCAGGTCCATCCGCTCGACGAGGCCGCCGACGTCGACCTCGCCCTCGTCGTCGACGTCGTTGCGGGTCATCCGCATCTTCGCGACCCGCGCGTAGTCGCGGATGTGCTTGCCCTTCAGGTCCTGCACGGGCACGTGCTCGATCCACGCGCCGCTTTCCAGAGTCGTTCTCAACAGGTCTCCTAGTAGGTCGGGACGGCGTTCGTCAGCGTGATCTTGACGGCTGCCTTGCCGCCTGACGCGCCGGTGGTGCTGATGCCGCCGGACGTCGCCGCGGTGTGAATGGGCTTGAACGTGACGTCGTAGCCGAACAGCTCGCCGCCGTCGTTCTCGTCGGCGACGGTGTAGGCGGCGAGGATGATGTCGACCTGTACCTGCACGAGGTTCGCCCCGCCGAGCCCGTTGGAGGACACGAACTGGAGCTGCGGCTGGGTGTTGCCGAGCATCGCGATAAGCGCCGAGTCGTCAATCGACGGGGCGAAGGTGAGCTTACCCTGGTTGGACTGCTTGCCGCGGGCGATGACGTACGGCTGCTGGCTGCCCTGCTCGGTGTTGTACGCCTTCACCGCCCGGGACAGGGTGATGGCGTGCTCGGCGAGGTTCTTCACCTGCGTGCCGCCGCTGGCGATGCCGGCGATGCCGGTGACGGTCCGCCAGGACGGGTACGGCTGCACGCCGGACACGTTCGCGGTGCTGACCAGGGTGGCTGCGGTGGCGCGGCTGGCGCAGGTGACCTTGCCCGTCCAGTCGAGCAGCTTCTCCGCGTTGCCGGTGATCACCAGCTCGCTGAAGCAGCTGTAGGCGTACTGGTTGGCCCCGTTCGCCGCGAGGTTGTCGAAGTGGGTGAAACAGTGCGTCGGCCCCTGCCCGGGCCCGTTCGCCGCCCCGGTGCTGCCGTTGAGCAGCGCGAACACGTGCACGAAGGGTGCCACGACACCCGCGACGGTCTTGCCGCTCGCGTGCGCGAACCGTGCCGGGGTGTTCGTGAACGTCAGCGTGTTGCCGGACGGCGCCGTCGACAGGGTGACGATCTCCGGGTTGCCGTCGGCGGTGATGCCGATCTGCACCGACTGGCCGGACGAGAACCCGGTGATGGCCGCGACGGTCGCCGTGGTCGCCCCCGCGGTCAGCGGCGCGGTCAGCGTCGTCGACCCGGTTCCGGCGGCGCCGGTCGCCGTGTAGTCGCCGAGCAGGTTGTACGCCGCCTCAGCGAACCCGTGGTCGCCGACTATGTGACCGCCGACGTCGAAGCCCCCGATGAGCGGCCCCTGGTACTCGCCGTAGACGTCGCCCATGCTGCCCTGGAAGCTGTCATCGTCGAGCCACATCGGCTTGTCAGACGGCTTGAACGTGGTGAACGGAACCGGGGAGCCGATGGTGGCGGGGATCGTCCCGGCGGCCCCTGCGGCCTCCTTGACGACCCAGAGTTCCCGTTCCTGGACGGGCGCGATCGTGGTGGGCGGTGCCATGTCACATGTCTCCTGGCTCGGTGCCGGCGGCCGGCTTCACGGGCGCCAGGGGCGGAATGAGGGGAGCCGGGGGCGGCGGCGCTGTTCCGCCTTCCGGCTCGTCTTCGACGGGGACCCACGGGCCCCAGTCGGGCAGGTCGCTTTCGTCGCGCTCGTCGCCGGGCCGGACGAGGCCGCCGTCGCCGTCTTCCTGCGGCCCGGGGCCGTCATAGCGGTACTTCACCAGCTGCCTCCTAGGCCGCGATCATGGTCATGACGTCAAAGATGATTTCCAGGCCGCCGCGGCCGCGTCCCCGGTCGGCTTCGACGGTCCAGTCCAGGGGCTCGCCGATCGTGATGCCCTCACGGCCCTCGCCTGCCTGCGTGATCAGCCGCCCCGTCGGGTAGGCGTTCGAGGTGGTGCCGAGGGTGCGGTCGGCGTAGATGAGGCCGAGCAGCGCGTCCGTGAGGTCGTCAAGCCCGGCCTCGGCGGTTTCCAGGTGCGGCTCGTAGCTGATGACGTCCAGTGCGCAGGTGACCGTGTAGTGCCGTTCCCGCCACCCGGACGTGGGACCGCCGTAGCTGCTGCGGATGATCCGCTGCGTCCCGACGCGGACGCTCAGCACCGCGCCCCACCCGGTGCCCGCCGCGACGCCCTGCGTGTAGTACTCGTCCGGTGCGCCGCCCTTGATGAGGTACGGGTAGGCGGTGCCGAGCCCCGCCGCCGACAGGGGACCGCCCTGGTAGTAGTTGCCGCCGTCCGCCGTCGACTTGGCCCCGCCGAAGTAGGCGGCGACCGCCTCGCGGACAAGCTGCCGGTCGCCGGCGCTCATGACCGCATCACCGGCTTGTACGGGGCCAGCCACCCGTAGGCGTCGTTCAGCAGGCCGCCCGCCTGCCCGCCGCGGGCGCCACCGGTCATCCGCGCTGACGGGCCGAACGGGGACGTCGGCTCCTCCGCGCTGACGTCCTCGCGCATCAGCAGCGCGACCGCGTAGGCGATGACCGCCTGCAGCAGCTTGCGGGGCATGCCGGTGATGCCGGTGCCCGCGGCGTGGGCGTTGAGCGTGTTCGCGGCGAGCGGGATGCTCGTCGGGGCCGGCGGGACCGTGGGCATCGCCGGGACGTACGACGACGCGACCGTGACCGCCTCAGTGAGCCCCGGGTCGTAGATCCGCAGCACGTCACCGGGCAGGATGCCCGCCGGGTCGTCCACCGTGACCGACGATGCGCCGGAGCTGACCGGGGAAGAGATCAGCGCCGACGGGTACCCGGCCACGTACGACCACTGGACGTACGTCAGCTGCCCCGGTGCCGGGACCGCCCCGAACTGGATAGCCGGGCCAACAAAAGCCATGCCTGACCCGTACGGCACGAACGACAGCTCCCTGCCGTCCTCGATCCACATGCCCGCGGCCGGCAGCGCCAGGGCGGTCAGCACCGACGGATCCCAGCCGAACGACAGCGACGTCACCGCCCGCACCGGGATGTCATACGGGCGCACGTAGACGCGCCCGCCGTTGCCCGCGCGGGTGCGCTGCTGCTGGTTCTGCACCCAGTGGGCGTGCAGCAGCATGTTCCCGCACTCCCCGACAGCCCAGTCCGAGGAGGTCATCAGCACGTCATAGAGCTCGTCGTCCTGCACGCTCTGGATGCCGCCCGGCACTAGGTTGTCCAGGTCCAGCCACGTCGGGAAGCCCTTGAACATGCCCGGGGTGACATAGGGCCGGTACAGGACGCCGGAAGGCGGCGGGACCAGCACGGGGATGTTAGCCACGCCCGCCTCCTCTCGTTACGCGGCCTGCGTCGCGGGCCTGGGGGTGTGCGCCTTCTTCGGCTGGCTCGCCTTGCCCGAGCGGGGGGCCGGGTGGCTGCCTGCCTTCCTGTTCGCCGCCCTGGTCTTCGCCGCCTTCTTGCCGGCGGCGGACCGGGCGGCTTTCTGCTTAGCTGTCTGCGTTTTCTTCGGCCGGTGGATCAGCGTCCACAGGCGGTGCAGCGGGATCACTGCCGTCCTCCTTCGGCTTGTGCGCGGCGCAGAACCCGTCCTCGCCCGGACGGCCCTGGCACGGCTCTCCGGCCTTCGTGGTGCCGCCGCAGGTCCGCGGGGCGGGCACCATGGCATCGCCGAGCCGCCACGACCCGTGGACGCAGGACAGGACCGTGTCCGGGTCGCCTGCCCCGACGAACGCCTCAGCGCGGCCCGCCTGCGCGTTCTCCGCCAGCCGCGCCAGCTCCGCCGCTTCGGGGAAGCACAGTGTGCAGGTGTCACTCACGGACGGCCTCCCCGCCGCACCGCGAGCAGTGCCTGATGAACGGCCGGAAGCCGCACGCGCAGCGCCAGCCGAGCTTGCGGCGCGCGGTGCCGCTCAGCGACGCCATCACGCCGCCGAGCTGCACTACCGCCTTCGCGTCATCCGGGTGCATGTCGAACACGCGCCCCTGCGTGTTGCCGCCGTAACGCCGCCCGGTCAGCCCGTCGACCTGGGCGATGTTCTCCGACAGGATGACTTTCGTCACCGGGTCACCCACGTGATGACGGGGTGCGCCGCGGCGTCCCCGTGCCCGTAGCCGAGCACCGTCACGCCCTGCACGGTGTTCGGCGTGCCGGCCGGGGTCGTCACGTGATCCGATGTCTTGCGGGTTGCCGTCCTCATGTGAGAAGCGCCTCCTGCGGGTCATGGCCGTCCGGCGACAGGGCGCTGACAACCTGCTCCGGCGGCACCCCGTTGGCGAGCGCCTGCCCGGAGAAGACCGCCGCGGTCGTCCCGTCGGACGTCTCCGTTACGGTGAGGGTCTGGTTGCCGTCCCAGCTGACGGTGAGGGCGGGCATGCCCTCGCCCGCCGGGACGGCCCCGGCGTCGGTCGCGCTCACGCCTGAAGGCCGACGATCGCCCCGGACCAGGCCGGGGCGTACGGCACGAACGTCCCCAGCTGGTAGGTGCTGAAGTCATACGTGAACTGGATGTCGGGCCAGTCGTAGCCGATGTAGTCGACCACGTTGTTGACCGCGAACGTGTTGGTGACCTCGCTGTCGGGCACCGGCAGCGACTTGGACCAGGCGAAGCTCACGCCGACCGGCATGAACGGGTGCACCTCGAGGTCGACGGACTTGCCGGTCGTCTGGTTGACCATGCCCGTGACGACCGAGCCGACGGTGACGCCGCTGATCTCATCGCGGGACAGGGTGATCCGGTAGCCGCCCGGCTGGCCGGTGGACACCCCGGTGCCGCCGCCCCGCTCGACGAACGTGCCGAGCGCCGAGCGGATCACGCCGTCGACGTACACGACGTCCGGGTCGGCGAGCAGCTTCTGCCCGTAGGCCGTCGCGGTGCCGTTCTGCGCGTAGTTGCCCGATTCGATGCCAGCCCCGTACAGGGTCTTGAACATCGTCTGCCACGGCAGGTCGCCCTGCGCGGGCGCGCCGGACTGGCCGAGGCCCGCGACGGAGTTGACCGAGTTCGCCGCGGTCGCGTTCGCCAGGTAGGTGGCCACGTAACCGCTGACGGCCGGGTTGAGCAGCACGGTGAGGAACCCGTCGTACCCGTTGACGTTCGCGCTGGAGTCGGCCGCGTTCTGCGCCAGGGAGCCCGTGCTGGTGGTGTAGCTGGTCAGCACGAGACCGGAGTTCACTGCCGCCGCACTGCCTGCCGCCACGAACGTCTGGAAGAAGAAGCTGCCGGTCGCCGCGGTGAACACGTACACGTTCCAGCCGACCGCACCGGACGGCAGCGTCGGCCACCCGGTGATCGTGATGGTGCCGGTGCCGGTGATCGCCGACGTGGTGACGATGTTCGACGGGGCGGACTCGCCCCAGCCGCCGACCGCGGTGACGAACACCGAGTAGGTGGCCGCGGCGATCGTGCCGCCGGTGCTCGCCGAGGAGGCGGTCAGGCCGGTCGGGGCGGCGATCGGGCCGGTGTACCCGTTCGCGGACGGGCCGCGCGAGTAGAGCAGCGCCTTCTCCTCGCCGAGCATGTGCGCCCACAGGCTAGCGGTGTGCGACAGCTGGCGGATGTCCTCGAAGCCCTGCCCGATGTACTGCGCCTTCCACGACACCGAGTCAGACATGCTCAGTTCGGTGTAGTTGACGGTCTTGCTGTCCGCCGCGTAGTTGATCTTCTGGCCGCGGCGCAGCGGCACGCCGGTCGTGCCCTGCACCCCGCCGCCCGTGGTCGACTGGCCGCCGAACTGCGGCAGCGAGATCCCCTGCGACTGCGGGAACTCCGAGTTCAGGAACGGCGCCTGGTCGACGACCCCGCCGACGTTCGCGTTCGTCCAGCCGAGAATCCGGCGGAACTGGATCGCGGAGCCCTTGCCGGTGTTGTCCCGGGGCACCGCGTTGCGCAGCGGCGTCTGCCGCGGCACCAGCTTCTTCGACGGGTCCTCAAGGTTGTACGGGGCAAGCTGGGTGTTATACCCGCCGGTCTCCGGGTAGGCCTGGTTCCAGTCTTTCGTGACGAGCTCGCGCATGTCCGCGAAGGCGGCTTCCATGCCGGCGAGCTGGTCGGCGGGCAGCGACTTGGACAGCTGCTCGAGGGCCTCCATGCGCCGCTCGTGCTGCGCCCTGGTGGGCGCGGCGCCCTTGCGGATGCCCTCGTAGGGGACGAAGTGGTTGCGGCCGTTGTCGTGGTCGTCGTGCGCCTTGCGCAGTTCCGACTTGTACGCCTCGAACTGCTCGACCTGCGCGGTGCCGGTGTAGTCGGGGCGGAGTGCTCCGCCGCCGCGGTAGGCGCCGCGGTGGCCGCCGAAAAGCTCGGCAATGCTGGGCATGATCCCTCACAAGAATCGGGAGCCAGCCCAGCCAGGGTGTCACGCGACGGTGATCTTGGCCCGTTCCTGGGCGGCGAGCTTGCGGTACTGGTCTGCCACGGCGGAGTCGGTCAGCCTGTCGGCTGTCGCCTCGTATTCCGCGGCCTTGGCGGCGTGGTCGATGCCGTCCGGCGCCTTGGCAGGCGGGAGGGCAGTCATCCTGGGACCGCCGGGTACCGGTGTCGCCTTCACCTTCGCCAGCTCGTCCCGCAGCGCCTGGTTCGACGACTCAAGATCGTCGACGCGCTTCATAAGCGGGGCGGTGGCCTCTGTGACAGCGGCCTTGACGACCTCAGTGAGGTCGCCGGTCTGCGTCTCAGTATCCACGCTGGTCCCTTCATCTGCAATCTGCGACTTGCTGGTGTCGTCCGCGTCATCGAGCGGGTTCGCGACGCCGAGTTCCTTCGCGCGCCGGGCGATGAGGCGCTTCGCCGCGGCGGCGTCACCATGCCCGGAGCGGGCGAGAACCGCGGCGCTGTGCAGGTCTTCCTTGTCGGCGATCGGGTAGCTGCCGTCGTCGAGCGCCTTGCCCTGCTCGGCGAGCCTGCGCCGGTCCTCGGCCGAGTGCTTCGCCTTGGCGATCACTTCTTCATAGACGCAGCGCGCAACCTCAGGGTCGCTGAAGATCGCCTCAACGGTGCCGAAGACGCCCTTGGCTGCGGATTGCATGAGCATCGACGCGGGCATGACGTCACCGAGACTGACCGCCTGCTCGCCGTCCCGCCAGCAGCGCACCGCCTGCAGCGCGCACGCCAGCTCCTGGATGTCGCACACCTCGCCCGCGTTCCCCGCGGCCACCTCCTGCGCCTCGGCCGCGATCGCCTGGCCGAGCAGCGCGATGATCTGGTTGCCGAGGTCGATGTCCGGCGCCTCGTCGACCTGGCCGCGCTTGCCGACCGCCTTGAACAGCTCCGCGGGACTGACCGTCAGGTCGGCGAGGACTGCCTTGGCCAGCGCCTTGGCTGCGTCACGGTCAAGCTCCGGCTCGGCAGGCGGCTCTTCCGCGGGCTCTTCGACCTGCTTCATCAGGATGAACTTGATGCCGTTAGCCGGGCTGCCGACGCCGTCGACGCGGTCGGCGTCGATCTTCTCAAGCTCAGTGATCTCGACGTCCACCGCTACTCCCTCAGGTTCGCTATCGCCTCAGCGGCCGGCTTCCTGCGCCGCGCGCTGCCCTGCATCGACACGCCGGTGATCTTCCCGGTCTTGACCAGCTCCCATGCCGGGTCGTCCCACACGATGCCGCCCATCCAGTCGCCTTCCTTGACGACGTAGCCGGACGGGGTCTTCCAGTCATCGGCCGGCCACAGGAACGACTCGACGGTCAGGCCCGCGCCCTCCGTGCCGTCGGCGTGGTGCAGCCCGACCTTGGCGCCCTTGCGGAGGAAGTTCCACGCCGCCTCGCGCACGGCTTCCTTGCTGGCGAAGTCGCGATGGCCGTCGGCTGCGACAGCCACGTCAGCACGATCTGCCGGGTACACGCATACGAGCGTGTACTGAAGCTCTGGCGTGGCCTTGGCGAGCACGCCGGACAGCGACCGGCCGTCCCACTTCGCTGCGCCCTTGGCCGCGTAAGTGCCGCCGGCGCCGGTGTCGATGGTGATCGTTCCGTCAGGTGCCTGCGTGATCTTCACCGGCGCTCCCCTCCTGCCGTATTGGTGACGTGCTGCTTCATGTCCTCGTGATGCCGCTCGCGCTGCCGTGCCGCCTTCACGTGGCTGACCACCACGGCGAGGATCGTCCAGGCGGACGGCGCGATGACGTTGGGCCAGAGCTGATCCCAGATCGCGGCCGGGCTCACCGCGCACCTGCCAGGACGGGCAGCTCGGCGCACCGGCAGCGCGGGTGCAACGGCACGAGCGGCGGTGAGCCGAGCGGATGCGGACCTAGCTCCTCCGCCGCCTTGCAGGCCGGGCACACCTTGTCGTCCTCTGCCGTCGATACCTCAACCTCGGTGCGCCCGGTCTCCGCGTACACCTGCCGCGCTGCGGTCGCCTGCGCCCTGGCGATCTCCGCCTGCGCCACCAGCTCGGCGCGTGCAGGGTTGTCCAGAACCGTCTTCAGGCGTGCAGCGAGATCGCCGACGGACAGGAACGGCGGCAGCGGCTCGGTGCCCGGCTCGCGCAGGATCTCATCGGACCGCAGCGTCTCCTCCAGCACCGCCGACAGTTCCTCAAGCCGCGAGTCGGCGATCGACTTGATGCGGATGCCCGCCTCGCCGAGCAGCTGCCGCAGGCCGGGCCCGGCGATCTGCTCGGCTGCCGCGTAGTCACCCGGCGTCCAGCTGCCCCAGTCGACATCCGCGAGGCTCTCAGCGGCTGCGAGAGCGCTGCGGTTGCCGAGCACCCACGCCTCAGTCCACAAACGCGTCAGGACGGCCCGCAACGCGTCCTGGATAGCCTTTCCGGCGCGGGACAGGAACGCGGACAGCACCGGGTTGACCGCCTTGGCTGCCTGCGGCACGGCGGACGGGTACAGCGCAACCCACGCCTCCGCCAGCTTCCCCGTGTCGATGCTCCCCGCCATCGCCTCGCGCACCCGGGCGGCGTACACGCTCACCATCTCCTGGTCCCTCTGCCAGCCGGGCCAGTCCCGCTTAGCGCTTTTGGGCCGGCATCAGCCGCCTTGAACACGACGCGCGGATCGCCGTCCAGCTCCGGCATGTCCGCCGCCGTCAGCACCTTGCACTCGAACGGGCGCGGCGGGTTGCGGCGGCGCCCCAGGAACGACTTCAGCGCCTTCGCCTCAGCCGCCTTCGCGGGCGCGTTGCCGGGCGGCTCGTCCTCGCTGTCGCCCTGGTCCTGCTCGTCGCCCTGCTGTGGCATCCCCGGCTCGCCCGGCGGACCCTGCGGGGCGGCCTGAGCCGGGCCGATCAGCGCTCCCGGCGTCGCATTCTTCGACGCGCCCTCAATGAACACGATGCCGCGCTGCGTGATCAGCATCGGCATGTCAGCCTCAGCGAAGTCGTACGGCGGCTCGCCGCGGCGCGCGTTGTCCTGGTTCAGCGTCATCCGGCCGCCGCGGACCCGCGCGTCGGCGATCGCGTCGGCCGCCGCCTCGTCCTCCGACTCCAGGCCGAGGATCTGCACCCGCAGCACGCTCGGCATGCGGAGCTCGCGGATAGCCAGCTTCGTCGCGTACCCGGCCAGCCAGTTCGCGTCCGGCATCCGCGTCTGCCGGTTGAGGATGTCTTCCTCACCCTCGTGGAAGCTCGCGCCCAGTGCGCCCGCCTCGGTGAAGCCGACCTCGCTGGCAGGCAGGCCGAAGTCACCGGCCACCAGCTTGATCAGGAACAGGTCATAGTCAGGCCGGTACTTCTCGTCGACCTGCTCGCCCTGCACGAACTTCGCCCCCGGCGGCATGAACGGCCACTTCATCCGCTCCGCGGTGTTGCCGCCGAGGTGGTCGTTCAGCATGCGGGCGTAGTCTTCCCACTGCTGCGGCGTCCACTCGGTGGCCAGGTCGGTCTCGATCAGGCCGGCCGGGGTGACGCCCTCGGTGTACTCGGCCATCATCCAGCCCATGCGCCGCATCCACAGCAGCCCGTCGAACAGGGCGATCTCCGTCGGGCTCATGCCATACGGCGACTCCGAGCGGAAGATCGAGCGCCGGTAGTACAGGGTGTCGCCGGGATAGCCGCCCCGCATCAGCGGGCTTCCGGTCACCGGGTCAAGCTCGGCATCCGGGTCGACGGTGGCGGTGAACTCGCCTCTCGGGAACCCGTACATGATCTGCTGGTACGCCGGGTAGGGCGGGAGCGGCCGGCCGCCGTTCTCGTCGAGCAGCGGCTTGATCGTGCTGCCGTCGATCACCTCGAGCGCGAACAGGTCACCGCCGTACGTCTTGCGCGGGTAGATGACCGCGGCGTCGTACTTCAGCCGGTTCTCCATCAGCAGCGAGCACCAGTCGGGCCATTCCAGGTCGTTCTTCCGGTCCGGCACGGCCAGCCAGTCAGTGATGCGGCTGATGTCCGCCATGTACTTCTCGCGAAGGCCGGCTTCGACGTCGGCCTTCGCCGACCCGCTTGCCTGCGCCTCGCGGGCGACGGCTTTCGGGTCGACGGTGACAGTGAAGTCGTTCTGGCAGATGCTCTTGCGGCGCTCGATGCACTTGCGGAACAGCGGCATGTCCGCGGCACGGCGCAGCGTCTGCCACGGCACGTGCCAGCGGTCGTCGACCTGGAGGTTCCACGAGACGGGGAACTCCCACAGGCGCGGCTCAGCGCGGCCGCTGTCGGGGCGGACGACGTTGATCGGCGCGGGGATCAGCCTGCGGCCGGGGCCGAACGGGGCGGTCTCCCACAGCGGGCTGACGGGCATCGGGGTGGCGGTCATGTTGCCGCTGGCGAGCCGCCGCTGAGCGGCCATCATCGCGGCGACCTGCTCGGCACTGTAGCTGACGCCGCCGCGCCCGTTGTAGGCGACGGGCGGGACGGCCTTAGCGGCGACAGCACGGCCCCGGTTGCGGCGCGCGGACCGGCTGGCCACCGGCTACCTGCCCGTGACCATCAGGTAGACCGTCTGCGCCGCCATGCAGGCGATGAGCACGATCACGGCCAGCTTGACGAGAGTGTCCATCGGGATGCGGCCCATGTCAGTCCGTCGCGGGCGGCAGATAGTCCGCCAGGTCGTACGGGCCGTCTATGTCCGGGTCGTAGCAGCCCCAGCAGACCGGGCCGCGGGCACCGTCGGTGAACGACTCGGTTACGCCGATGTCTGGCGCGTCCGGTCCCGCCTCCGCAGCCGCCTTCGCGTTCGCGACCTGGATCTCGAACTCACGCTCAGCGCGCTTCACCTTCGCCGCGCAGACCAGGCACCCGGGGCGGTTCATCTGCTGGCTCATGTGATTCAGCAGCGGGCCGAGAATCTTCGCCAGGTGCAGCGCGACGCCCTCGCCGATGACCTCCGCCAGGTTCCGCTCCGCGACGTCGGGCGACGGCGGCACGTCCTTCCCGGTGGCGGAGAACGCGGCGGGGATCGTCCCGGGGACGCGGCGAGTATTCGACACGGCGCTCCAGTTGTGGAAGGTCTACAGAAGGCGCAGGGTAAATCGCTGATATGAGTGTGCCACAGCGCGTCCGGATTGTAGACCTGCGACAAGCGGGTTAGTTGCGCTGCTCAGGCTTCCATGCTTCGGCGTCGTACTCGGGGTGCTCGCTGTACGGCAGCGCGAGCAACATCAGCAGCAGGTCACTCTCGCCGGTCGTCTTGTGGCCACTGCCCCATTCGCCCTCGATACGGCTGTCCATGTCGTCGATCTGCTCAACGACCTCAGCCAGGATGCGTCGCTTGGACTCGACGTCGCGCAGCAGCCGCTCGCGGGACGAGATGCGCCGCAGCACCATCTCCATGCCGCGGCCCTGCACGGCGACAGGCTGCATCGCGGCGTAGATGTCGATATCGGTCGGCATCTGGTTGGCGTCATACTCGTCGTCATCGAAGCGCGCATTGATGAACGCGACGAGCGCCTCGCGCTGCTGTTGCCACATAACCCCATCTTCCCGCTTGTCAGCGCCGCCCAGTACGCCCCCTGCGCGTCCTTCGGCACGTAGTACGCGAGCAGCAGCGCGTCGGCGTCGTCGGGGCTCTTGCCGCCGGACCGCTCCCGTATGTCGTCCTTGCTCTCGATGAAGATCCGCCCCTTGGCGTCGTACTTCACCCGGGGCAGCAGCAGCTCGGTCTTCGTCTTCTCCGCCTCGTCCATGCCGGACAGGTCCCAGGTTCCCTGCTGGCTGCCCTCGCGGCCGATCACCCACCACAGCTCAGCGCGGAGGTTGCCGTAGATCAGCGGCTCGCTGCTGGCCCCGCCGACCATGACTGAGTGCACGGCGACGTCACGCCCGGCGTCACCGCGGCGGATCCGCCCGCGCAGGTCCCCGACCAGGCCGTGGCCGACGCCGTTCCCGTCGACCTTGACCGACGTCGCACCGGACGCCCTGATCGCATCCATGACGAGCTGGGCGTTCCGCTCCGGGTCGCTGCCCTTGTACGCCCACCGGCGCCCGGCCTTCATGCCGCGCCGCTCCCGGACCACCGTCAGGTCCGACCCGCCGCCGACGTCGACGCCGAGCTCCACCGGCACCAGCTCCCCCGCGGCGCGCGGCTCGGGAATCATGCACTGCGCCAGCGCGGCCGCCGGTATCGCCTGGTCGGGATGATCGGAGGGGAACTCGGCGAGCACCTTGGACAGGTACCGGCGGTCCTTCTCGCCCCAGTCGAGCAGCCGTGCCTCCTGCCACGCCCTGGTGGTCAGCACGGTGCGCAGCTCATCCGGCACGTACTCGCCAGTGAAGTTCGGGCTGTCGAACAGGCTGGCCTTGAACGACGTCCACAGCGGGTGGTCGCAGATCTGGGCGAACCGGCTGCCCGCGTGGTCGGGGTTGCCGGTGCCCAGGATGCGGCACTCGTCGCCGGTCGTGATGTTCTCCGCCGCGTCCCACAGCCACCCGTCGAGGCCGCCCGCGTCGTCGAGCACGACGAGGAGGTAGCGGCGGTGGAAGCCCTGCCCGGTGTCCGGGTCGTCGTCGGCGCCGTCCGCCTTGTCGGCCGGCTTGCGGCCCGAGGCGACGAGCACCCCGTCGATGCGCCACTTGTTGTCGAGGCCGATCTTGCCGGGCAGGCCGAGGCGCTTGTGCAGCTTGCGGATGTCCTCCCACAGGATGCCGCTCACCTGGTCGCCGCCGGGCGCGGTGGTCCACACGTACACCTCGTTGACCGGGTGCGTGGTGACCCACCAGCAGACGATCACGGCGGACAGGTAGCTCTTGCCGATGCCCGCCGCGGACCGCACGACGGTGCGCTTGTTCGCCGCGACGGAAGCGGCCACGGCCAGCTGGAGGGACCACAGGAACACGCCGTAGAAGCGCGCCCACCCGTGGGCGTCTTTCGGGACCAGGGCGGCCTTAGCCTGCCGCTGCGTCTCCAGGAGCATCTCCTGCTCCGCCTTCGTCCAGCTTTCCCACCCAGGCGGCAAGCTCGGCGGCGTAGGCCTCGATCTGGGCGCGGCGCGCATCGTCCACCTCCACCTTGGTCGGGGCGTCGTAGCCGCGGAGCCGGGCGCGCCGCTCGGCGATCTTCACCAGGCGGTCGATGGCCGCCAGGACAGGCGCGTCGTCCTCGATCGGCTTGTCGTCCTCGTCGCGGACGATCTTGCCGTGCTGAACGGTGATGTGCCGTGCCTTGAGCACCTGCCAGGCTGCCTGCTCAAGCGCGTCGAGCTTCGCCGTCTCGATCGCGACGGCGGTGTCGCGGTTCGCGTCGAGCGCTGTCCTGCGCGCCTCCACGGCCCGCTGATAGTCCTGGCGGGCGACGTCCTCGCTCACGCCGAGCTCGGCGGCGATCTCGGCGTAGGGGCGCTGCTCGACGCGCATGGCCAGGACCCGCGAACGCCGCTGCTCGATGAGCACCCGCTCGGCGTTCGTGGGCCTGGCCATGTGTGACGTTCCTCGTGGGGTGACGTTTACGCCTGGCCTGCGACCTGCGGGCCGCTGGGCGTGAACGACGGCTCGGCTGCGGGAGTCTCGGCGGGAGGAGGCGCGAAGGCCTTCAGCAGCGCGTCGATGCTATTGAGAACGCCCATGGGGTCACTGAGCCCGGCGGCACGGCCGGCGGTGGCCACGATGCTCCAGGTGACGGGGTTGGCCTTGGCGGCGTCGATGACGGCCAGGGCCTCCTTGTCGACGGCCTGGAACTTGGCTGCGGTGGCCTCGGCGAAGTTCTTGACGTCGGTCTCGATCTCTTCAAGCAGGGTCACGGGTCCTCCTGGGGTGCTGGTTCTGATGGTAACTGCTGCCGCGGCCGGTGCCGCGGACGTCTCGTGGTGGCGCAGGTGCTGCCATTCGCGTTCGAGGTCGCCGATGATGTTCACGCTGGTGCTCCCATCACGAAGATGACGGCGTAGAGCAGGGCGGCGCCTGTGAGGATGACCGCGGCGGCGCGCAGGATGCCGCGCACGCTGCCGCCGTCGCCGGTCATGACGGCAGCCCCGCGCGCTCGGTGTCGAGTGCCTTCCGGATGCGCTGGGCTGCGAGACGGAGCGCTTCAGATGCCTCGCGTGACAAGGTGTAGGCGGCTTCGTTCTCAAGCTCGCTGGCGAGGTGGAAGAACCGCTTAGCGAGCACGTCGCCAAGCTCGGGCTGCCGTTCGGCCATGGCGGCGGCCAGCTCGGGCGCGGGCTGCTGCCGGTCAAGTTCAGCCATGCTCCACGCCTGCGCGCCC
>Ga0070712_100001239_pt1 | contig 15427 bp, 11 predicted proteins | sample LARL81metaG_FD_71396 | JGI IMG/M metagenome (GOLD analysis project Ga0070712, IMG submission 71396) | Corn, switchgrass and miscanthus rhizosphere microbial communities from Kellogg Biological Station, Michigan, USA - LAR L8-1 metaG | ecosystem: Host-associated > Plants > Roots > Rhizosphere ...
ATCTTTCGACGAAAACTGAGTGTATTCCTTGCTTTTCGTGGCTGGGCTCGACATCATTACGGTGCTCTTCGCCTTGGCGTCACCTTCCGTCTGCGGTTTGGCAGGGCTCGACGCCATTACGGTGCTCTTTGCCTTGGCGTCACCCTCGGTCTGCGGTTTGGGAGGGCTCGACGCCATTACGGTGCCCCTCGCCTTGGCCTCACCCTCCGTCTGCGGTTTTGATGCCGGGTCGGTTTTAGGTGCCGGAACATTCGCCTGTTCCAATTTTTTGATCTGTCCCTTGGCCTCGGCTTTGCCGGAGGCACTCTCCTGGTCCGCAGCCGGGCTTTGCGAAGTCTTTGACGCGGGCGCGGTATTCGACGTTGACTCGCTCGATGACTTCGAGTTCTCCGCCGGCACCTGCGGCGCCGCCTTGCTCGCTCCAGTCTCCTGGCCTGCGCTTGCCGAAGCCGGCTGCGTCGCGGCTGCCAAGTTGGCCTTGATGGATGAAGCCTTTTGCCGCTGAAGCCCGGAGGAAACGTCGCCGCAGGTAGTCTGCCGCGCACTTACCTGAATTCCCGCCAGCAAAGCCAGCGCGAAGCAAAGCATTTGAACCCGACGATAGTTCATCTCTCCTCCTTAATTGCCCGGCAAACAGTCTTGGGGATCCAGGTAAAACTCACTGGGCATTTCGTTCAGCGGAGCGAGATCGTTAAGATGCTGAGTGATGTCCACCGGGTCCAAAGCGCCCATTTGCCAGGTTTTGTGAAGCACCAAGAGGGCTTTGTACTGCGGCGCATCGGGAGTCAAATCCAGCCCGCCGCCCGCGCCTGCGGCATGGAGCGTAATCAACATGGTCGGCTTGTGGAAGACGATACGGAACTGGCACATGGCAATATCTTGGTAGTGCTCAAATGCCAATGGCAGCACCGCCGCGGCTTGACTCCCCTCGACCAGTTTTGGCGGGACCATCACGACCGACGTCCCCAGCGCGACATAGGTCTGCAACGCCTTGAGGATCTCCCTTCCTTTTGAGCCTAGCGGCAGCAGGCCTTGGAAGGCGGTTTTCACCGGAGCAATCCAATACCGGTTCATCGGCAACCCTCCGTGCCCGCTCAGGTATTCAGGACTGAACAGCTCCGCTTCCCAGTTGTTAGGTACGGCGGTGGTCGCCGGCGGCTTGTGCTTCAATTTAACTCCCATGAAGTATGATCCGTTGCGCGGAAAGACGGAGACCTGGATCTGGGGCGAGTCATCGGCAGTGGAACCGCTGGAGTCATAGGTCCAGTGCCGCAGAAGCTCGGAGTTCGTGCAAATGCCGGCGAGGGAGACCGACAGTTCGGCCTCAACCGCGCTCTGGGCCACGGTTGTGAAACGAGGCGACAGGCGTTCATCGAACGCGACGTGAACGTGAACAGGCGACGCCTCCTGCGCCCGAACCGGGTATCCGGGCCAAAGGGCCAGCATTAAAATGCCGGCGCACATGCGTAGCACAACTTTCGCGTACTTATAACCGGGACTCCATTCATTCGGGCGCATCGAGTACAACCTCCTGTACAAATGGTCTATTTGCGCGCAACGTATTCACGACGACGGTGATCTTCGCGCCAAAGGGCTGTCTGTTTGACTTCAAAACCTGGGCGTGAAGAATCTGCTTTTCCGCCAGGTGCAATGCGAATTCTCTGGGCGCCGACGGTGTGGCCCACCGATCATACAAATCCGGCCGTTTCGGTGCCTCGGCGCGCCATTTTTCTTCGAGTTCCGGCGGGAGATTGATATCGTCCTCGCCGCCAGTCAGAATGGACTCTCCATTCAAGGGCGCCTCGGCGAGGGCTTTGCCGTGCTCGTCAGTCAAGTGCAGGCGCATCCCGGTGTCCTTGGCCACGTCGGCAAGCGTTTGCGAAGGACGAAAAAGCAAAACTGGCGATCGCAGAGCTGCCGGAACAGAGACTTGGACACGACGCAAAGCCGCTACGTTCACCACCTTCTTCGGATACCCGGCGACCTTCACTACTACTTGCTTTGGGCCTACCCATGACGTCCAGATCCAGATCACCTTTCGCACCGGTTGCTTCGGGTCGAGTCGCAGAGGATTGGATGGCTGGTCGCCAAGTGGATAGATCGAGACGCTATGCTCGCCCTCTTCCGGCACGGATTCCACCTGCACGGATCCGAGAAAATTCGCCGCAACCCCCAAGCCGAGGAAGCCTACCAGCAAGAGCGCGGTAACCCCGCGGCAGCTCAGAACCGCGCTTTCCAGCCAGCCCCAGAATTCCTCCTGGCGCTCTTTTCTAAGCAGGGAAAAAGCGGTTGTTGCCCAAACCAGCAACCCGCCTCCGCCGAGCACAGCGGTGATCTCCGGCAGGCTGTCAGAGTAATATGCGGCCCACGCGTAGACGGCACTGCCCGCCAGGATGGCGGTAACCACATTCCACACGAAGCGCCGATGAGCGACCTTCGAAACGCCGGAGGCCGGTGCAGATGCTGGGCTGGACATGACACGACGCCGCGCCGCAGGTTCCTTTGTTGCTTTAAAATCTCGGCGCGTACTCCCTCAGAATGATAGTGTCACAGGACTGCAAAACGTTACAGTCTATTTGATTTGGGTAACTAGTCGAGGGCTCGGCCACTGGGACATTATGAGTCCGATTTCCTGTTGCTTTTAGCCAACCGCTGTGGCTCTTTGAGGATTTTGCAACCTCAATTCATCCACAGCAAAGCAGCAAAAGGCGAGACTGGCGTCGAAACGCTGGGAATCTTAAGGTATTTACCTCTGGAAGAATGGTCCCAACTTGCGGGGGGCCCAAGCCAGCGGATCTGATATTTAATTGTTACGAGCGAACAAAACGCGATATAATACAAAAGTCCCTGCCACCCAGATGGCGGGAAAGACGATCTTTGACAACCAGCATGCACCATTCAGCGCTCAGGAATCAGCCAAAGCACCGCGAGTCTTTCTGCAGTTTGTAACCCTCTGCCGACCGAACAGTAAAAACGGAAAAATCAGGCTGAAATTGGGCCGGATTGAAGCCTTGAAAAACGGGAAAAAAGGGCATCGACAGCCTTGTGACTGTCTTGTCGAATTCGGGTTTGGCCTTTGTTTTCAACAAAGCGCTATGGGGGGTGGGGTCTCTGGCTGAGGGACGCAGGCAGAGGGGCGCAAAAAGATCGGGTGATCTGGTGATCGGGACATCGGGTGATCGGAAAACCGAACCACCAATCTTACCGCGAATCAACGCGGATAGCCGCGGATCAGGAATACCAAAGTTGAAGAAAGGGAGTCCAAGCCAGTCTTCCAGGCAAAAAAAAGGAAGGACCGGCGAAGCAGGCAATGCGTCCCGGCCCTTCAGAGTGTTGCTGATTTAGGAGAAATTTTGGGTCATCGTTGTTTTTACCGCTGAAACCTGCCTCCTTTCTTTGTAGTTTGAGCTGCGCACTTTTGTAGTTGAACTTCTCACTTTGTAGTTTGCGCTGCTCATTTTGTAGTTTGAGCTGCGCGCTTGTCGTTTGAACTGCTCGCTTTGTAGTTGAGCTGCGCACTTGTGGTTGAGCTTGCTTCGCGCAGGAACGGAGGTGAAGGCAGCCTCCGTTCCCACGCAGCCAGCGCCCGGAAAGGTTATGAGTGAGCTTGTGCAGGGCTTACTCAGCGCTGACCATTCGTTCAAACTTGCCCGGACTGCATGCGGGATCCGAAGGCCCCATTTTTGGGGGAATGCCCTCTCGAGGCCCCGGACCTTTTTCTATGCACTGCCTTCTATGCACTGCTATGTGCATTTATGTGCATTGCGTAGATGCACCCCGCATGCATTGCGCGGCTGCGCTGCAACACTCGATCAGTTGCAGCCCGGGCTGGGACCACCGGCCAGCCCTTCGCAGAACTTCTGCAACGGAGAGCCGCCGCCGGCGCCGGTTGCTGGAATGGTGATGGTTTGCTCGTTCAGCGCTCCATCGGTAATGACCATGCCGTTGGGAACGATGAGTGAAGGATGATCAAACGGCGCGCTTTGCGAGCGAACGCGTTCGTCGGTGAGCGACTTGAGAAACGCGATGACTGCAGCTTTATCGTCAGCGCTGAAACCGGCGCGCTGCAGATTGGGGTCAACATCCGCGGAGGGGAAATCGCCGCCGCGGCTGTAGAAGTCCACAACCTGGTCAAGAGTGGCCTGGCCGCCATTGAGGAAATACGGACCCGTGAGCTCAATGTTGCGCAGGCTTGGAGTCTTCACGGCTCCGCGAACTGCAACAGGCGCACCGGCAGGAACGGAAGTTCCGGAAAGCTGTCCCATGGAGGCAAGCTGCGCCGCGGAGAGTGAAGCGAGTCCTGAAGGATCGGAGGCAGCGATTCCCATGTCGTCATCCACGGGCCTGACGCCGATGTTATGGAAGCCAACGTCATGCCAGCGTCCGCCGGGCAAACGCTCCACCACGCCGCGCGAAGCCACGCTGGAAACTGTTGCGTCAGTGAATTCGCCGCCGTTATGGCAGTTGGCGCATCCGCCTTTGCCCTGGAAGCGATCGAGGCCGCGCTGCTCAAGAGCGCTCAGCGCGCCGCGATTCCCTTCCATGAACTGGTCAAAGCGCGAACTGTCTGAAACAAGCGTGGACTCATACATCTGGATAGCCACGCCCCAGAACATTGAGAAGTTGTATTCCATCTGCGAATACTCGTCAGTGTTCACGGGCCGGCCCAGATGAATGAAATTGCTGTCCTTGTCGACGATCACGTCTGAGTTCCACCACTTAGGCTGGAACGCAGCCTGGATCATGGAGACATAATCAGTGTTGAGGCCCGTGAAAGGATCGGCGCTCAGGCTGCCGAGAACGCTGTCATTGGGCGAAACTTGCTGGAGCACCAGCGGCGTGAGCGAAAGCATCTTCTTGCCCATCTTTACGAAAGGACGGCCAGTAGCGGACATCTCAACGTCGCTGCCCGGAGGCCCAACAGCTTGCGAAGCTAACGCGGAATTCGAGAGGCGCAGCGTGACTTCATGAACAATGTCCTGGCTTGAAGCGTCAGTTTGCAGCAGCAATGCATTGGGATCTGCTTTGCCGAACGGGTTGACACCGTTGAAAGTGTTCTGCGCGCGGCCATCCCAGAAGTTGCGATAGTTAAAGACCGCGTTGATCACCGGCGGAGCATTCCGCGGCGTTGAGCGCCGAACGTTGAGCGACGCGCCGGAAGGATCAGTGATGGACCAGACGGGATCATCGACAGACGCTTCGTCTTCAGGACCAAGGCCGAGAATCACGTCATTGAAATTGTTCCGCAGTACGCCTTGCGATCCGACGATGTTGTTGTTGTCAGCAAGCACCGCGGAGTTCGCACGGCTGGGATCGGCCAGCTTGTGCAGTGGGAAATCGCTGACGCTCAGCTGGTGGTTCGGGCCGAATGCGGGATGGAAAATCGTGGAGTCGGCTGATGGATTGCCATTGCCATCCACGCGTCGCAGGCCAGGATCGGCCTGGTTCATGGTGCGGCTGTCAGCGCCGGCGTTGAAGTGGCAGGTAGCGCAGGCGGTAAAACCGTCGCTGCCGAATTGCATTTCCCAGAAAAAGGCTTTGCCCAGCGCGATGGCAGCCGCGCGGTCGCGCACCAGATCATTCAGCTCGGCGGCCGTTGGTCCCGGAACAGGCACGGTCTTGAGTGAGTTGAGTTTTCGATTATTGCCGCCACCCCCTGCCGGCTGATTGGCGGTTTGATTCGCGTTCTGAGTTCCGCCTTGATTGCCGGTTTGAGTTTTACCCTGGCCACCCTTTGACGAGGTGCTGATGGTGTTACCATTGCGACCGCTGTTGCTTCCACTATTGCCACTGCCACCATTATTGTTGCCGCCGCCACCGCTGCCCCCGGAGCCCGAGCCGCCGCTGGAAAAGGCCATGGCGCAGCATGCAAACGTCAGCACCAGACCGGTTAATTTTTTGCCCATCCTCATATGTAACTTCCTCCTGAATTTTCAAAACGGCCAACCGGAAAACCTGCTAATCGTTTTCAGGCCAGCGCAGGTTCATCACGCAGCCACAGCAATGAACTGCTCAGGGTTAAAGCATTCCTTAGGCCAAGTTTGCGCGGGCTGGCCAGGAGAACCGCAGCTAGGGCGGGTTTCGACATCTTGTGTGTTTGCTATGGCTTGCAAGGATCGATCAAAGGAAGAGCTGGCGGCTTGCGCTGGCGGTTAGCAGCGAATGGAAACCCGCTTCCAGAGCGCGAGTGGAACTCGATTTCCAGTGGGCTGTTCATAGAACGAAAGGTTTTTCGGGTTGATCAAAACAGAAACTGGCCGGGACCCAGTGTGGCGTCTCCGGCCAGTTTGCCTACAGCGCGCGGCCATCGTTGTAGCTTGTGGAAGAATTGCCTGTTAGTAGGTTTGAAAATGAAGTTGGGTAACCATTGCGGGGGATTACCCAACCTCCAGCTCCTGCAATGAAATTCAGCGCAATCCTTCAGAGCCTGTCCGTCGCGCAGGAAGAGTGCGATGACCTTGCAGGAAACTAAAACTGCTGTCGCAAAGATATAAAGACAAAAAGATAAAGGTTGAGCGGAGAAGGCTGCCAACCATCCTTGCATTGGCAGCCTGTTGGGTTATCTGGGTCTGATGGTTACGGTGAATGAGTTGTTGGAAATATTCGTGTCGGTCCCGCCGAAGGTGGCTGAACCGGTGGTTGAGAATGTTCCCGCTTGCAGCGGCACAAAGTTCACGGTCACCAGCAGAGTCTGGCCTCCGGGCAAGCTGGCCAAGTTGCAGGTGAGAGTACCGCCAATCGAACCCGGCGCAACTCCTCCGCAAGTGCCCTGGCTTCCCGCAGCTGAAACAAACTGGAAGCTAGTCGGCAGCGGCAACGTGAAGGCCACGTTGGGCGCCGGTGTGTTGCCAGTGCTGTTCTTGATCTGCCATGTAAAGGTGTCGCCCGTTCCCTGGTTTGGACCGCCGTTGCGGGCAGAGCCAGTGACTTGTATGTCAGCACTCACGCCGCCAGTTCCGCCCCCGCCGCCTCCAGCCGTGGGAGTCGTAACATTGGTGGTAGAGCTGGCAAGGTTATTTCCAGGATTGGTGTCATTGATGAGATTTCCCAATCCATCTCTCAACTGGACTGATGCGGCGTTTGTAATTGACGCACTTCCAGAAATCACAGTCACGCTGATGGTGGCATGTGCGCCCGCCGCCAGCGCTCCCAGGTTGCAGCTAAAAACGGCTCCAGTGTGCGTACAAATGCCCTGCGAGGCGGTTGAGGACTGGAAGAGCGCGGGCAAGGTATCAGTAAGCGTTACCAATACCGCGTCTCCAGGCCCGTTATTGGTTACCGTCATGGCGAACGTCACGAATGCTCCGGCGTTGACTGTGGCCGGCGAACTCATGATGATCGACAGATCGGATCCCTGCGGAGAAATCGGAGTAATCGCATTCGACGGCAATGATGGTGCGCTGCTTCCGGTCGCATTCGTGGCCCGGGCCGTGAACGAATAAGTGGTCCCGTTAGTCAAGCCGGTAAAATTCACTCCAGTCTGAGTTGCGGGCACGGTCATGGTCAGCGCGCTGGGATTCGCGGTGACCATATAGCTGGTAATAGGAGAGCCGCCGTTGTTGACCGGAGCAGTCCATGCAATCGTCGCCGACGCATTGCCGTTCGACGCGACCACTCCCGTGGGAGCGCCCGGCACCGTCAGCACCTGGGGAGTTACAGTCGCGCTGGCGATAGAGAATGGACTGCAACCGCTGGCATTGCAGGCTTGCACCGCAAACTCCACTGCAATTCCATTGGTTAATCCGGAGATAAGAGCCGAGCTCGGCGGTACTCCATTTGCCGCAGGATTTACCGTGAAGTCAGGAATAGTGGAAGGTGAACCGTTCGCCAGCAAAGTACGAACCACAAAGTTCGCGATCGCTTGGCCGTTCGGTGTTGGGACCCAGTTCACCGTTGCCGCATTGGCGGTTGCCGTTGCAAAAACGCTGACTGGCACTCCCGGCGGGCCTGCAGCCGGAGGCTCCGGCGTCACCTGCCAGATTGCACCCGCGCCGTTGATGCTGCCCTGCGTACAATCTGCGCCGACGTAAACTGTTTCATTCGCCAAATTGCTGGTATCGATCGTTACGCCAGTGATGAAGCAAAACGTTCCGCCAAATTGCGGCGTTACGCTGATGTTCGTCACGTCCGTCGCATTGCTGATCCGCACGGTGCTGCCCAGTGAAGACGCATATAACGTATTGCCTGGAAACGTGGTATTGGGGCCGTTATAGGTGAAATCGCTCACGATTCCGGCTTGTGGCCCAGGAGCAAAGGCGCCCAGGATTTCAGTTCCCGCTCCCTGGACAGGCCCGCAGCGCACCATGCCGTTGGCAGGAGTCAGACATTGATCAGCATTGTCTTTAAACCACGGACTGATGTTGTCCGCGCCAAAGAGCGTGTGACCGATCCACGCCAGACCGAAAGAGTGACCTGCCGCGCCACCCGCGCCAAGACGAGCGTCAGAAGCGAAGATAGGCACATCGATGCTGGCACAATCATTGGGATTTGCTGGATCGAACGTTGATGGATGCGGAATACGCGCAATGGCGCCATCACGCGCCCAGCCGATGTACAAGTTGCCGTCAGGTCCCAGGGTAGAAGCGAACATTTGTACCGGCGTAGCGCCGTTGCGCGGATCAGTCACAACCGGGCAGCCGCCGGCGGCATTTCTGGTACCCTGAGCGCCCATCAGGGATTCAACGTGAATCGGATCCATCGATCCTTGTCCGCTGTCTCCTGAAGGCAGGTAGTGCATGCGGATGACGCCGTTCGCCGTCCGTGGCTGGTCCGCTGCATACAGCGTGTGTGTGGATGCGTCATAGGTGAGCTGCAACGGCACAAAGCCGCCGGCCTGGATGAATCCGATGCAGGTGCGCTCAATGTTGTTGTGAAAGCCGATGCCCGCAATGCTTGAAACCGTTGGATCATCCATCTCAGGATCCACTCGGCACAAGCCGTTGCTGGAATCGCCGTACCACATGTGGCGCACCGGCTTGCCGGTGAACTGGCTGATGGCTGTTCCTTCCAAAACCACGCCTGAGCTGGGCGCCGTGACGGATGAAAGGCCGAAAACCGACCAGTCCTGCGTTCCGGCCCACAGCTTTGTGGTTGTTGGTGTATTCAACACCGTGACGTTTTGCGCATTTGCTGAAACAGCAAATGCAAAGAGGACAGCCAGGCACCAGAGCGCAAGCTGCAGAGGAACTGGCAGATCGCGAACCGCCAGGCGGCCAAATGTTGTTGCGTTCGAACTTCTCATCACAAAAGTTTTCCTTCTGTCCGGCCGCCTTTATCGACGCGCGGACCTTGGTGATTCCCCGGAAGAGCGCGCAGAGTCATCGATCGGGCCCTGCTTGACGCTGACACCATGGGCTTTTCGGATAATGCATGCTCGTGCAAGCGCGGGCGCTCACGCGGCAGTCCTTTGCTCCCCGAAGAGCGATGGACGGCTTGCGTACGTGCATCTGCGCTGCCACGCTGGCGGGCGCCGTTTGCGCGCGACAAACACCACGCGGCGAAGAAAGCGTTATGACTTGTTTTTCTGATAGTTACGTTGAATCAGGGTGACGCGTCTTGTATTCGCAGAAGAGTTTCACGAGATCTAATTTTGCGACGACTGGAATTTGTTTTCCACGATCGGAGTGGAAGCGAATTTCCATGGCTCTGCCGTCGAGCATCAACAGAATCGAAAAACAAATCGAGCCTAGTGAAGGAGATTGGCACAGAAATTCTTGAAGATATATCGGTTGCTACCGGCGTCTAGTCGAAAGAAGAAAAGCTTTTAGATTTTTCGTTTGCGTTTCATGCTTTCCGCTTCCGCTTGGCAATTGGGGGGGCCGAGCGGATCAGGTTTAGCCGCGAATCAACGCGAATAAACGAATCACAGCGTAAGTATTGGGCGCAAGAACAACTTCGCTTGTCCTTGGCTTTTCTCCGTGTCTCCGTGCCTCCGTGGTGAAGATTGGTTTGTTTTCCGATTCCGGCGATGACGCGCGATTATGACGATTACCGAGATTTTCTTCAGAGCTTCACCATGATCGGTCTCCCTCGCTGCGCGCGGGATGCAAAACACTTTAGCTATGCGCGTTGCGCAGGCCGGGACCGGTCACGCCCGGAGGGAAAACGCGATACTGCTTCATTTTGTAAAGCAATGCCTTGTAACTGATCTTGAGTTGCTTGGCAGCCGCTTTGCAATTCCACCTGGTCGCAATCAAAACGCGCTCAATGATCTTTGGCTCTGCGCGTTCCTTCAAATCCTGCACCATTGACTTGAGGCCGCCGGCGCTGATCACGGTATCTTCATCGCTGAACTCCACGTCGATGCGTGAAGGAGTTTGTTGCTCTTCAAGTTCAGCAATGGCGGCTGCCTCATCCCTTAGCACCATATAGCGCTTGATGAAGTTTCCCAACTCGCGAAGATTGCCCGGCCAGGAGTAACGCAGGCATGCACGGACCAAATTGGACGAGCACTCTGCCGGCAAGCAATCATATTTCTCTGAAAATTGCTGCATAAAGTGCTTTACCAGGATTGGGACTTCTTCATAGCGCTCCCGCAAAGGCGGGACATTGATGGTGAAGGCGTTCAACCGGTAATACAGGTCTTCACGGAAAGCCTTTGTGCCGATAGCCTCTTTCACGTTGATGTTGGTTGCGGCCAGCACGCGGAAATCCGAGGTCACGTTCGACCGGCCTCCCAGCCGCGAAAATCGGCCGTCTTGCAGCACGTGCAGAAGCTTGGCTTGCACCGTGGGACTCATTTCACCGATCTCATCCAGAAAGATGGTGCCCTTGTCGCACAGCTCCAGCATGCCGGGTTTAGACCGGTTCGCTCCCGTAAACGCTCCCGGCTCGTAACCAAACAGCTCGCTTTCCAGCAAGTCCAGCGGCAGCGCCGCGCAGTTCACCTTAACCATTGTCTTGCCTGACCGTCGGGACAGCTTGTGAATCAGTCGCGCAAGGACTTCCTTGCCCACTCCGCTTTCGCCCAACAAAAGCACGGGGATATCCACCTTGGCCACCTGCGCCACCTGGGCGCGAATCTTGCGCATGGCCGGACTTAGGGCCAGAAATGAGATGTCGTTTTCCACGTGCTCAAAATGTTCGCAAGTTTCCCGGCAGGCATCGGAATCGTCCAGTTCTCGGGTGGAATCCGCTAGTAGCCCATCGATTTCTCCCAGAAAGTCCTGCCCCTCGCGCGGCCCAATGATGTAATCCAGTGCTCCCACTCGCATTGCCCGGACCACGACACTGACGTCGCTGATTTGGGAAATTACAACGATCTTTTGGCCTGGACGAACGCGCCGCCAGGCATCAACCATTTCCAGATCGCAAAGGTTGTGCTCATCCAGGTGGAGCAGCACCATTTCGGGCTGCGGACCGCTTTCAGTCCGTTGTAAGGCCTCTTTACTTGAGACAGTTTCCAGCTGATAGTGCGCGCTCTCCAGGAGTCGCGCGGTTGCGGCATCGTGGTTGACAAGAAGGATTCGTGCTTTGCCGGAAGGGGACGAAGAACGCTTCATCAAATTAGCTCACCTCGCGATATGGTCACCGATTGAGACCTGGAACTGCTCACCAACTCCACGGAATTGATGTGATTGCGGCGGAACGAGCTTCCCTATCGAAGACACCCGCCGCTTCACGAATTTTGGAGTAAATAAAGAGTCCCACAGCCGTTGTGGCTGCTACCTGCAATTGGTTAAGAACTGCATCAATGACCAGGTTGCGCGAGATGTGCCCAGACTGGGCCAAACAAACCGGTAGTCATTACTTAGAACAAAGGGCGTTTTTATCAACTTTGTGTTGCCCCAGGTTCAGCACAGATTCTTCCCTATTACGGGTCTCTTGTACTTTAAGGGCTTGATAGCGGGATGTAAATTGTTTTCCTCCGCGCCACCGTGCTGGCTCGGCCGATACGAGCCTATCCATAACAAAATAAATATGTTGCCAGAGATGGATTGCAGCCCGGAAATCCAGGCTCCGTGTGGATACGGTTAAATTCTCTAACAATTAAGGTTCTAAAATCGACAACTTGTCCACCAAAATACGCTCGCGGTCCAGCGCCAACAATCCGGCCGGAGCGCGATGGCATTCATCCGCGCCATTCCCCGCCTCCGGGCAGTTACGCCACAGTACTGAATGACGCGGTGCGCGCACGGACGGATTCTTCGACTTCAAGAGTCAGCTGCCGTTGGTGCTCTGCAAACAAATTATGGCCCAGCGCCACCAGGCCGCCGGCAACAAAGCCGAAGATGCCGAAGAAAACGGGCGCCGCCAAAGCCAGCAGCATTCCATCGCTGGTGGCTGAGACCAGCCCTTTTAACTGCGCCGGCGCGGCCCCCCAACACAGCATGATCAATGATAAAAGGGGCAAAAAGAGCACAGCAGCACCGGCATGGATCGCGGCTACAACAGTGGCTACAAGCAATGTATTTACGGGTTGCGGTCTGGTCATTGACATATTCGTTCCTCTGGCCTCAAAATGGCCGGTCCTTTCGTTCGAATTGGGAGCATGCTCGCCGGATCTCCCCGTGCAAGCGGCCCTTATTCCAAAAACAAAATGGCCCAGAGATAGCTTTATCTCTGGGCCAAATCTTCGCTCCGTGCCGGAAAGTAATTCCGGCAGAGAAAATCAGGGCCTCTCTACTTCACGTGCTATGTCACCTGCCCGGTGGTTAAGGACCAGTCAGGGTTGGGAATTGCGGTAGGTTTTTTTGGCCACCGCTTCCACGCAAATGATCTCGCCCCCGCGGAACTGGATGATGATGGATCCCGGGGATTTTCTGGTCTTGATGAAATCGGAAAGAGCGACGAACAACTCCTTGGGAATATTTACTTTGGCGCCGCTCGGGGATGTTGCAACGTATTGCGGTTCCGCCTCGCGCTCCGCGGGAACCTTATTGGACGGCAAAGCCGAAGGCTCGCCTTCCAGGTCGCTCTTCTGGGAGAGTTGAACCGCTCTACCAGGAAAATAGGCTCGTATATCGGACATAGATACCTGCACTCCTCTTCGGTTGTTCTCAAACTGTCGTTGCCAATATGGGGGTGATAAAGCGCGGGCAATGACAGTGAGATTCCGTGCAGGCAACTGCACCTCGGCGCTCAAGTGCGCTCGGCTCTGACCGGCGGCGGGATTTTTTTGTCCGTGCGCCTGCCTGCAGCGCTCTCTGCAAGGCAGCCACGAGCAATCTGCGGGAAAACAAACGATGCAACGCGCGCATCGGGAACGTCCGTCTCATCTTCAAAACTCCTGCGGCTCGTTGGTCGAGCCCGTATCCTGGGTTCGCAGCGTCTTAGTCCCCGAAAGCTAAAAGACAAAAATAGCCCAGAGAGTATCTTGCCTCTCTGAGCCAAATTTCCTGTCTCTTCCGGAAGTTCCGGGAACTAAAATCAGGGCTCGCCCATTTTTTATTTGGCTTGCAGTTTATTGCTATGACATCAACACGACATATGGCCTCTTGCTCATTTGTAGGTTTTCTTGGTAATCGCTTCCAGTCCTGCGATGCCGCCGTTTCTGAACTGTATGACCACTGAACCCGACGGCTTACTACCGTGGAGGAAGTCCCACAAAAGGCCGAATAGTTCCTTAGGTATTTCAACCCCATGTCCATCTGGGGCAACAACCAGGTACTGCTGTCGTGATTGCTGGAATGGAACCAACGCTGCCATTTCTCCTCCAAACTGTCATCAAGTCCACAGGCATTTGCCTTCTACCTGTGGCCTCAAAGATTGTAGGCAAAGATCGGGGGTGTACGATTCTTCAGAGCTACAGCCTCTGGCTTGGGGATGAGTATCCCTGTTCCGGGGTGCTCTGAGTTGGCGGCATTATTCCACACCAACCAAAAGAATGTAAAGATTTACTTAGCGTATTCCGGGTTTCGGAAAACCGGAGAAACCCTAGTTTAACGGCTAGAGAAAGACCCATCCCAACCACCTTTTCTTCCAGCTCCCGGCTCGATCTTGTGCCGTTCGCTGGATGCTTCTATCTATTACCTTTTGACGCTTCCAGTTTGCCTTTCCTATCCCGCAAATCGCCTGAGATCCCAGGCTGACCATTAACATCCGACTTCCCCATGGATGCATGACTACCAGTCTCAGGAACAGCGAACCCGCTGGCGATGCTGGTATCGCCTGTGCCCTGGTTTGCCTCTTTACACACCATGAATTTCCACACTGTGTCCTGCTTCGTACAAGCCCCTGAAAAGGCGCAGGTCCCCGCCTTCAGGCGGGCAGTATAGCTTTCGCCCGGCTTCAGGAGCACCGGGTCAGGGAACAAGCCCCAGACGCCGTCGCCAATCTGGTCAACCCAGGCCGGAACTTGCCTGCCATGCGAATCGGTAAGTGTAAGGCTGCGATTGTCCACGCCTCGGACCGGCTGGGAGAAGAAGACCTTTACCACCGTATCCGGATAGGCATTTTGCGCCCCGGCAGGGGGGTAAACGGCCAGGCGCGGCGCAGCTTGTTCCGTTCGCGGACCATCCAGCGTGATCACCCAGTTGCGGACAATCATCGGTACCGGCGGCGCCCCTTCCACGACGGCCGGTTCGCTTGCAGGTGTCCGCCCGTCGCAAAGGCCGCCCAAAACGCAAGGCTCAAGCACAAAATTGTTGTTGGTGTCCGCCATGTTGCCAAGGAAATGCAAGGCCACCACGGCTTCAATGGACTGGTAAAAGACCGTTGCAGTCACTGCCACTGGTCCTTTCGCGTCTGCCGGGATCACCACTGAGTAACGATCAATCTTCTTCTCATATTCGGGGCGACCTCTCGGCTTGAATCGCGTGTCGCGAAGAAAGGAATCATCAAAGAAATCCCCATTGCCATTGTTGTCTTTAAACTGTGGCAGGGCGGTGGAGTTATTGCGGTCAATGACCCGGCCGTCCTTATCAATGGGAAGGCCCTTCTTGTCGGTCACAAGGTTTAACGCCGTCGCATAAGGCAGATCCAGTGTTGGACAGCCGTCACCCAGCGACGCCACTGCCTTGAACTGCAAAGCGTAGGGATCGGCCGAGCCAGCGGGAATCTTCCAATTACAGCCAGGGAAGTTAGGATCGACCATTTCCTCGGTTGTCAGGTTCCCCACGCCGATTGAAGTGCGCTTCCAGACATTGTCCTCGATTGGAAGTTCCTTGCCGGTAGCCAGATCATAGGCGTGCAGGGCCAACCATGCGGTGCGGCCTTCAGGAAAGCCGGTGGGAAAATTGTGGCCGCTGCCGGTGTTCGCTATGGTGATGGAAAGTGGGACAGTAGTATTTGCAGCGGAGCTTTGGCGCGATTGCAACTCCATGGTGAGCACGTGCCGAAGACGGTCCCACGCCAAACGGGCTTGCTGGGAATATGCCCCCTTCCGCTCCAAATGGGTCCAGAACCCGCGGGAATAAAGGCTCTTTTCGTCCGCCGAAGAGAAGCTGAAAGCGGAAAGCTCAGGATAGGGCGCGATGTTCCCTCTCGG
>Ga0070712_100001240_pt1 | contig 15418 bp, 15 predicted proteins | sample LARL81metaG_FD_71396 | JGI IMG/M metagenome (GOLD analysis project Ga0070712, IMG submission 71396) | Corn, switchgrass and miscanthus rhizosphere microbial communities from Kellogg Biological Station, Michigan, USA - LAR L8-1 metaG | ecosystem: Host-associated > Plants > Roots > Rhizosphere ...
CCGAAGATGAAGCCGGAGTTGATCGCCGCTTTGGTCGAGCGGCCGATCGCTTCCCGCGGCTCTTCGAGGTCCATCCGGGTGATCCGGGCCGCGCGCTCGATCAGGGCGCTGAGCGAGGGCGCGAGGCCGGGGCCGATCGCGCCGCCGAGGTACTCGCCCTCGGACGAAACGACGTCGATGTTGATCCCGGTGCCGAAGTCGACCGAGACGCAGGCGCCCTGGATGCGGTCGTAGGCGGCGATCGCGTTGACGAGGCGGTCGGCGCCGACCTCGAGCGGGTTCTCGATCCGGATCGGCATCCCGGTCTTGACCCCGGGGCCGATCGCCAGGCACTCGGCCCCTAGGTAGCGCTGCGAGAGCTCTTCGAACTGGCTGCCGAGCGGCGGCACCACGGAAGACACGCAGACCGCGTCGACGTCGCCGAAGGACATCCCCGAGAGCGAGAAGAGGCCGGATATCCGCTCGGCCAGCTCGTCGCCGGTGGCCCCCGAGCGAGTCTGGAAGCGCCAGTGCTCGACCAGCTCCTCGTCTTCGAAAGCGCCGAGGTGGGTCTGGGTGTTGCCGACGTCGACTGCGAGCAGCATCGGCCGATTATCCCCGCGGATGACTGGCCAGGTAGCCAAGCAGGTGCGGTTGTGCATAGGATCGCCCGCGATGGACGCGCGCCTCTACGTGATTCCCGGGTCCCACCCGAGCGTTGCCGTGCAGCTGATGCTCGAGCACAAGGGCATCCCCTACAAGCGCAAAGACCTGATGCCGGTGGTGTCCAAGGGCGTGCTGCGGGCGGTCGGCTTTCCCGGCATCACCGTCCCGGCGCTGAAGATCGAAGGGCAAAAGGTCCAGGGCTCGCGGCAGATCGCGCGGGAGCTGGAGCGCCTGCGGCCGGAGCCGTCGCTCTTCCCCTCCGACCCCGAGCAGCGGACCGCGGTCGAAGAGGCCGAGCGCTTCGGCGACGAGGAGCTGCAGCACCCGATCCGGCAGCTGCTCTGGTGGGGGTTCAAGCGAGACCGCTACCCGATGGCGAGCTACTCCGAGGGCGCCAGGCTTGGGGTTCCGATCGGCCTCGCCGTCAAGACCGGCGGCCCGCTGGTCGCTCTCTCGGCCCGGTTCAACGAAGCAAGCGACGAGAACGCCCGCGCCGCCCTCGCCAAGCTTCCCGGCCTGCTCGACACGGTCGACGCCTATGTAGAGAGCGGCGTCCTGGGCGGCGCGCACCCCAACGTCGCCGACTTCCAGATCGCCCCCAGCATCGGCCTGGCGATGACCCTCGACGACCTCCGCCCGGCGATCGAGAACCGGCCCTGCGGCGAGCTCGCCCGGCGCTTCGTCCCCGACTACCCGGGAAAGACGCCGCCGGTCCTACCGGCGGAGTGGCTCCACCCGCTGGCCGGGACCGAGGCCATCTAGCGCCGCCGCCAGGCGGGTTCCGTCCGGCAGCGTCAGCTCCGGGTCGAGCTCCAGCAGCGGCACGAGAACGAAGCGGCGGCTGGTCACCTCGCGGTGGGGCAGGGTGAGGCGCTCGGTGCTGAGCTCCAGATCGCCGAGCAGGAGCAGGTCGACGTCGAGCGGGCGTGGGCTGTGGCGGGGGGCGTCGAAGGCCCGGCCGCGCTCGGCCTCGACGCGCTTGCAGGCGTCGAGCAGCTCTTCGGGCTGGAGCTCGGTGCGGATGCGGACGGCGGCGTTGAGGAAGTCGGGCTGGTCGAGGACCTCGCCGACCGGCTCGGTCATGTAGGTGGAGGAGACGGCATCGACCTCGATCCCCTCCGCTTGCAGCAGCTTGACGGCGGCGCGCAGGTGGCCGGCCGAGTCGCCGACGTTGGAGCCGAGGCCGAGGTAGCCGGTCCGCTTGCGGGCGGCCAAGCTAGTCCTCGTCGTCTTCGTCTTCTTCGACCGCGCGCTCCTGGGTGACCTCGACGGCCACCTCCTGGATCGCCAACGGCAGCGGCGGCTCCGGCTTCGCGGCTCTCACTCGGACCGATTCGCAACCGTACTGCGCCATCAGCCTCTCACCGACGACCTGAGCCAGGCGCTCGAGCGTCTTGTAGCTGCGCTCGGTGGCGGCGAGGGTGACGATGTCGCAGACCGCCCCGTAATCCACCGTGTCCTCGAGCCGGTCGGTCAGCACCGCGTCGCAGTCGGGGACGTCGAAGGAGATATCGAACTCGAGCCGCTGCCCCACCTCCTGCTCGGCTTCGGAGACGCCGTGGTGGGTGTAGATCGAGAGCCCGCGCAGCTCGATTTCGGCGCTCGACTCGATCCCGTTGCCGTGGCTCTCCATCGCTGGAACCTACCCGAGGATCGCCGTCGCCACGGTCAGCGCCTGGCCCACCTCGGCGACGTCGTGGACGCGCAGGACCTCGGCTCCCTCGGCCGCGGCGAGAACCGAGGAGGCGATGGTGCCGCCGAGCCGGTGGGCGGCGTCAGAGCCGTCGACCCTGCCGATGAAGCTCTTGCGCGAGGTGCCGATCACCAGCGGCCGGCCCAGCTCGCTCAGCTCTCCCAGCCGCCGCAGCAGCTCCAAGTTGTGGGCAGCGGTCTTGCCGAAGCCGATCCCGGGGTCGAGCCAGACCCGCTCCTCGGCGATCCCGGCGCCGACCGCAAATTCGAGGCGCTCGGCGAGGAACGCCTTCACCTCGGCGACGACGTCGCCGTAGCGCGGGTCGTCCTGCATCGTCCGCGGCTGGCCGAGCATGTGCATGAGAACGACGGTGGCGCCGCGCCCGGCGCAGAGCGCCGCCATCTCCGGGTCGCCGCGCAGGGCGGTGACGTCGTTGACGATCGCGGCGCCGGCGTCGAGCGCCGCAGCGGCGACGCCGGCCTTGGAAGTGTCCACAGAGACGTCACAGTCAAGGTCGATTAGTCCCCGGATAACGGGGACAACTCGCCGCAACTCCTCCTCGGCGCCGACAGGGTCCGCACCGGGCCGAGTCGATTCGCCGCCGACGTCGAGGATCTCCGCCCCCACCGCGACCAGCTCCCGCCCGTGAGAGACCGCCGCCTCCGGATCGAAGTAGAGCCCCCCATCCGAAAACGAATCGGGAGTCACGTTGACGACACCCATCAGCTTTGGAGTCATAGGCGAAGTATCAACACTGTTGAAGGGCCCGGGGATGGCACTCGAGCCGGCGGATACTCAAAAAGCCGAGCTAATTAGCTCGGCTTTTGTCGGAGCGAGGGCCATCCCCGGGGGCCCCACCTAAGACGCGTCGCCGCCGGCCAGGCCGGGACGTGGGCGCGGCATCGGTCGGCTGCCCTCGCGCGCCGCCTTTTCCGGCTCGGGCTCCGGTTCGGCCGGCGCCGCCGGCGGCTCGTCGTCGTCGGCGAACACCTCCTCCGCCGGCTTGCCTTCGAGCAAGGCGATGAACTCCTTGGCGTCGATCGTCTCCCGCTCCAACAGCAGCTTCGAAACCCGCTCGAGGTCGTCGCGGCGCTCGTTCAGAAGGCTCTTGGCGGTCTGGTGAGCGCTCTCGACGATGCGGCGGATCTCGTCGTCGATCTCGCGGGCGATCTCGTCGGAGTAGTCGGGCTCGGAGCTGAACTCGCGGCCGAGGAAGGGTTGGCCGCGATCATGGCCGAAGACGCGGGGGCCGAGGCGCTCGGACATCCCGAACCGCATCACCATCTGCTTCGCCGTCTCGGTCACCTTCTCGAGGTCATTGGAGGCGCCGGTGGTGATCTCGCCGAAGACGATCTCCTCGGCGGCGCGGCCGCCCAGCGTCATCGCCATCGTGTCGGTCAGCTCCGCTCGCGTGGTCAGGAACTTGTCCTCGGTCGGCAGGCTGATCGTGTAGCCGAGGGCCTGACCGCGGCTGATGATCGAGATCTTGTGAACCGGGTCGGTGTGCTCGAGCAGCTGGCCGACGATCGCGTGGCCGACCTCGTGGTAGGCGGTGACGAGCCGCTCCTTCTCGCTCATCACCCGGGTCTTCTTCTCGGGGCCGGCGATCACGCGCATGATCCCCTCCTCGAGCTCTTTCATCGTGATCTCGCGACTGCCCGAGCGCGCGGTCAGCAGCGCCGCCTCGTTGATCAGGTTGGCGAGGTCGGCGCCGGTGAAGCCGGGGGTCTGCCCGGCGAGCGTGTCGAGGTCGATCTCGCGACCCAGGGGCTTGCCGCGGGTGTGGACCTCGAGGATCTTCTTGCGGCCCTTGCGGTCGGGGCGATCGACGACGACTTGGCGGTCGAAGCGGCCGGGCCGCAGCAGCGCCGGGTCGAGGATGTCGGGCCGGTTGGTGGCGGCGATCAAGATGATGTTGTCCTTCATCTCGAAGCCGTCCATCTCGACCAGCAGCTGGTTCAGGGTCTGCTCGCGCTCGTCGTGGCCGCCGCCCATGCCGGCACCGCGATGGCGGCCGACGGCGTCGATCTCGTCCATGAAGATGATGCAGGGCGAATTCTGTTTCGCCTGCTCGAAGAGGTCGCGGACGCGGCTGGCGCCGACGCCGACGAACATCTCGACGAAGTCCGAGCCGGAAATCGAGAAGAAGGGAACCCCGGCCTCGCCGGCGACCGCGCGGGCGAGCAGCGTCTTGCCGGTGCCGGGGGGTCCATATAGAAGGACGCCCTTGGGGATCCGCGCGCCCAGCGCCTGGAACTTCTTCGGGTTCTCGAGGAATTCCTTGATCTCCTCCAGCTCCTGGACCGCCTCGTCGACGCCGGCGACGTCGCGGAAGGTGATTTTCGGGGCGTCGACCGACATCCGCTTGGCTTTCGATTTGCCGAAGTTCATCACCCGGCTGCCGCCGCCCTGCATCTGGTTCATGAGGAAGATCCAGAAGCCGAAGAAGAGGATGAAGGGCAGGATCAGCGTCAGCAGCGAGAGCAGGCTGGAGCCGCCGGAGCCGTGGACGTCGGTCGTGACGTTGTATTTGTTGAGGAGGTTGACCAGGCTTTCTTCGCCGTCCGGCGGATAGCCGGTGGAGAAGCTTTCGCCGTTCTTCCGCTTGACGTCGAGCGTGTTGTCCTTCGTGTTGACGTCGACTTCGTCGATTTCCTTGTTCGCGATCAGCCCGGTATTGGGCTTGATGAGTTCGTTGTAGGCCGGAGACTCGCCACCACCTCCGCCGGTGATGACTTTCGACGCGATGAACGCCAGGATCACGACCAGCAGGATCGGGAAAGCCGCGCTTTTGAAGAACCGCCTCAAGAGTGGGAATCAGCGTACCAGGGCGGAATTTCCGGGTTACTCGGAAAGCGCGGCGACGAAATCGAGGTTTCGGTACTTCTGGGCGTGGTCGAGGCCGTAGCCGATCGCGAAGCGGTCGGCGATCTCGAAGCCGACGTATCTCGGCGAGAGGTCGACGCGCAGCCGCTCCGGCTTGGTCAGCAGGGCGCAGGCCTCCAGCGAGGCCGGCCGGCGGGCGTTGAGGTTGCGCATCAGGTACTGCAGGGTGAGGCCGGAGTCGATGATGTCCTCGACGATCAGGACGTCGCGGCCTTCGATCGGCGCGTCCAGGTCCTTGAGGATGCGGACGACCCCGGAGGAGTCGGTCTGGGAGCCGTAGCTGGAGACCGCCATGAAGTCGATCTCGCAGGGCACCTCGATGTGGCGCATCAGGTCGGCGAGGAAGAGGACTGCGCCCTTCAGCACCCCGACCATGATCAGCTCCCTTCCCGCGTAGTCGCGACTGATCTCAGCCCCCAGCTCCGCGATGCGGCGCTGCAGGTCCTCTCTGGCGACGAGGGTCTCGCCGATCGCGGGGTCCGACACGGCGCGCAGTCTAGATATAGAGACGCGCCTGGAGGACTCCGCCTTCGAGGACGGCGCGGACACCAGAGCCGAGGTCGAGGCTGGAGCCGCCGCGGGTGAGGGCAGCGACCTGGTCGGCGAAGCGGGCGGCTCCGGCGACCGGCCGGCCGGCGGCTTCGTCGGCGAGGCGCTGGAGGACGAGGCGGCGCAGGGCGGGATGCAGCTCGGCGAAGCGGCGGTGGGAGATCGTCCCTTCCCCCGGCCCCAGCTCGGCGTCGACGAGCGAGTCGAGCAGCTCCGCCTCCTCGCGCAAGAGCGCCGCCGTCCGCAGCACGTTCTCCTTCGCCGCCGGGTGAACCCGCTCCAGCACCGGAACCAGCTCCCCCCGCAGGAGGTTGCGCTTGTAGTCGGTTTCCTCGTTCGTGGCGTCGTCTCGCCACGGCATCCCCCGCTCCTCGCAGTAGGCGGTCGTCTCCGCCCGGGTCGTCCCCAAGAGCGGCCGCGCGAGGCGGCCGGAGCGCGGTCGCATCCCTAGCAGCGCCCGCCGGCTCGGCGAGGAGGCGAGGCGGTAGAGGATCGTCTCGACCTGATCGTCGGCGGTGTGACCGGTGACGATCGTCGCCCCCCGTTCCTCCGCCAGCCGCGCCGCCGCCGCGTAGCGCTCGTTCCGCGCCCAGCCCTGCAGGTTGCCGGCGCCCTCGCCGCGGCGCGGTCGCTCGACCTGGAGGGAGACACCGAGCCTGCCGCAGAGTTCCTGGCAATGACGCTCGTCCGCGCCGGCCTCCTCGCGCAGGCCGTAGTTGACGTGCAGGGCCGTCACCTCCCCGGCCCCCCGCGCTCGCACCGCAAGGTCGAGCAGGCAGACCGAGTCCCGGCCCCCGGAGAGCATCGCCAGCAGCGGCTCCGGTCCGGCGAGGAGGCCGCCGGCTTCGACCCGCTCCAGCAGCTCCGCGGCGCTCATGAGGCGCGCACGACGAACAGCTCGGTCGGGGTCGGGAACCCCTTCAGCCGCACCTCGCCGATCGGCTCCAGCTCCATCCGGTCGCTGCCGGCGATCGCCGCGCAGACCGCGTCGGTGACCAGGACCTCGCCGGCCAGCGCCCGGTTGACGATCCGGTGGGCGAGGTTGACCTGGCTGCCGAAGTAGTCGCCGCCGCGGTAGACGGCGTCGCCGTAGTGGATCCCGACCCGCGGCTGGGGGCGCCGGGGGAAGCGCGAGAGGAAGTCGACCGCCCACTGGGTCAGCGAGGCGGGGTCGGGCGAGACCACCATCACCTCATCGCCGATCGTCTTCACGATCGTCGCCTCCCTGGGCAGCGTCGCTTCGACCTCGGCGACGAAGTTCTCGACCACGTCGAGCGCCTCGATGTCGCCCTCCTCCTCGGTGTAGCGGGTGAAGCCGGTGAGGTCGATGAAGCAGAGGGTGACGTTGACGTGCCCGAGCTCGATTTCGGCCGTGTCCATTGCCGAGTCGGCCTCCATGTGACCGACCACGTCCTGTTCGACGAAGTAGCCGAGGTAGCGCTCGTGCAGGTATTCGGTCAGCGGCGCCGCCAGCGGCAGCACGTCGGCGGCGAGCTCTCCCATCTCCTCCGCCATTTCCAGCTCCGGCACCGCGTCGCGGATCAGCGGCTCGTGGACGTAGAGGTGGAAGAGCCGCACCTCGGCGTCGGCGATCCGCCGCATCGACTGCGCGTAGACCCGGACCAGCTGCAGGAAGGCGACGAGCGGGAAGCCGGCGGCGAGGACGCGGGAGCAGTGGCGCAGCGCCGCCAGGTCCTCCTTGCTCAGCCCGCGCTGGCCCTTCGGGGTGCCGAGGATGACGAGGATCCGCTCGACCAGCTCCGGCTCCAGCCCCGTCTCCGCCGCCGCCTGGGCGACCGTGATCGCTTCATCGGAGCCAGAGAAGAGCTCCTCGGTGAAACCGAAGGCGAGCCGCCCCTCCTGGCCGGCGCTCTTCAGGTCCTCCAGCGAGTAGCCCCGTTCCCGCATCCGCGCCACCACCCGCGCCTGCGCCGCCGCCGCCGCGGTCCACCGGCTCCGCCGCACCGGCACGATCTTTTCCGCCGCCCACCGTTTCAGCGTCGAGGCCGGCACCCCAGACCGCCGCGCCGCCTCGGAGAGGGAGATCTGCTGATCGGCCATGCGGCGAGGCTAACCTGGGTCGTGAGGGGAGGGCGTGCCGGGTGACTAGATTCGACTGCGCAGATGCCGGCGCGCCTCCAACCGACCGCCCCAATCGCCGAGCGCGCGATCCTCGTCGGCGACCCGGGCCGGGCGCTGATGCTCGCCCAGGAGCTGCTGGAGCAACCGAAGATGAGCAACCACGCGCGCGGCCTCTGGGGCTACACCGGGGTCGCCGCCGATGGAGCGGAGCTGACGATCCAGGCGACCGGGATGGGTGGGCCCAGCGCTTCCGTCGTCCTCGCCGACCTCGCCGAGCTGGGGGTGCGGCGGGCAGTCCGGGTCGGCACCTGCGCCTCGCTGGGAGACCTCGGGCTCGGCGATCTCGTCATCGTGGGTAAGGCGAGCGCAGGACGGGGCGCTTATGCGCCCTACGAGGACGGAAAGGCGCCCCAGCCCGACGGCGCACTTACGAAGGCGCTGCGGGAGCGACTGCCGGAGGCCACGCTGGGCTCGGTGCTGAGCCTCGACTCGCTCTATAGGCCGGAGCGCGATTTGCCTTCGGTGCTCGCCGACGCGACCGACATGCAGACCGCCGCCCTTCTGACCGCCGCGTCGGAGCACCAGGTCGCCGCGGCGGCCGTCCTCGTCGTCACCGAGAAGAGCGATTCGGGGCAGCTGCGGAACGAGGACCTGGAGCGAGCGGCAAAACGAGCCGGACGCGCTACCGCAGCCATACTCTCACCCTAAGGTTGAGGGTTAGCCTCGGCCTTCTTCGGTGCTTTTTTTACTTTCTCGCGACGCAACGCCCCCAGGTCCCGGCTGAGCTCGTCGATCGCCTCCTCGACGTCCTCGAGGCGCTGCGAGAACGAGCGCAGCCGCCGCTCCAATCGTTCGACGTCCGTCGCCGAGGGCAGGTTGAGCGCGCTCATCGCCGCCTGCTGCGCCTCCAGGGCCTTCTCCCGGGCTCCGAGCGCGGCGGTGACGGCGTCGTGCAGGGTGGGGTTGTCGATCAGGGCCTGAGCCAGCTCGCCGAGCGCCTGCTCGGCCCGCGCTCGCAGCCCGTCCTGCTCGTCATCCTCGAAGGTCAAGTCACAGCAGCTTAACGAGCGCATCCGGTTCGACTGAAACTCTCCCGCCACAGCGATGTTCCAGACGTTGATTAAGGCCTTGTTGGGAGGCGCCGCGCGCGTTGCGGACGCTCGTACTAGTGGGTAGCTTCCAACGACTTGCCCAGGGAGGGGTATCCGAGCGTGGGCAGGGCTGCATCGGGATGAGAACCAAGTTCGCACTAATCCTCGCTTTCGCCGGCTTCCTGCTGGTCAGCGCTCTGGGCTCGGCCTTCGCCGGCGCCGAGCCGCTGTCGGAAAGCTCCGCCGTCGACCCCACTACGACCACGGCCGTCCCCTCGCTGGCGGCACCGGCCTGCGCGAACGGACTCGACGACGACGGCGACGGGCTCATCGACGAAGCGGACCCCGACTGCGAAACCCCGGCCGACACCGACGAGGCGCCGAGTGCCCCCGCGCCGAGCGAATCCGGTGCGACCGAATCGGCGCCCGTGCCGGCGCCCGAAGAAGGCAGCTCCAGCCCGAACGCCGGTCAGCCGGGCGGCATCAAGCACGGCAGCAGCATCGGCAACGGGGATGGCGGCGGCAAGGTCAAGTCGAACGACGGCCTCGACAACCCAGCCGGCGGCAGCACCAACGGCGCGATCACCGCGCCGAGCGCCAACGGCGGCGGCGACCAGCCGGCTCCGAACGGCCCCGACGGCGGCTCCCAATACAGCCCCGGCGGCGCCCCCACCACCGCCAACCCGACGACGACGATCGCCCCCTTCGGACCGGCTCCGATCGGCGTCCCCAACTTCGTCATCGACAGCTTCGAAATCCCGCCCTTCCTGCTGCCGATCTACCAGGCCTGCGGCACCGAATACGGGATCCCCTGGGAGGTGCTCGCCTCGATCAACAAAATCGAGACCGCCTTCGGCACCAACCTCAACGTCTCCAGTGCCGGCGCCGTCGGCTGGATGCAGTTCCTGCCCGCGAGCTGGGAACAGTTCGGCCTCGACGCCAACGGCGACGGCAAGAAGGACCCCTACAACCCGGTCGACGCGATCTGCGCCGCGGCCCACTACCTGAAGCTGGCCGGCGGCAACAAGGACCTCTACCAGGCGATCTTCGCCTACAACCACGCCGACTGGTACGTGCAGGAGGTGCTGCTCTACGCGCGCGCCTACGGCCGCCTCCCGTCCGATCTGGTCGGCTCGCTCACCGGCCTCACCGAGGGGGCCCACTTCCCGATCGCCGCCGACGCCCGCTACGCCGACGACATCGCCGCCCGGGCCGCCCTGAAGAAAGGCGAAAGCCCCGACTACGGCAACGCCGCCGAAATCATCTCCTCCTCCCCAACCCCGCGCGGGATCAACATCTTCAGCAAGCAGGGCGCCCCGGTCGTCGCAGTCAACGACGGGATCATCCGCAAGCTCGGCAGCTCCGAGCGACTCGGCAACTTCGTCGTCCTCGAAGACACCTACGGCAACCGCTACACCTACGCCGAGCTCGGCAACCTGGTCCGCAACCGCCGCCTGGTCGTGATGCCAACCGGCCAGGAGAAGCGGGTCCCGGTCGAAAGCCAGAACCTGCGGCCGCGACTGCGGGCCTACCCCACGCGCACCGGCAACGGGAAAACCACCGCCAGCGACGCGGTCGAAGCCGCCGTCGCCGCCAGCGGCAACGGCTCGCTGAAGGTCGGCTCGAAGGTGATCGCCGGCACCGTCCTCGCCCGGGTCGCCGGCGGCGGCGAAGGGATCGACCCCCACATCAACTTCTCGATCCGCCCGGCCGGCAAGGGCGCGCCGCGGATCGACCCGAAGCCGATCCTCGACGGCTGGAAGCTGCTCGAGGCGACCGCGCTCTACCGCGCCAAAGGCAAGAACCCGTTCGCGAGGCTGAGCGGCGCCGGCGTCCTCCTGCTCTCCAAGGAAGCGCTGGTCAAGCGGGTCCTCGGCGACGAAAACCTCGACATCTACGAATGCGGCCGCGAAGACATCGCCAGCGGCCGCATCGACCGCCGCATCCTGGCGATGCTCGAGTACCTGAGCACGCGGGGGTACAAGCTGACGATCACCTCGCTGGAGTGCGGCCACAGCTACCTCACCAGCAGCGGCAACGTCTCCGAGCACACCACCGGGACGGCCGTCGACATCGCCGTGATCAACGGCGTTCCCGTCGCCGGCCACCAGGGCCCCGGGACGCCGACCGACGAACTGATCCACGAAGTCCTGCGCCTGCAGGGGACGATGCACCCGCATCAGGTGATCTCGCTCGAGGACCTGCCCGGCGAAACCAGCTTCGCCCTGCCCGACCACTACGACCACGTCCACGTCGGCTACCGCCCGACCGCGACCGCTGGCGAAGCCAGGTTCGCGGCTCTGCTGAAACCGGACCAGTGGAACCGCCTGATCAACCGGCTCGGCGAAATCGAAAACCCCGACGTGCCGGTCCATCCCTCGAAGTACGCGGTGCCTGACACCACCAACGGCGGCCTCGCCGCCGGCAGCGGCGACTGACCCTGTTCGGGTTCGTCCAACTCGAGTTCGCGGGGGCGCTGCCGCTGGCCGAGGGGCGCTACCTGGTGCGCAGCCTCGACTCCGACGCCGCCGAGAGCGTCCTTGTCCTGCAGAAGGTCGGAGCCCCGGCGGCGGGCGGCCGCAGGCGCCGCAAGCCGCGCAGGCCCGAGCCGGAGGCGGCCCCGCTGACGCTGACGCGGGTGACGGCGATCCGCGCCTTCGCCCCCTTCGGGAGCGAGGCGGACGCGGCGCGCTGGCTAAAGGAGGCGCTCGAGGCCGAGGACACGATCGAGGTCCTCGTCGACGAAGCCCTGGAGCTGCTGAACCGCGCCCTCCACGCGCAGGCGCTGGCCAGCGCCGATCCCCACTCCCGCCAGAGCCTGTCGGCCGAGGGAGCCGAGCGGGTCCTGATCGGCTTCGGCAGCGGCGAGGAGACTGCCGCGGGCCGCTTCCGCGATGCCCGCGAGGTCGACACCGGCGCCCGCTCCCCGCGGCGGCGCCGACGCGAGGAGGAGCTGCGACCGCAGGAACGGGTGGCGGCGATCCTCGGCGGCCGTGAGCGCTCCGACGCCTGCGAGACCCTGCTCCTGCGCGCTCGCGCCGATCTCGACGCCGGCCGCGAGCGCGAGGCGGCGCTGCAGCTGCGGGTCGGCCTCGAGGCACTGCTGGCGGAGCTGAGGGGGGCGCTCGGCGACCCCGGTCACGAAGAGGACATGGGAACGCTCGAGGCGCGCCGCGGCGAGGCGGGCGAGGCCGCAAACGAGGCCCTCGAGGGCGAGCTGGGGTCGGAGCGCCGGCGTCAGGTCGAGGAGCTGCTCGACGTCTGCGAGCGCGTCCTCCGCCGCCGCCGCATTCTCCAAGGCTAACCCTAAAGTCGAGCTTTAGATATTGAGCTGGCGGGCGACGATCCCGTCCCGCAGCGTCTCGGCAAGGTGATGCGCCTCCTCCAGCTCGATCCCCTCGACCGAAGGAACTCCGATCACCGTCAACCCGGCTGCTCGGGCGGCCGCGACGCCGGTCGGAGAATCCTCGAGGGCGATCACCGAGGGCCCCGGCTCAACCCCCAGGCGCCGACACGCCTCCAGGTAGGGATCCGGCGCCGGCTTGGGCGCCGCCACCTCGTGAGCGCTGAGGACGACGTCGAAGAGCCGCTCAAGGCCGGCGATCTCGATCGAGCGCCGGACGAAGCGCAGCGGCGAGTTGGAGACGAGTCCGATCGGAACCCCCTGCCCGCGCAGGCGCTCGAGCAGCTCGCGGGCGCCTACCATCGCCTCCACCCCATGCTCGAGCTCGGCGACGACGAGCGCGTTCAGCTCCTCGATCAGCTCCCTCGCGCGACCCGGCTCGCCGAGGCGGCGCTCGAGGATCGCCCCGGCGATCGCCGCCGAGGTACCGACAAGCTCGCGCTTGTCGGCCGGGGTGAACTCGAGCCCGCGGCGCTCGAAGAGGTCTTCCTCAGCCCTGGTCCAGACCGACTCGGTATCGAGCAGGAGGCCGTCGTTGTCGAAGACGACGGCGTCGGGCAATCGGGGCGGCATCGGCGGGATCATCCCAGCTAACCCCACGCGGAAACCGTTAGCTTCCGCCCATGCCCTTTCACGTCGAGGTCAGCTCCGGGCTGCAGCGTGCCCGCGCTTTCAACCTCGACGGCGAGGAGGTGCGGGGGTCCGTGCTCGAGCCCTGGCTGGCGCAACGCTCCTTCGAGCTCGGCGACCGCAAGTGGGACCCCGAAGAGAGCGAGCTGCGGGTGCTCGAGGGACCGCATCTGAGCAACCCCGAGCTCTCTTTCGGACAGGGCTGGGCCAACGCTGAGCGAGCCTCCGAAGACGTCACCGCGCGGGCCCTCGGAGCTGCCCAGGAGGCGCGGGGCGCGGCGCCGGGCCCGACCGCCCTGGTGATCGAAACCGACTCCGCCCTACAGACCGTTGCCGAGCTCGCCTCGGCCCACCAGGCGCGCAGCATCGATCTCGCGAGCCTCGGCGAGCGCATCGACGGCCGCGACCCGGAGATCGCGGCCGTGATCGTCGTCATCCAGCGGCAGCGGCAGCAGCCGTAGAGCCGAAGTCGATCGCGACCCCGCGGGGGATCACCAGCACCGGGTAGTTGGCGGCCTCGACCGCGTAGTCGCTTTTGGCGCTGAGTACGACTTTGCCGTCGGGCGCCTCCGGGCGCGATCCGACCACGAGCAGGTCGATCCGCCCCGACCCGTGCTCGACGATCTCGGCGCCGAGTGCCCCGGCGAGGCTGTTGGCGGTGCCGCGGGCGGCGGGGTCGCCCTCGTCGATGACCCCGACGACTTCGATGCTCGGCGCCGGACTCGACTGGAAACCGGCCGGTGCCACGGCGATCGCCGAGGGGCCGCCGAGGAGCAGTTTGTGAGCCGCGATCCCCGGCTTGACCAGGCCCACGGCGGTGCGGTATTCGGAGCCGAAGACGATCACGTCGGCCTGCTCCTGCTCGGCCAGTTCGGTGAGGCCGACGCTGGTCGCCGGGTTGACCACGACGTGCTTCGGCATCTCCGGCTTGCCTAGCGAGGCGGCGCCGCGCGCCAGCAGCTGCTCGGCCTGCTCCTGCTCCAGCGATCCGCCGAAGGAGTGACGCACGTAGGCGAGCGAGAGCTCGGCGCCCGAGGAGGCGAGGAGGCGGCCAAGCGCCAGCGCGTCGCGGTCGTTGTCGGTGTCGTCGTAGGAAACGATGATCTTCAGTGCCATTGGGGCTGCCTCCGTTCGGAACAGGTGTCGGGCCAGGTTGGCAGACCGGGACCGCCCTGGGGGAGGGAGGGCGGTCCCGGCCTGCGGTTGGCATCGGCTCGCTAGGCGGTGCCTCCGGCCGGCGCCGGCCGGCTCGTCGGCTGACCGGCGGGGACACCGTCCGGATAACCGAGCGAGGGCACGTCCGACGGGTACACCTCGTGCCCGTGGACGGCGATGTCGCCGGTCTCCATGTCCTCCTCGGTCATCCGCAGCGGCACCACGAGGCCGACGAGCTTGAGGAGGATGAACGTCCCGATCGCCGAGAACGCGATCACCCAGGCCGCCGTGTAGGCCTGCACCCAGAGCAGGTGCAGCCCGCCGCCGGAGATCAGCCCTTCGTGTTCGCCGGCCATCGCGTTGTTGGCAAAGATGCCGACGAGGAGTCCTCCGGCAACCCCGGCGAAACCGTGCGTGTAGACGACGCCGAGGGTGTCGTCTACGTTGCGGAAGGGCCGCATGCGGCTGAGGTAGTTGAGTGCCAGGTAGACGAGGATCGAGGCGACGACGCCGATCGCGATCGCGGCCCAGCCGTTGACGAAGCCGGCGCCCGGGGTGATTGCGACGAGGCCGACGATCATCCCGTTGACGCTGCCGATCAGGCTCGGCTTGCGCCCCGTCAGGTAGTCCATTCCCACCCAGACGAGGAAGGCGACGGCGACGCAGATGTTGGTGTTGAGCAGGGAGGCGGAGGCGAATTCACCGGCGTTGTACCAGTCGCCGCCGTTGAACCCGTTCCAGCCCATCCACAGCAGCCCGGCTCCGATCGCGACCATCGCCAAGTTGTTGGGAGCGTCGACCTCGCGGTCGCGCTGGAGGCGCGGCCCGATCACGGCGGCGGCGACGAAGCCGGAGACGCCGGCGGCGAGGTGGATCACATAGCCGCCGGAGTAGTCGATCGCGCCCTGCTGGGCGAAGAAACCGCCGCCCCAGATCAGGAAGGCGTTGACCGTGTAGACGAGCAGGGTCCAGAGGGCGACGAACGGAATCCAGGCCTTGAAGTTGAAGCGGCCCAGCACCGAGCCGAGCATCAGCAGCGGCGTGATCGCCGCGAAGACGATCTGGAAGTAGGCCAGCGTCGACATCGGGAAGAGGAATTCTTCTTCCGGCAGGTCGCCGATGCGGGCCTGTTCGAGCAGACTGTGGCTGTTGAGGATCGAGCCGGGCTTCCCCCACAGGTTCCCGAGGAAGCCGCTGGTGGCGCCGAACACGTGCATCGGGTCGCCGAAGGCCATCTTGAAGCCGACCAGCACCCAGAGGACCAGCACTATCGCGAAGGCGACG
>Ga0070712_100001247_pt1 | contig 15371 bp, 12 predicted proteins | sample LARL81metaG_FD_71396 | JGI IMG/M metagenome (GOLD analysis project Ga0070712, IMG submission 71396) | Corn, switchgrass and miscanthus rhizosphere microbial communities from Kellogg Biological Station, Michigan, USA - LAR L8-1 metaG | ecosystem: Host-associated > Plants > Roots > Rhizosphere ...
CAGTACGTGTAGTGATCGACGATCGTCTGCGCGCGATTGTAGACGGCAGCGAGATGCGCTTCAGCGATCGCCATGCCGACCGCATTTGCGAAACCTTGGCCGAGCGGACCAGTCGTCGCTTCCACGCCGGCATGCTGGAAGTATTCGTACTCCGGATGTCCGGGCGTCTTGCTGCCGAGTTGCCGGAACGACTTTAAGTCATTGAGGGTCAGGGGAAACCCGAACAGATAGAGCAGCGAGTAGAGCAAAGCAGATCCGTGGCCCGCCGAAAGGACGAAGCGGTCGCGATTGAACCAGTGCGGATCCTGCGGGTTGACGCGCAGATGACGCGTCCAGAGCGCGTAAGCTTGGGCTGCCGCTCCAAGCGGTAGCCCGGGGTGACCTGATTTGGCTTTGTCGACGGCATCGACGCTCAAAAACCGTATGGCATTGATGCGCTGCTCGTCAGCCGACGTTTTTGGCACGGGGACTCCTATGTGTTTCCCTGCGCGAGAACCGATGCCAGTGCCATCAAAAGCAAACGGTCCCGCTGGCTAACGATCGATTTCGCCAAATACGATGTCAAGAGACCCGAGTATTGCAGAGACATCAGCGAGCATATGTCCGCGTAAGAAGAAATCCATTGCTTCCAAATGTGGGAATGACGGCGCACGGATTTTGCATTTGTATGGCCGGACCGTTCCATCGGAGACCAGATAGACCCCGAGTTCGCCCTTTGGGGCCTCCAGCGGCCTCGTTTACTGCAAGACCAACTCAACGAGTTCTGGGGAGGTTCCAGTCACTTTCACCGCGAGCAAGGCCTTCTGGATCTTGGCACCCGCCGCAGTGGCGCCAATCGCTTCGATTGTGCTATCTGTATCGACAAGGCGACTATTACGCACCCGGTCGCTACTAACTGGCCGACTACTGTAGATACCAACCCAAGCTTCGTTTTGGGGAGGCGGCCAAACCCAGGCTCCCAGTCGCGCCGGTGATCGGGAGTTCGAAAGTCGAAACTGACGAAAATAGACGTTGAGACAACCGCAAGCAAGATCGTCAGTGCGTTTATCAGCCCATGATGCGTTTGACGCTCGTGGCACCGAGCTGACGTCCCCCCAAAACCTTCGGCGATTCCATGATTGCAATTGTTATTCACGAAAGAGGCGGACCGGAACAATTTGTTTGTGAACAGGTCCCAGATCCGCGCCCGAAGAAAGGTGAGGTATTGGTACGCGTTCACGCCGCTGGCGTCACTCCTACCGAACTAACTTGGGAGACGACGTACAGAACACGTGACGGCGCCAGTAGACTGCCATCGATCCCGGGTCACGAACTCTCCGGTGTTGTGCAGGTTGCAGCCGATGGCAGTAATTTTGCCACGGGAGATGCCGTTTACGGGTTAATTGATTTTTGGCGGAATGGTGATTTCGCTGAATTCGTTACGGTCGCAGCGAATGATTTGGCACCTAAACCTCAAAATGTGGATCACGAACATGCAGCCGCCGCCGCGATGTCCGCGCTGGCCGCTTGGCAAGCGCTATTCGATTACGCTGCGCTGGCTGAGGGTCATCGCATCCTTATTCATGGTGCGGCGGGCGGCGTCGGCAGCTTCGCCGTGCAATTTGCGCATTGGTGCGGTGCTCATGTTTTAGCTAGTGCCGCCGCCAAGCATCGCGAATTCGTTCTCGATCTCGGCGCCCACGAGGTTATCGATTATACCGCGCAGCGATTCGAGGATGTTGTGCATGACGTCGACGTTGTTCTTGATTTGATTGGCGGCGATACCCTTACGCGGTCTTGGGGTGTTTTGCAGCCCGGTGGGATCCTGATCACGCTCGCCGGCACCATCGATCCCAGTGAAGCCTCCCGTCGACGCGTAAGAGGTGTTCGATTTACCGTGAAACCCAGTCGCACGGATCTTGCCGCTATCGCCCGCCTCATCGATGCGGGCACAATACGTTCAATTGTCTCCGATGTATTCCCGTTGGCATGTGCACAGAAAGCGTTTCGCCAAGGGCTCATGGGGCATAATCGCGGAAAGATCGTGCTGCGCGTTGAGGGCGGCCATTCAGGTAGAGGTTGACAGACCGGAAAAACCCCATGGAGCGCTCTTAAGAAACTGTTGCTCGCGCGATTGTTGGGAACCCTATTCGGATCGAGCGGTTACACCAGCGTGCTGTCCGGGGGACGTGGTTTAGCACGCGAGCTCGAGCGTCGCGGAGTCCCGAATGACCCGCTCTTATCCCCTTGTTTTCCTTATTGATGTTGACAATACCCTGATCGACAACGACGGGATCCAACAAGACCTCAAGGATCACCTTGAGCGCACCTATGGTCGCGCTGCCCGTGAACGTTACTGGAGAATTCTGGACGACCTGTTCGCAGACCTCGGTTATCGCGACTATCTCGGAGCCCTTCAGCGCTATCGTGCCGAGCATCCCTGGCATGTAGAATTGTTGACCATGTCATTTTTTCTTCTCGACTATCCATTCGCGGACCGCTTGTTCCCCTCGGCCCTTGAAGTGTTGAAACGGTTGGGGCGCCTCGGCCCAACCGTCATCCTCTCGGACGGTGACGTCGTTTTTCAGCCACGCAAAATCGACCGCGCAGGTCTGTGGGACGCCGTGGACGGACGCGTCCTGATCTATATTCACAAGGAGGAAGCCCTCGATGACGTCGAGCGGCGATACCCAGCTGAGCATTACGTCCTTGTCGACGACAAGCTCCGCATCTTGACGGCGGTCAAACAATTCTGGGGCAAGCGCGTAACGACAATGTTTGTGAGGCAGGGAACTTACGCACACGATCCAAGAATCGTCAGCGCTTTTCCGGCAGCCGACGTGACGGTCAAGCGCATCGCCGACCTGATCCACTATGAATCGCAGCGGCCGTGGGTTGGGTCGGCGATGCCGGTGTCCGGTGCGGAGTCGACGCGATGAACTCAACGAAGGCGTTGCATGATCTTGGGCAGAGCCTATGGCTCGACAATATCACACGAAATCTTCTGGATAGTGGCACTTTGCAGCACTACATCAACGATTTCGCGGTCACCGGGCTAACCTCGAACCCGACAATTTTTGACCATGCGATCAAAAACAGTGCGGATTATGACAGCGACATTTCCAGAAAAGCATCCGGACTCAAATCGACCGAGGATCTGTTCTTTGAACTAGCGCTGGCAGATTTGTCTCGCGCCGCCGAACTGTTCCAAGCCATTCACCGCCGGACGGATGGAGTGGACGGCTGGGTATCGCTTGAAGTCTCACCATTTCTCGCTCATGACACCAACAAGACGCTGGCGGCTACCCGAGATCTCCACCAGCGTGGGGGTAAGCCCAATCTCTTCATTAAGATCCCCGGCACTGCGGAAGGATTGCCGGCGATTGAGGCGGCAACCTTGGCCGGCGTTCCCGTCAACGTCACGCTCTTGTTCTCGCGCGAGCAATATCTTGCCGCTGCCGAAGCGTATCTACGTGGGGTCGAGCGACGTATCGAGGCCGGGCTGAACCCTGCGGTCGCTTCGGTCGCTTCGCTTTTTATTAGCCGCTGGGACGTGGCGGTGACTGGAAAGGTACCAAGCGAACTCGCGAACAGACTTGGCATCGCGGTCGCTCAGCAGTGCTATAAGGCATATCGCGAATTGCTTGCCTCGGCGCGCTTCCAGCGAGCCTTCAATGCCGGCGCTCGCGCCCAACGGCTCCTCTGGGCGAGCACCGGCACCAAGGACCCCAAAGCGTCCGACACGCTTTACGTGAAAGCGCTCGCCGCGCCCTTTACCGTCAACACTATGCCGGAGGGCACCCTTAAAGCCTTTGCCGATCACGGCCAGGTGGGCAAGATCCTCGCTCCTGATGGCGGCGAATGTGAGCGCGTTCTGGGCGCCTTCGGCGAAGCAGGCATCGATATCGAAACGCTGGCGGCTCAGCTTCAGAACGAGGGTGCGGTATCGTTCGTCAAATCATGGAACGACCTGATGACCTGTATTGATTCTAAGGCCGCTGCGATGCGGAAGGCGGGCTGAAACATATGACAACAACGTCCCGCCAACGCAAACGCGCAGCAGGAGCCTTCAACGAGCGGTCCACGAGCGCACTGACGTTGCGGGCGCGTCCCGCATGGGCGTCACTCGAGAAGCACTATCAAAAGCTAAAGGACGCCCACCTCAGGCAACTTTTCGCCGAGGATCGCAACCGCGGTAATCGGTTCGCGGTGGAAGGCGCAGGACTATACCTCGATTATTCAAAAAACCGTATCGTCGATGAAACACTGAGGCTGTTGCTTCAGCTCGCGCAAGAATCGAGCCTGCGCGAGCACATCGATGCCATGTTCCGGGGCGACAAAATCAACGTCTCGGAAAACCGGGCGGTGCTACACGTCGCGCTGCGAGCGCCACGCGGCGCTTCGATTATGCACGATGGCCGTAATGTCGTTCCGGATGTCCACGCCGTCCTCGACAGGATGGCCGATTTCTCAAATCAGCTTCGCGGTGGAGCGTGGAAAGGGCAAACCGGAAAACGCATCCGCAATGTGATCAATATCGGTATTGGTGGGTCCGACCTCGGGCCGGTCATGGCCTATGAAGCGCTCAAGCACTACAGCGAACGGGCTATGACCTTCCGGTTCGTGTCCAATGTCGACGGAACGGATTTCGCCGAGGCGGTGCGCGATCTCGATCCCGCAGAGACATTATTTATAGTGTCCTCCAAGACCTTCACGACATTGGAGACGATGACCAATGCGCATACTGCGCGCGAGTGGCTGTTGACAGGTTTGAAGGGCGAGGAGTCGGCCGTCGCTAAGCATTTTGTCGCCGTCTCGACGAACGCGCAGGAGGTCACCCAGTTCGGCATCGATACGGCCAACATGTTCGGCTTCTGGGACTGGGTCGGCGGCCGTTACTCAATGGATTCGGCCATCGGTCTCTCGACTATGCTGGCCATCGGGCCCGACAATTTCGAGGACATGCTGAGTGGCTTCCATGAAATGGACGAGCATTTCCGCTCGGCGCCGTTCGAGCGCAACCTGCCGGTGCTGATGGGGTTACTCGGCGTGTGGTACAACAATTTCTTCGGCGCGCAGACCGTCGCCGTGCTGCCATATGAGCAGTATCTGAAGCGCTTTCCCGCCTATCTCCAGCAGCTCACCATGGAGAGCAACGGCAAGCATGTGACGATCGACGGAGTCGCAGTCGACTACGACACCGGGCCGATCTACTGGGGCGAGCCTGGGACCAACGGTCAGCATTCCTTCTATCAGTTGATCCATCAGGGGACGCGACTTATACCCTGCGATTTCATCGCATTCATCCAGCCCCTCAATCCGTTGGGTCGGCATCATGACATGCTGCTTGCCAATGTCTTCGCACAGACCGAGGCGTTGGCCTTCGGCAAAACTGCCGATCAGGTCAGGGCGGAAGGGACGCCAGATTGGCTCGTGCCGCATCGGCTGTTCGAGGGAAACGGTCCATCGAACACTCTTCTGCTGGAAGCTTTGACGCCGGCGGCTTTAGGCAAGCTAGTCGCGCTCTACGAGCACATCGTGTTCACGCAAGGCACGATCTGGCACATCGATTCGTTCGATCAGTGGGGAGTGGAATTAGGCAAAGCTCTTGCCCAGCGGATTATTCCCCAACTCGAGAGTCCGACCGAGCCAAAGCTCGAGCATGACAGCTCAACCAATGCGCTGATCCGACGCTATCGTAGACTCAAAGGATCCACCTGATGCCGCGAGGATATGATCGTGCGCTCTATATTTTACCGTTCGACCATCGCGGCTCGTTTCAGACCAAGATGTTCGGCTGGAAATCGCCATTAAGCGATCCGCAGACAGCCGAAATCGCTCGTGCCAAGGAGGTCATTTACGACGGCTTCAAATCTGCGCTGGCCGGTGGCGTGCCGAAGGAAAAGGCCGGCATCCTGGTGGATGAGCAATTTGGCGCCGCCATTCTGCGCGATGCTGCTTCCAACAATGTCACCACCGCCTGCCCGGCAGAAAAAAGCGGCCAGGACGAGTTCGATTTCGAATACGGCGAGGATTTCGCGCGCCATATTGAAACCTTCGACCCGACATTCTGTAAAGTGTTGGTGCGCTACAACCCACAAGGCGACAGCGCCGTAAATAAGAGACAGGCGGTTCGATTAAGGCGTCTATCCGAATTTCTGGCCGCCAGAAACCGTAGCCGCTTCATGTTTGAGCTCCTTGTCCCAGCTGAGAAAACGCAACTGGAGAAGCTGAACGGCGATAAGACGACCTACGATCGCAAGCTGCGGCCCCGTCTGATGGTCGAAGCGATCCACGAGCTTCAGGATGCCGGCGTCGAACCAGATTTGTGGAAAGTTGAAGGCTTGGATCGGCGCGAGGATTGCGAAAATATCGTAGCGGCCGCGCGCGCCTCTGGTCGCGGTCACGTCAGCTGCATCATTCTCGGCCGCGGCGAGGACGAGGAAAAAGTGCAGCAATGGCTTGGGATCGCCGCAGAGGTGCCGGGCTTTATCGGCTTTGCCGTCGGCCGCACCGTTTTCTGGGATCCGCTGGTCGACTGGCGGAGCAAAAAGGCGACGCGCGAGCAAACGGTCGCGGCGATCGCCAAGCGCTATCGCGAGTTCGTCGATCTGTTTGAGCGAGCAAATACCGGTCTGCCTTCTGAACGCTCAGATCGCGCCCACCATGGACATTACTCTGCAAAGGAGGCCTGACACATGCAGCTAGGAATGATTGGCCTCGGCCGCATGGGCGCCAATATGGTTCGGCGACTTATCGAGGGCGGCCATCAATGTGTGGTGTTCGATAGGTCGGCAAAGGCGGTGGCGGAGCTGGTTAAGGAGAAGGCGGTTGGCTCCGCTTCGCTCGCGGAGTTCGTGAAGAGTCTGACAAAACCCCGCAGCATCTGGTTGATGGTGCCGGTCGGAGCGGTGGACGACACCATTAACGATTTGTTGGCCCATCTCGATCGGGGCGACATCGTGATCGATGGCGGCAATTCTTATTATGTCGACGATATTCGCCGCGCCAAGCAGCTCGCCTCTAAGGGAATCCACTATGTGGACGTTGGCACGAGCGGCGGCGTTTGGGGATTGGAGCGCGGCTATTGCATGATGATCGGCGGCGAGGCCGATGTCGTAAAACATCTTGACTCGATCTTCGCCGCCCTTGCACCGGGCCGCGGCGATATCCCGCGCACTCCCGGCCGCGAAAAGGTCGGCGGAACCTCAGAGCAGGGCTATCTGCATTGCGGTCCCAACGGCGGCGGGCATTTTGTCAAGATGGTGCACAACGGTATCGAGTACGGCGTGATGGCGGCGTATGCCGAAGGGCTCGCGGTTCTCAAGGCCGCTAATGTCGGCAAGAAATCAGCTGTGATCGATGCCGAAACCACGCCCCTGCGCGATCCCGAACATTATCGCTACGATTTCAATCTCACCGACATTACCGAGGTCTGGCGACGCGGCAGCGTGATCGCCTCCTGGCTGCTTGATCTTTCCGCCGCCGCGCTGACGGAGGATCCAGCACTGACCAAATTTGCCGGCCGTGTGTCCGATTCCGGCGAAGGACGTTGGACGATAAAGGCTGCCATCGACGAGGGCGTGCCGGTGCATGTGCTGTCCTCGGCGCTCTACGAGCGGTTCAGCTCACGCGGCGAGGCGGACTTCGCCGACAAACTGCTCTCAGCCATGCGCTACGAGTTTGGCGGTCATATCGAGAAACCTGTTGCAAAACGGGCTGGGTGACAACGGAGCGAACGCCGATGCAGCAAGCAAAGCTCAAAGGCATGATCAGCGCAGAGATCGGTCAGTTGGCGATGGCTAAGGCGCTGGGCGGGTTGCCTGAGATCATTCTCATTGCTTCCGGCAGTGAAACCTCTTGGATCGTCCAGGCGCATGAAACACAGGCCTCGCGCGGAATTCGATCACGCATTGTCTCGATGCCTTCCTGGGACATTTTTGAGCCGCAGTCCTATCGGGAGGAAGTGGTGCCGACCGCCGTGACGGCGCGGATCGCCGTCGAACAGGGATCGGTACTTGGGTGGGCACAGTATGTCGGCCCACATGGTCGCGTCATCGGCATGAGGACGTTCGGCGCTTCAGCGCCGCTCAAAGAGCTGGAAGGCGATTTCGGTTTCGAGCCCGAGCATGTGGTTGCTATGGCTATGGAATCACTTGGACGCAACTGAGCCTGCCGGCGCGAGGCGGCGACGATTGCGTGAAAATCTCAAGCGGAACGACGAAGAGCAAAAATAGGAAGCGACGTTGGGCAAGCACGATCAACTCATCGAAGCCCAGAGCGATCAACAAGATGAGTCTGCTCCTGCGGCGCCGCCTTGCGCGATGGTGATTTTCGGTGCCGCCGGTGACCTGACGAAGCGTCTCGTCGTGCCGGCGCTCTACAACCTGGCTCAGGCCGGGCAACTATCGAACGAGTTCCAACTCGTCGGCGTCGACCTTGCTGCGATCACTGCCGAGGCATGGCGAACACACCTCGTCGACTCGATGAAAAGTTTCATCGGCCATGACGGCGAGTTCCACATTGACTCCGTCGACTGGACTGCGTGGCAGTGGCTTGCCGACCGTATGAGCTATTTGCCGGGCGACCTCAACGATCCAGCGACGTACCGCCGGCTCGGTGACCATCTGGCAGGCCTGGACAAGACGGCCGGTACCGGCGGCAACTGTCTCTTTTATCTCGCGGTCGCAGAGCGGTTCTTTGGGCCGACAGTCGAACGGCTCGGAGCAGCGGGTCTTCTGGTCGAAAAAAATGGCCAATGGCGCCGGGTCGTGATCGAAAAGCCTTTTGGCCACGATCTAGGCTCGGCCAAAGCGCTCAACAATGAGATCCTAAAAATACTGCAGGAACGCCAGATCTACCGGATCGATCACTTCCTCGGCAAGGAAACGGTCCAGAACATCATGGCGCTGCGGTTTGCTAACGGACTGTTCGAACCGCTATGGAGCCGAGAGCACATAGATCATATCCAGATCACTGCGGCCGAGACCATCGGTGTTGAGCATCGCGGCAAGTTCTACGAAAAGACTGGCGCGCTGCGCGACATGGTGCCTAATCACATGTTCCAGCTTCTGGCGATGGCAGCCATGGAGCCGCCGATCTCGTTCGATGCTGAAGCCGTTCGCGCCAAAAAGACTGAGGTGCTTCAATCAATAAAGCCTCTCGATCAAGCTCTGGCGATGGAGGCCGCGGTGCGCGGCCAGTACGATGCGGGTAGCGTTTCGGGTCAGCAGGTTCGCGCTTATCGCCAGGAGCCCGACGTGGCCAGCGATTCAAGAACCGAGACCTTCATTGCCTGCAAGTTTAGTCTCGACAATTGGCGTTGGGCGGGCGTGCCGTTTTACCTACGTACCGGCAAGCGTCTGAAGTGTCGATCGACGGAAATCGCGGTTCGCTTTCATCAGGCACCGTTTGCACTGTTTCGCGGGACATCCGTGCAACGGATGAACCCTAATTGGATGATTCTCCGCATTCAGCCTGACGAGGGAATCGCCCTCGAATTCGCGGCCAAGCGGCCCGGGCCATCAGTGAAGCTAAGCGGCGTCACCATGGATTTCGACTACCGGACCTATTTCAACGTCGCATCCAACACCGGATACGAAACGTTGCTGTACGATTGCATGATTGGCGACGCGACCCTGTTTCAACGCGCTGACACCGTCGAGGCCGGTTGGCAAGCCGTGCAGCCTATTCTCGACGCTTGGGCGAACAATCCGCCTCGAGATTTTCCGAATTACGCCGCGGGTGGGGCCGGCCCGGCCGCGGCGGACGAACTGCTCGCGCATGATGGTCACACCTGGCGGCCGCTCGGCTGACCGGTGCCGGAGAGCCCAATGGCAGAGAAACGAAAGATTTCACTCGTGCTGGCTGACGTGGACGGCACGCTTGTCACCGAGCAGAAGGTCCTGACCGAGCGAGCACAGAACGCCGTCAGCGCATTGCGCGGCGCAGGCATTCGTTTTGCTATCACCAGCGGTCGACCACCGCGCGGCATGGCCATGCTGTTTGACGCACTCAAGCTCGACACGCCGATTGCCGGTTTCAACGGCGGCCTCTTTGTCAAACGCGATCTTACGATTTTGGAGCAAAAGACGGTGCCCGCTGATATTGCGGGCCAGGCGATTGATCTGATGCGTGAGCATGGTTTGGATACTTGGGTCTACAGCGGCAATGACTGGCTGATCACAAAATCCGATGCTCCTCATGTTGCCCGGGAAGCATGGACCGTCAAGTTTGAGCCGAAGGTCGTGGCAAATGTTGCTGAGCACCTGGAACAGGTCGCCAAGATCGTCGGCGTGAGCGACGACCTCGATCGCGTGCAGCGCTGTGAAGCCGATGCCCAGGCGGCATTTGGACAGCACGCGACAGCTAACCGGTCGCAGCCCTACTACCTCGACGTTACCAATAAGAATGCGAACAAGGGTGCGGTCGTGGAATATCTCTCGACGCACCTCGGAGTGCCGGCGAAGGAGATTGCCACGATCGGGGATCAACCAAACGATGTGCTGATGTTCAAACGGTCCGGCTTTAGCATCGCCATGGGTAACGCTTCCGATGAAGTCAAGGCGCAAGCCGCCGCCGTTACGGACTCCTACAATGACGAAGGTTTTGCCAAGGCAATGGAAGCTTTCATACTCGGTGCGACAAGGTTAGCAGGTGCGCGGTGAGCCAGGCCATCGGGCGTATCGAGATCCTGCCGGATCCACTGGCGCTGGCGCATCACGTCGCGAAGTGGATGACACAAGCGGCCTTAGCGGCGGATGGTTCTTTCCGTGTCTCGCTCTCGGGTGGATCGACGCCGAAGACACTTTATGGACTTCTGGCTTCAGACGAATTCAGGAGCCGTTTCCCTTGGCAGCGGGTGTCTTGGTATTGGGGAGACGAGCGTTTCGTGCCGTACGATCACCCCGAAAGCAATTTTCGGATGACTCGCGAAGCGATGCTCGCCAAAGCGCCGGTACCGCCAGGGAACATTCATCCCATACCGACCGACGGGAGCCCTGATGACGCGGCTCGCCGCTACGAACTGACACTGCAGCAGGTCTATGGTGGGGCGTCTCTCGATCCACACCGGCCGCTGTTCGATGTGACACTGCTCGGCTTGGGTCCCGATGGCCATACCGCCTCGCTGCTGCCGGGAGAACCCGTCCTAAGCGAGCGTAAACGCTGGGTGGCCGCTGTTGCACACGGACGGCCCGAGATCCGCATCACCATGACCTACCCCGCGCTCGAGAGCAGCCGGCGCGTCGCGTTTTTGGTGGCCGGTCAGGAGAAAGCAGCGATTTTCAGTGCGATCCGCAAGGGCGACAGTCGAGTGCCGGCTGCGCAAATTCGGCCAGTCGGCGAACTCTTTTGGTTTGTCGACCGAGCCGCAGCTGGCCAAGCAGAGCTCGCTGGTCCGGGGGCGCGGTCCCCATGACGCCTCAATTAAGATCTGTACCTGAAGCCGATAACGCCCGCGTGCGGGCGAAAGCGCCAGCGATCGTCATTGCTCCCTCTATTTTGTCGGCCGACTTCGCGCGTCTCGGCGATGAGGTGCGAGCGGTGGATGCAGCTGGCGCTGATGTCGATGTGATGGACGGCCGCTTTGTGCCGAATATCAGCGTCGGGCCTCTCGTGCTGCAGGCCATTCGCCGCTCAACGGCCAAGCCGCTCAACGTTCATCTCATGATCGTCGAGCCGGAACGCTACCTTGATGTCTTCGCTAGCGCGGGGGCGGATCACTTGTTAGTGCAAGCCGGGCCGGGCTCAACAATTCACTTACATCGAACGCTTTCGGCGATCCGCGCCCTAGCAAAGAAGGCTGGTGTCGTTCTCGATCCGGCGAGCCCGCCCGAACTCATCGAATATGTCCTGCATCTTTGCGATATCGTTCTGGTGATGACCGTGAATCCCGGTTTCGGTGGACAAACCTTTCTTCCCGAAATGTTGCCCAAAATCCGGCGCTTGTGCGCGCTGTGCGCCGAGCATGATCTCCATCCGATCATTGAGGTCGATGGCGGAGAGAATATCACCACAGTCGGGCAAGCCGCGGCGGCCGGCGCCACGGCTATAGTCGCCGGCTCGGCGATCTTTGGAACGAACGACTATGCCGCGGCTATCGGGGCCATCCGCGCCAATGCCACCGCCGCAATTCAGGCATGAGCGCGACGGAGTCGATACGCGAGATGGACCGCGACGCTTTTAAGCGCGCAGCTGCCAAGGCTGCGGTGGAGTTGGTTACCCAAGGTATGGTCGTTGGGCTTGGCTCCGGCTCGACGGCCGCCTTTGCGATCGAGGCGCTCGCCCGACGCCATCGCCAAGGGCTGCGCTTTGTCGGCATTCCCACCTCGGAGCAAACGGCAACGCAGGCAACCGCTGCCGGTATCCCGCTGACTTCTTTCGCCGAACATCGTCAGATCGACCTCACAATCGACGGCGCGGATGAGGTAGAGCAGGGCACACTTAATCTGATCAAAGGACTGGGCGGAGCTTTGCTGCGTGAGAAGATCGTCGCTGCCGCCAGCAATAGGCTCGCAATCGTCGTTGATGGGACCAAACTTGTTGATCGGCTGGGTACGCGAACAGCAGTCCCGGTGGAAGTGGTGGCGTTCGGACTGGAGGCAACACAGGAGTCTCTTGAAGTGCTCGGTGCCAGCGTTCGGCTGCGCATCTCGCCGGCAGGCCAGCCTTTCGTCACCGACAGTGGCAACCGCATTCTCGATTGCAACTTCGAGCGCATCAGCGATCCGGCCAGACTGGAGAAGCGCATTAGGCACATCATTGGGGTCGTCGAAAGCGGCCTCTTCATTGGTCGCGCGGATCCAGTCTTTGTTGCCGACACAGCCGGTGTCCACCGCCTCGACAGCGCCCGCGCGCACCGGGGCAGTCCGCCCGTTCTGGTTATCATGGGGATTTCGGGATCGGGAAAATCGACAGTCGCCGAAAGGCTTGCCGCACGGCTTGGCTGGCCCTTCGAGGAGGGCGATACGCTTCATCCCGAGATCAACATTGCGAAGATGCATGCTGGGATCCCGCTGACGGATGTGGACCGCCAGCCTTGGCTCGAACGCGTGGCGGCGTGGATAGACTCTCAGCGCGCCAAGAAGCAGCCCGGCATAATAACGTGTTCGGCGCTCAAGCGAGCGTATCGCCAATTTATCATCGGGGATCGACCGGAAGTGCGACTGGTCTATCTTCGCGGCGGCCGCGATCTAATCGCCGAGCATGTTGCCGGGCGGCGAGGGCATTTCATGCCCGCGTCGTTGCTGCGAAGTCAGATTGATACGCTCGAGGAACCGGATCCAAGCGAAGACTCTTTGACAATCGAAGCATCGGCACCGCCAGACCAGATCGCTGAGGAGATCATTCGGCGCCTTTGTGCGGCGACGGTCGTCCAGAGTACAACGGCGTCCGCGCACTGAAGGAGCGGGAAAAGCTTTGACGCTTTATGCTTAAGTGGGAGCAATAATGGAAAGCAAGTTCGAATGCGATTCTGCTTACTAGCAGTCCGAAGCTCTTAATGCTGAGTTCGCATCATATCGTCGTCGTGGGCGGCGGCATCGCCGGGCTGGCGATCGCCGGCAAACTCCCACGGTTCGATCTGGTAACCGACGGAAGGGAATAGGAGCGAGCTTGCGCATCCGATGGCACTGCGAATCGAAGATTACGCGCTGATCGGAGACTGCAAAACAGCGGCTCTGGTCGGGCGTGACGGCGCGATCGATTGGTTGTGCTGGCCGCGCTTTGATTCGGCCGCGTGCTTTGCCGCGCTCCTTGGGACCGCGGATAATGGCCGCTGGCTGATTTCTCCGACGCGGCCTGGTGCCGCAAGCCGCCGCTATCGACCCGGCACGCTTATTCTCGAAACCGAATTCGGGACCGAGAGTGGACGCGCAACGCTCATCGATTTCATGGCTCTCTCAGATGAGGCTAATCTGGTGCGGATTGTGGTCGGCCAATCGGGCCGCGTCGAATTTCGTACCGAATTTGTGGCGCGCTTCAACTACGGGTCGACCGTGCCGTGGGTGAATAGGCTTGAAGATGGCGCGATCAATGCGATTGCGGGGCCGGAGCGTCTGGTTTTGCGAACGCCGGCTGAGCTTTACGGGGAAGATCTGAGAACGCTCGGCGAATTCGGTGTCGAAGCCGGCCAAGCCGTTCCCTTCGTGCTCAGCTTCGGAAGCTCGTCGCAAAGCCCGCCGCCCGCGATTGATGCATTCGAAACGCTGGAGCGCACGGAAGCGTCATGGCGGCAATGGAGCGATCGCTGTTCCGGCGTCGGACCTTGGACCGAGGCGGTGAAGCGTTCGCTCATTACCTTGAAGGCTTTGACCTATGCACCAACGGGCGGAATCGTTGCCGCGGCCACGACCTCGCTGCCCGAGCGGCTAGGCGGCGTTCGCAACTGGGACTATCGTTATTGCTGGCTGCGGGACGCGACTTTCACGCTCCTGGCCTTCATGCATCTCGGATATTACGAGGAGGCGGTTGCCTGGCGCGATTGGCTCCTCCGTGCCGTCGCCGGCAGTCCGGAGCAGGTCCAGATCCTTTACGGTGTCGGCGGCGAACGCTGGTTACCGGAATTGATGGTGCCTTGGCTTCCCGGTTACGAGAATTCGTCGCCGGTCCGCATTGGCAACGCGGCATATCAGCAGCTTCAGATCGACGTCTTCGGCGAGATAGCCGATGCGATGCTTCAGACGCTGAAATCAGGGATGCCGGTGCCTGAACGTGGTCGGTCCTTGCGACCGGTTGTACTGGAACACTTGGCAAGAGTCTGGCGGGAACCCGACGAAGGCATCTGGGAAGTGCGGGGCGGACCTCAGCACTTCGTCCACTCGAAAGTCATGGCCTGGGTCGCGTTCGATCGCGCCGCCGATGAGGTGGAGGCCGAGGCACTTGAGGATTCAGGTCAGCGGTGGCGCGAAATCGCGGACCAGATTCACGCGGAGGTTTGTGAACGTGGATTTGACCAAGAACTTAACAGTTTCGTGCAGGCATATGGCTCAAGACGCCTCGACGCCAGTTTGCTGCTGATTCCGCTGGTTGGCTTCCTTCCCGTGAGCGACCCGCGGATCCAAGGAACTATCCGAGCGATCGAGGAGAGATTGCTGATCGATGGGGAATTCGTTTTGCGCTACGAATCCGAGAATCCCGGCGATGGGCTGCCCGAAGGCGAAGGCGCTTTCCTGGCGTGCAGCTTCTGGCTGGTGGGCAATTACATTTTGCAGGATCGCTACGCCGAGGCCCGGCAGCTGTTTGAAAAGTTGGTGTCGCGGTGCAACGATGTCGGCTTGCTGGCCGAAGAGTTTGAGCCGCTGACCGGACGCATGCTGGGGAATTTTCCGCAGGCCTATAGTCATGTCGGCTTGATCAACTGCGCGCTGAGTTTGAGCCGGCAGACAGGTCCG